>Ga0307378_10004498_pt1 | contig 19872 bp, 20 predicted proteins | sample UN1MG_FD_202238 | JGI IMG/M metagenome (GOLD analysis project Ga0307378, IMG submission 202238) | Soil microbial communities from Risofladan, Vaasa, Finland - UN-1 | ecosystem: Environmental > Terrestrial > Soil > Coastal area > Acid sulfate soil | place: Finland: Risofladan, Vaasa | collected... | reverse complement strand
TCCAGGTACTCATCGAATTTGGCAGCCATGGGCTTTTATTCCTCGAATTTGCATCCTAGTGCTTTACAGACATACTCTCGTCCCATGCGAAAACCCACGTCCCTAGCTTGTTGGATCGCCAAGGCTATTTCCTCGGCGAGCATTTTGGGGTTGTCGTGGGGTATTCTCCATACTATATAGTTCTCGGTGCAGACAACGTAGTGATCTTCCTCGTGTATCCCTTGTAACTCCTTCTTGGGTTCGTTGGGGGACGGAAGGTTTATGAGTCTTGTTCGAACTGACATGGTGTTTCTCCTGAGTTGATTACGTGACTTGTTGTTTTTCTACCGAATTGATAAACGGGAAACATTCCTCGCATAGGTTGCTTTTGTTTGGTTCGTTGCTGTGTTTGGGGTGCCCGGGATTCCCAACGACAACCACCTGCCCCCACCTGCTTGCCACAGGAGGTTCGGGCCTGGCGGTAGACCGGCTCGTGGAACTTGCTGTCGTCGGGTATCACTTTGCATACCGACATGTAGGGCATCGCTACCTCTTATCTTGTGCCGTAATTGCCTTTTCGCTCAAAACTTTCTTGACGCCGGCTGACCACACATCCCTTCCGAATAGGGTGGCTGAGACCTGCTCGGCAGTCGCCGACTCCTGTCTTAGAGTCTGGAGAGCCGACATCAGGGTTTGGGACTCTTGTAACAGAGTTCGTGCGATACGATCTTGCGACGTCGCAATTCGCTGGATGTTGGATCCAAGGGGGTTGATTCGCTCGTACTCTAGTTCGATGAGTTTGTCTTCCAGTTCCACGATCTTGTACTCCAAGGTTTGAGACTCCTGCGACAGGGTCTGGGCGATATCGTCTTGCAACACCACGATTTGCTGGATATTGGACTCAAGAGGGATGATCCGCTCGTGTTCCAGTTGGATGATCTTGTGCTGCAAGGTTTGAGTGATATTGTCGAACAACGTCACGCTTCGCTGAATGTTGAACTCAAGGGGGGTGATTCGCTCGTACTCTAGTTCGATGAGTTTGTACTCCAGGCGTTGAATGTCCTTCGAGAGCTTGTCGCTCCCGCTGGTTGTAACCCCAATACTATACCCCAAGAATGTCAGTAGAATCATGATAACAATGGTTAGACTTTTATTCATACTTTTATGCTCTCCGCCCTGGTTTTATTGAGTGTTTTGGCGCGTTTTCTGACGCCATGCCTGTTACGCCACTGCGTGACTACTGCAGGGTTGGGTACGCCGAGCATGTTGGCGACCTCCGTGTCCTTCATTGTGCTCCATTGCTCTGGAGTCACACTGCCCCAGTCGTATAACTGGACGTGCCGACCATCCGGTGGTTTCTGGAACGTCTTGTTGAGTTCCTTGAGTTTCTGTGTGGCATATGTTGCTGAGCATCCTGCTTTTTCGGCGATCTGATTCGGCGTCATTTGAGACGTGTCCATAGACTCTATTATGTCTCTGGACGTGCCGACGCGTTGGTGCCACATCGGGGACTGGGGTTTATTGAGCATGGCTCTGACCTGCCTAACCCTTTCCCGCGTGCATGCCTGTAATCTTGCTATGTCGACGTCCCGGAGTTGCCAGTCGACAGAGTTCCAATCTATTTTCGCATGTCTTCCCATGTTTTTTCTCCTATGTTTTTCCTCATCTTCATGGTTCTAGATTACAACATCGTTCGTTAGATGTCAAGGGATTTATTTATTGTCATTCTGGACAATAGTGTCCACGACATGTTTCGAGGTTGTCGGGTTCAAAATCATTTCTAAGCCCACGTTTCATTGTTCGGGCTATATTACATCAGGTCTTATAAGTATGTCAAGAAGTTAGTGAAATGTCAACTACCCACGGCTCAAGCCGTGGGTTTCCTTGCCGAGGAGAGATCATGATCAAAGTTGATTTTCTTGGTGTTCCTCGTCTTGGGCTTGAGTGGACACCCCGAGGAAGGGCACTGCTTTCTCTCTTCAGGATTGGAAGTTTCTTCGATCCTTTTGAGGACGTGATCATCCTTAGTATTCTCGTCGATCGCAGTCCTATGCCAGTTCTTGATCACGAGTGTTAATTCACAAATAGAGATGAGAGTCTCCTGCTCGCTGCGCTAGAAATTGTGCCAATAATGCCAATAATGGGGTTTATTAAATTATAGATCATCTCGTTCTCGATTTGGTGCCACGCAGCCTTCGATACTGTTTTTATCATGAATTTGCGGAGGGGAACCTCAATAGTGTTCACGATGATGCTTTCGACCTGGTAGTTTGTGCTCATACTTAACTTGGATGATCTTGTCGAAGCTATGAAACTTCTTGACTACCTACTTGAAGACTTCCATGTCTATAGGCTTATCCTGTCCCCTCACCGTCAGAAATAGACTTCTGCTGAGTTTCTGGCTTTGGATTTGTCGTTTTGTTGTCGGCAGGCTGCGTGAAGAAGCCATATCCACCACACTCGTCGCACACATCTTGTTCAGGGACAGGACAGTTGGCACACTCACCCTGGCGACAGGAATCGTCGTTAGCGTGGGCAGGGAAAATGACGTAGCCTGTGCCTCCGCATTGAGAACACTGCTCGCATTCAACTCTCTCTGGATCGGTGTCCACGTCAAGATACCTTTTGGAAGTCCAGGGCTCCATTAGACTCCACCACCTCAACCTTGGTGGTTCCGTCCATATTTCCCTTGAGTATCTCTTCCGCTAGGGGGTTCTCGATGTACTGTTCGATCGTCCTCCTCAGTGGTCTCGCTCCCATTGTCTTGTCGAATCCGTGTTCTACCAGAAAGCCTTCCGCTTTCTTGCTGACGACAAGGGATTTGCCCTTCTCCCGGAGCCTGGCCCTGACATTATTCAGCTCAAGTTCCAGTATTCTGAGCATGTCGTCTGCCGTAAGGCTCCTGAAGACAATGATGTCGTCGAGTCTGTTGAGTAACTCAGGCTTGAATGTTGACTTGGCAACGTCAAGTATCTGCTGCTTGACTCTGGACTGACTCTCGTCTTCTTTGGTTCCGCCAAATCCGAGTCCCTCGGACTTTGCCGAGATGTCGTATCCGAGGTTTGAGGTCATGATCAGGATGGTGTTCCTGAAGTCCACCTGTCGTCCAAGCCCGTCCGTTAACCTACCCTCTTCCATCACCTGGAGGAGCATGTGGAGGACGTCAGGGTGTGCTTTCTCGACCTCGTCAAGCAGTATGACGGAGTAGGGACGGCGCCTGATCTTTTCAGTGAGCTGACCGCCCTCTTCGTAACCGACATAGCCGGGTGGAGAGCCGACGAGTCTGGATACGTTGAATTTCTCCATGTACTCAGACATATCAATCTGCACAAGGGAGTCGGAGGACCCGAACATGAATTTAGCGAGAGACTTCGCTAGGAGGGTCTTACCTACCCCGGTCGGGCCGAGGAAAAGGAATGATCCGATTGGTCGTTTGGGATCCTTCAGATCAGCTCTGGATCGTCTGAGACATTTGGATAGAGTTGCAATAGCCTCCGTCTGTCCCACTACCATCTTGTCCATCTCGCTCTCCATGTTGATGAGTTTCTTCAACTCATCCCCCTCCATTGTCTTCAGGGGTATTCCTGTCATCTTCGACACGATGGTTGAGATGTCACTGCCAGTTATGGACAGTATCTTGTTAGTCTGCGATTGTGCCCATTCCGTGACCATCTTGTCCAGTTTTTCTCGGAGTTTGCGCTCCCTATCCCTGAACTTCGCCGACTCTTCGAAAGCCTGTTTCTTTGTAGCATCTTCCTTCATGGTCCTGACCTTGTTCAGCTCGGATTCGGCATCCTTCAACTTCTTCGGTCTGGTCATGGCTAGTATGCGAGCTCTGGCACCAGCCTCGTCTATCATGTCAATCGCCTTGTCAGGGAGGTATCTTCCAGTGATGTAGCGGCTGGACAAGCGTGCGGCGACTTTGATCGCTTCGTCGGTGTAGTTCACCTGGTGGTGCTTCTCGTACTTGTGCCTGATACCCATCAGCATGTCTATGCTGGTCTCGATGGAAGGTTCATGGACGATGATAGATTGGAATCTCCGCTCTAGGGCAGCGTCCTTCTCGATGCTTTTCTTGTACTCATTCAGGGTTGTGGCTCCGATACACTGGAGATCCCCTCTGGACAGGGCTGGTTTGATGATGTTCGCTGCGTCCATTGCCCCTTCTGCCGCCCCGGCCCCAACGATGGTGTGGATCTCGTCCATGAAGAGGATCACCTTCTTATCCTCTCTGACTTCTTGGAGAACCTTTTTGATCCTTTCTTCGAACTGCCCCCTGTAGACGGTGCCAGCGACCATGAGAGCCATATCAAGGGCGATGATCCTTTTTCCAAGCATGATCTCGGGCACGTTCTCATCGATTATGGCTTGAGCTAACCCTTCGACGATCGCAGTCTTGCCGACGCCAGCCTCGCCGATGAGTACCGGGTTGTTCTTCGTTCTGCGGCACAATACCTGAATGACCCGTTCGAGCTCGTTGGTCCTCCCGATCATGGGGTCAATCTCTCCGTTGCGAGCTAGGGCGGTGATGTCCCTGCCGAACATGTCGAGGGCGGTCTTCTTTTTTGCAGGTGGGGTACCTGGCTTGGCGTCAGGTGTGTTGTGGGCGTCGGGGCAGTCGTCTTTGTAGCAATCACTATTCATTTCAACTCTCCGTTGTAACAATCATTCTTCATCTCAATCCTCATTTTGTGGAGTCACAATATCAGATGATTCGTGTTGTGTCAAGGCTATTTTTGTTTATGCAAGATTGATCTCGAAACTCTGGTGATCATGTTCGTAACGGAGACCATTGGTGCGTCGAGTGTGATTTCTATCTCGTGAGCTAATGTGTAGTTCACCTGGGTGAAAACCGCTTTGTGCAGGGGATCATAGCAAGTACGCCCGATGATGTTCCTCCCATGCCAGAGGAAGTGGTTCCACATTTTCGTCTCGATCGTGTGTTGTTCCATGATCAGAGATTACAACAACATCCTATGGCATGTCAAGGCTGAGGAAGATGTGGAGCGTTTTTTGGATCGGGCTGTTGGTTGTCCGGAGCTGCCGGAATGTTTTTGTTGAAATAGCTCATGAAAACCATGGTGATGACGGAGAAGATCGCTTCTGCACTGAACGGGAGTTCCTTATCCATCATGACTGCCTTGCAGTCGGCGAATGTGATCATGAGTAAGCACCCCCCGGCGATTACTGTGAGTATCCACCTACCTGAGGTGCCTTGACTAATTATCCTATCTATCTTTGTCATGGTTTTGTCCTCCTGAATTGGGACTTGTCAGAGAGTTTTCTCTCTTACAGATAACGATCCTTACCCTCTACTTCTCGGAAAAAAGAGTTTTTTCCTGTAGAGTTAAGGTTGGATATATGATCCGAGCCTAGGAGTGGGTGTATTGAGGATGTCGCTGTAAACCATATCCAAAGCTTTTTGAAGGAAAATCCTGCATGCAGACACCAGATGAGTTTTAGGGGTGGTGTTTACGGATCCAAGGAGGGAGATTAGTGTGCTTCCTTCTTCAAGAATTGCCATTCTATCCTTTGAATCTGGCAGGGATGTGCTAAGGCGTTCGACTGTTTCAGATATGTCGTCTATCAGTCTTAGCCTCCAAGGCTCGTCACTCAGAAGCTTGGGGTACGTGAGAAACCTCATATCCATCAGTCTTTCCCGGTCTTGGAGACACTTCTGGACTGGTGTGCTGTGGCATGTAATGATGAGCTGGGTGTTGGGAAAACACTTCTCCAGGCTATCGATGACCCTCAGATGCCGGCCGACCTCGATGTGCATGGTGGCATTGTCTATCAGGAGGAGGCTTGGTGTCACAGGCTTGTTCAAGGCTGTGGAGAGGCTCTTGGCGATTTTCTTCTCCCCGGCGGAGCACTGCCTGTTCGTGATTGTCTCGAACTCCTTCTTGATCACGAACCCCATTACGTAGTCCTGGGCGATTCTCCTCATCCTCTCGTCGCACTCACTATCGTCGAAGACGCTGACATTCTCTTCGACTGGGTATCCCGTTATGGCGGAGAATAATTCTTGGAACAATGGCCATCTGGATCGCTTGAGTTGGAAGATGCTGAGTTCCATATCGTACCGTGTTGTGAAGCAATAGTGGTGCATTCTTTGCTGGATGAACTCGGGGTGGTGGGCGAAGAAGCCTTTCCTGTTGAATCCCACCTCATACCTGCTGGAGCGAGTTGAGTGAGTTGCTTTAAACTCGCCTCTAACTAGAAGGTTGGCGTTCATGTAGTCCTGTCCCGACATATGCATGAAGTTCCGAACCCTCTTACCCATCATTTCCCAAAACCTGTCGGAAGAGTACCCGACGAAGTTTCCACAGAGCATTTGTATGGCGTCAAGAATAGTGGTCTTGCCCGTGCCGTTGGGACCAACAAGGCAAGCGAGGTGCATTGGTGATGCATCATGGCGGGTAAAGTCGATCTGTACACTCTCGTGTTTGCCGAAACTCCTGAGCTCCAGATTCTCCAGTCGGATTCTGGGCCAGGACGAGTTATCAATATCTGTCGCTATGGCGTCAGTGTTTGTTTTGACAATGAGTGACGGATCGATGGTGGGCATGCTTATTCTTCCTCTGAGTTTATATCGTCGTCTTTCGTGGGTCCATCCCCATGCATCGGCATGTTGATCTCGGCTGGATCCTCTTCCATGGTTCTTTCCATATCTTCGGTAAGTATTTGCTGGACAAAGGATATGTGCATCTGCCACTTGGCCCCGTACTCCTTGTTATCAACATACATCCCGAAGTCCGTGTGCTTGCTTCTGTAGAGTATTTTCTCATAGAGAGTCGGGTCGAGTCCCGTGAGAATATTGGCGAAGAAGTCAACGTTGCTCCTGACGAGCATCTCACCGATAAAGTTGACGAAGAACCTCGTCCTGAATATCGGGTGCGCCAGTTCTTGTGGGTCGAGTCCCATCTCGGCTATCTTGGTGGAGAATATGATGTCGCCATCAGGATGCACCTGGTCGAGCGTCATCTTAGGATTCGACTTTAGTACCCTACACAACATATCGCACACGTATTCATTCATGTCACAAACCTTTCATTGAGGTTGTTGGTTGTCGTTTCCAATTTGGTTTCATTATACACCATAACTAGGGAAACCATCTAGTTGGCGTGAAATATGATTTGAACTTAGGCATAATAACACAAACATGAACAAGACTTCAAGCCGAAAGATGAGCAAAACGGTTGAGGAGCTTCTGGATGAAGCTTTATCCCTCCAATCTATGGATAAGCTTGTGGCTTTCGCCAAGTCGTCGCTTTCCAAAGGAAAGCAGGCTGATCTGGTGGTGGAGATGGGAAACCGTCCAGAGAGCCTCTCTAGTGTCGAAGCCCGGGAATTCATCTACGATGTTGTCGCCTCAATTGGTGAGGACTTACCTGACGAGTCGACGATAAGTTTGTTGGAGTTATTTGAATCCATGGCGAAAGCTGTACGGATTGGTAACACTCCGGAGGCTGCGTGGCACCAAAATGAGATCAAGAAGTTGGCGTTGCTTGGTAATCAGATGGGGTGGGCTGCGATCGTACTCTTCATGACTGAAGGCACCCCCATTGATGTAATCCGGCAGATAGCTTGGAGCGTCCAACTTGGAATGATTAGGACGACGTACGATACGCAAAGGCAAGAGGCGTTCATCAACAAGATGTTCATCCTGCAGGGGGAGGGCTTTAAGTGGGACGGTAGCTTTAGTGGGGTGACAATGGGTGCCGCCATGGATAAATCCATGGATCTCACGAAGAAGGTGTTCAATAGCGTGGATGGTGTGCTCAAAATGAAGAGTATGCCCGACAGCATTACAGGTCCCATTATACATACGCCAGCAAAATCCGGATGGGGTTGGCGGAACAACCCGGAGATCAAGAATATGGTGATACAGATGAAGCAGGACTCTGTAGATTCCGTTGAAATGTTGGCGAGTTTCATGGCGTCTGAAATTGCATCTCGATCTCCAGATATCTTGCCGAATGTCATAACAGGTTTCTTCCAGAACTCATCTGTGAGTATTGACGCTAAGATAGAGGCGTATGACAAGTTCTTTGGAGAGTGGAACGATCCTGCCGCCTTTCCGCACCTGGACGTTAGATACCGCAAGCTGGTGGAGTTAGCAGCCAAGGAACTGGGGAAAATACCTGATGATAAGGTGTATAATCATATTTTGAAGAACTTTCTTGCAGGGAAGGATAGATTTAATGTAGATATGCTGACTGCAAACCTCAAGAAAGCATTGCAGGGTGGACGATATCTGTTTGAAGCTATAAATGGCAAACCAGAATTGGAGAAGGATGCTAATCCTATATTCATGGGCGTATACAAGACGGTTGAGAGCATGCCGCCAGGACATTCAGAGTTTGATCTTGAAAGTTTTGGATCATCGTCGACATGGCTCGATAGAGCCAGGATACTACAAGAGGCTGGATTGATGCAATCGCCACCCGATTTCGTCACCAAGACAATTACACTGGGATACCTACTACTCATGGCCGGTCTGCCCCTCGGCTTGTGGGCTAGCGTCAGTGGCATGTCCAAGAAAGATATGGAAAGTCGCCCGGAGTTGCGGGAAACGGCGAAGAACATCTACTTGCAAAACGACGACATGAGGCTCAAAGTGCAGACTCTCAAGGGGCAGATACAGCGAGATGTCGAGCAAAAGGAACAGATGGCACCGAACAAGTCTCTCTCTCCTGAAAAGCGTTCACCAATTGTCAGTCCCAGCCCAAAGGGTGGCGGCACGCCGATGTCTAAGTCGAAAGAGAAACAATATACATCCGACAATGTGCACACTGATATGACGACCATCAATCAAAGATTCACTACCCAAGAATCTCTCAAGAATAATATGGACATCATTACTCAAGTGGCTGACGAGTACAAACTGAATCCTGTTCAAAGAAAAATGCTGTTTTGTATTAGAGTCCTGGAAAACGGAAGACGAGGATGCGAATTTGGCGTTGACGACTACAATCTATCTTCACCATCACGACGTTACGCTCCGGAACGAGTAGGCATAGATGTATCAACCCCAGCAGGGCAGGCTAAATGGGATGCTCAATACAAAAAACTGAGCTTGAAGGTTCAGGCTCAATATGCAGCTGGGACTATCGCAAAGCGACTTCCGATAGACAAAGACGGGAAGCCTATTATTGCGTCGCTTGCCAAAAGATACTGCCCTGAAAATTGGCAGAATTGGTTTAGCATGATGACAAAGCTCATGTCCCAACGGCCAACCACCACATCAGAAGCTTATATCGCTATGCTCAGGCTAGGAAAGTCCAAGGAGTCGGTTTAGCCCCCCTTGGACTCGTCCCAATCATTTCTATGTTGTCTTGCGAACCTTCTTGTAGCCCGAAGGATTGTTACTGGCGTTATTGTCGGAGGCGTCAGGTGTCGTAACTGTCTTGATTGACTGGTTGCCTGTGAAGTCTGCCACCAGGCTCTGAGTCATAACGTTCAGACTGCCGGCAGACATATCACTGGCGTTGCCCGAGGAGTACGCTGCTCGGCTCCTTAGAAGAGAGGTAGACATCGCTGAGGCACTCTTGGCAGTGAAGTTGCCCGCCACGTACTGATCGGTGTATCCGACCCTGATGTCGTCCATCTTATCAGCATAGGAAGTGGTACGAGATGTGCCAATCGACCTGAGGCTGTTGATTGAGGCATCATACAGAGATCTTGCTCCCATCCAGTTGCCAGAATCTGCTAACTTCTTAGCTTCGACTTGTATGTTTGCCGCCTCTAGCAGAGTAACCTGCTCAGCAACATCCTTATCGGGATCCTGCGTGATGTCGTCGCTATCCTTGACGAATCTGATCTTCGCCTTAATGTCCTCGGACTGCTCCTTCGCATCAGAGAGTGTCTTGTAGGATATCTTGATGTCCGCTAAGGTGGTCTCTCTCGGGAGAGCTTGCGATCGCTTCTCGCACACCAGCCTGATTACGACATTACGTGTTTCGCCACAGAACAGGTCGTCAATGGTCACCTTCGTAATCAGCTCGCCATCCTGGTCCTGGACTGTGTCAACGTCGAAGTCATTCAGCACATTGACTACCTTGTTGCCTTTGTGTGGATTGATGTCGATCGAGATCGCTTGGGCGTAGCAGGTGAGCAAGCCGCCGAGCTCGACTGCGAACACCTTCGCCACGCTGTCGGGGGATTCGATGAAGTAGTTGGATCCCTTACCTTCCTTGGACAACTCTTTCAGGAGTTCCTCGTTGAAGCTGTCGCCGTACCCGAAGCATGAAACCCCTATGTTTTCCCGTCTCGTCCTAAGAATAGGTAGGAACTGCTCGTAGTGGGTTGCACCCTGGTTCGCCTGTCCGTCGGTCAGTAGCATGATCCTTTCCATGCAGTTAGCCGGGCCTTCGTGACTCTTAAACATCTTGATCGCTTGCGACATGGCTGCCCCTATGTCCGTTGATCCTCTTGCATCAATGGACGCTATTTCCTTCTTCATTAATTCTTTCGCCGCAGAGCTCATGGACTTGAAGTCCACATGTCCGACACGGTCGTCGAAGAAGACGATAGCTAGGCTATCTTCTTCTGTCAAGTGGTCTATGAGTTTGTACATAGACCTCTTGACATGCTCTATTTTCTGACCGCCCATGCTCCCACTTCGGTCTATGACCGCACATATCGAGAGGGGGTTTCTCTTCTTCTCTGTGCTTTCATCAGGTGCCGAGATTGACACCATGAGGTTGACCGTATTCTCTTTACTGTGTAGCACCGCATCCCGATCTAGTTTGGCTGTAGCTTTCATATCCGACTCTCCTTGATTTGTTGATTATCTTAACTTGTACCAAAACTCCATCCCTGACGCAAGGTTATTTAGCGACCTTGCGCTTATTTACTCCGAACCCTTCTCTGAATAACCCTCCGCCAGGCACCACTGGTGTGTGATGGGGTTGTGGTTTACATAGCGTCCATGGTGTGGGTCTATTGTGAGGGCATCCCTCACAATATAGTTCGTCCTCTACGATGTATCCCAACCCTGCACAGTGATAGCATGTCTGATGCTGGTAACAGCAGTTACAACCAGAACCGCATGGATCCCATGTTGTGGTCCAGGAGTACCATATGGTGGGACGTGTGCATGTCCATCCTTTTCCACCACAATGCCAGCAGGTCTTCTTAACCTTTCTGGTGTGATGACACGGATGACAGCATGATGTAGCGTTAAACAAAAAGCCGTTCACAGTTTTTCCTCCTTTTCGGCTTGTTGACAGTACACAATACTTTCAACTTGCCGGGAGCCTGCGAACGGTTGATCTGCGGGACTTGCGTCCCCTAAGATGAACCTTGGAACTGTTCCTGAGAACACCCGGTTCCAATCTTCAAGCACTACTATACACTAAACTGGTAACAAAGCAACATCTTTTTTAGGCACTCGTAAAATGGAGCCTATGGAGTTGGTTGTTTGGTGCACAGCACACTGGCGTCTGCGATCACTGTGTCTAGCTTGTACTTGCTGCACGCCTCTACGAACTCCAATTCCTTTTGTCTATCCCATGACGGCAGGGCTGGTACGGCAATGTCGGTTTTCATAGCTTTAAGGTTGTACGCCAGATCGCACCTGTTCTCGTACATCAAGGCGGTAAGCTCTACTTTCGGCAGTTTCACCAGGCCCTTTTCGTATGCCGCTGCGACCCCCGTGAACGGCATCCATTCCATAACGTCTGGATATATTGGATGCTTCGCTTGCGTTTCAAGCTTCTTTAGTGCTATGAACGCCTCGCCATTCAAGTCAGGGAATTTGTTTCTCAGATGATCGTGGCGCTCGTGGAGGGATTTGAGTACGGCTTTGAAGTCACCGTGCTGCATGATGTATTTTATGGCGGTCTTCTCACCCCAAGCTGGTACGCCAAAAATGTTGTCACCCTTATCGCCCATGAGTGCCGCAATATCAAGCCACTGCTTTGGCTCTAAGTTGTATTCTGATTTGAACCATTCGAGGTTGACAAGGGTGCCGTCGCCCCTTAGTATCCAGAACCCCTTCCTGAACAACTGATAGTAGTCCTGGTCGGTTGTCTGGGCTACGAACTCGCTGTCGAGGAGTTGCGTCGAGTAGGAGGCTATTACGTCGTCGGCCTCTTCGCCACTAACCACGATCTGTGGTATATTGGTCAGTGACAATATTCTCTTGAGCTCAGGCTTCTGTTTCCGATAGTCCTGTATTGCCTGAGGGACGTCGCCCTTCTTGCGGTTCTCCTTGTACACTTCTGGCACGACACCAGTTTTGACCATTGGCTCTGACATGGCGATCCGCCTGCGGTACCCGCCGTCCCATACCACTGCCACATAGTGGTCTTTGTAATTCCTTATGAATGACGTTAGTGATCTGAAGAAGCCGTGCAGGGCTCCGGTGGGGAAAAATGCTTTATCCTGAAGAGTGTCGTCAGGATTGAAATCCCCCTTGAAGTCTATCATTTCCACTTTCAGATCCTGGTTGGCGAAGGCTGACCTTATGCCAAGATTGTTGCCGTCCACGAATAGGTATTTACCCACAGTGATCTCCTTAGTTGACTTGAATTTCGCAATATAATATATTGCTTCTCGATAAATGGAAAGGAAAATCAACGATGAAGCATTTTTCAAAACATTGGGATGTCAGGCGTAAAGGAAGTAAGATCAGGATGACGAGAAATGACGTATCAGTCGAATTCGAACCAGTCACTGTCACTGGACATGGATCACTCTTGAAACGAGCGACAAGCAAAAAGAATCTCGACCAGCTTTTCTTTGGGCAGATATATGTCTCCAATCAAGGGTGTATACCAATCACCGTAGCTCTGGGTGTGCTGTCGTCAGGTTCAATACCAAGTCTTGGAATCCGAGCCACGAAAGTCATGAGAAGAAGATTATTGAGCTGTCTTCAGAAAATCAACAATGACGCCTTGACAGAAGTATTGCAGAAAACTAGGACGCAAATGGTATAATGACCTTCGATGAACATCGTTAAATAAGTGTTCAAGGGATTTTGTGGAGTTCCAGGAGATTAGCTATGAGAGTTTCAATAACATCTGACATTCATTTTACCCATTTTCGGCGCCCCATGGATGCCGTTGACGCATTACAGACAGCCATGAGTGAGGACAAACCGGACATCTTTGTGGTTGCAGGCGACATCACGCAGGGTGTTGCCTCTGGCAAGGAACCGGCGATCGATGCGTTGCTGGGGAGCCAGACGGGAGCTTACTTCGTGCTTGGGAATCACGATCTTTGGGGCAGGGGCGATCAAAAGCTCGATCCGCCCACGGCAATGGATAAGTACATGAAGGTGTACTATAACGTTGGTAACCCCTTGGAGAAGTCATGGGGTGACAAGGACACCTTCTACACCATAGGAGATACTGCGATTGTTGGATCAATGGGGTTTCCCGATTTCACTCACCCGAATTTCAAGCACAGGGTCAAGAAGCTCAACAGTGAGGGTACAACTAATGACGTAAGCTATATGAGGATACTCCCCCTTGGTTGGCTCCACTTTACCGAACCAATGAACAGGGCATTCTTGAGCAGACTCGACAAGGCTGTGGAGTCGGGAGCGAAAAAGGTGGTGGTGGTTTCGCACTACGCTATGTTTGACGGGCAGTGTATTGTCGGGTACGATGAGATAGCCCCGTACTTCTTCAATCACTTGCCTGGTCAGACCCTACTGGAAATCGCAAGGCGACACAAGGATGTGGAGTTCTGGTGTCTCTCCGGGCACTCACATGAGTACTCCAGGGACGAATTGAAGATGGAATCTGAAAACGTCTATGTGTATGGGTGTGCTGGCGGCTACGGACAAGCAGTACTATATACCTTCGACACGGAGCTTGGAATGAATCAGGAGAGAAAAGGAAGGGTGGTGTTAGATAGATGAACTTGGATAAAGATACCATTACTATGTGCCGCCTTGTGGCTTTTGCAGAAGAGGAAAAGAAAAATGCGTTGGTAACTAACTTCAATGCGGAGAGGTACGCAAAAGACGTTCTGATAAGATTTCAGACAATTTATCCCGACGCCATCTTGATTCTAGGGGATGTAGTTATTGGTTCCGAAGATTGGAAGGAATCCCTAATGAAGAATCATGTTCAATGTAGCGTCAATGGCATATGGACATTCTATTCTTTTAATCCGGGTATGTCCATTGAGATAAAAACCGATGGCTCTATTTCTTTAGACGAGGGGAGTGCAGAAACGATATTTAATTATGTAAACGATTAGAATCAAGGAAGGGTAATCTTCGATGGATAAGATCAATGGAATAGTCTATCTTGTTGGCGACGCCACCCAGCCCATTGGCGAGGGTAAGAAAATCATCGCTCACGTCTGCAACGATTGCCGGCCGGGACGCTGGGGCAGTGGTTTCGTTCTTGCCATTTCGAAGCGATGGAAAGACCCGGAGACGGAGTATCGTAGGTGGTCTCGCCCCGATAGCGTCGATTTCCAGCTCGGCAACGTCCAGTTTGTGGATGTTGGTGACAACATTTGCGTGGCAAACATGGTGGCTCAGAGGGACATCTATACAAACAATGGGGTGCCGCCTATCAGGTACGACGCTTTGGATGGTTGTTTGACGAAAGTGTCTGATAGAGCTCTGTCTGAGAATGCCAGTGTTCACATGCCAAGGATTGGGTGTTGCAGAGCGGGTGGAAAATGGGAGGTCGTAGATGAGATCGTGAAAAGGACTCTTTCAAAAATGGGCGTTAAGGTGTTTGTCTACGATTTGCCAGTTTGAACCAGTTGGTTGTGGATCTAGCGAAAGCTAGTGATTCGTCTATATTGGGGTTGGATATAATCCTCTCCACCATCTGTTTAAACTCGGTTTCCCGCCCTTCTTTTTCCCGTTTCTTTTGAGTTTCTCTAGCTTTCCTCTTATCTCCGATCCTCTTTTTCCTCATCCATTCGATCGCTTGCTCGATCATCTGTATGAATTCGTATCCACCCCAAGTCTCTAACATCCCCTGTTCTTTGCTTTCGTACTCCTGGATGGCGTCCTGGTATTCCTTTGTACCATCTTCGCCTTCTTCGAAGTCTTCTCTTTCAGGATACCCACCGAGATACTCTTGGTTGTACATCTGGTAGTCCCAGTAGAGGGCATCCATATGTTCCTGGAAACCTTTCCCCTGCCGGTAAATCTCCTTACCCTTGGTGGATTTGCCTCTGCTCTCTTTCCACGGCTCCGACAAAAGAGCTTCCTTGAACATTTTTTCCTCACCCCTGTCGTAGGCGTAAGATACCAGTATATCCAGGAGTGATCTTGCCCGACTGGAGTGGAACCCGTAGTTGTCGGATGCCTGGTCGAATATCTCTTGGAAGTTGTCGATGTATGTGCTTGCGCTTCCACCGTATTTACTTGCACCTGATGCGAAGCCGTACGGGCTGTCCTGTTCTATTTGGAATTCTAGGTCCTTGATAGAATTAACATTGTCATCATCACCAACCCAGATAGGGTTGCGGTTATTCTGCCTCATCAGATCCATTAACTCCCGGACATGCGATATGATATCCCCCTTCAGGAATTCAACTGTTTCTTGGATACCCCTGATACCGACGTAGGTGGGGTTGTCGCTTGACAAATCTAGGGTAAGCAGAGCCATTGGGACACCATTACCGTCAACAAGGTAATAGAAGTCACCGTACTGGTTACTTCTGCCGGTGAAATCTTCGATACTCTTTAGCAAATCCGTGTCGTCTTCGTTGCTGAAGTAGGCCTTCCAGCCACCACTGAGTGACAGGTAGCCGTCCGGGTGCTCCAATGTCCTGGCGTCTTCTATGAGTGTTCGATACCTGTCCTGTTGGTTCAGTATCGCCTCAGCTTCCTGCATCCTTGTTTCTTTAAGGGGTTGGGAGAGCGATAGCCCATCTCTAACCATCATGAGAAACAAGGCGATCTTGCTGGCGTTTACATCCTTATTATTGGATATAAATTGCCCGTATTTCGTGTTGGTGGTTATCCATCTTATCTCGTCGTCAGTCAAGTTGGGAATGATGTTAGCGACGTTCGAGACGAGCAATAGTATATTCTTGCTTACCACCTTTTTGAAATTGGGGTCGTCCGACAGAATGCGTCTAACCATATTCACGACGGCTGGCTTTTCTCGTGTCAATCTATCGAGCTGGGTGGACTGAAAATTCCAGTCTTCCGATTTGTCCATGATAGTGTCTATCGGAAGGGTGAGGAGGTCTGCGTCTGTCATCCCTACCGAGCGTTTCCAGAGTATCATTTCCCGTAGTCTCGCCCTGACATTATCGAGAACCATCTGTGCGTGGGTTACGTTGCGGGATAGAAATGATATGAAGACGGCCCAGTTCTCGGCGAATGTTCTTTCCGATTGGGACAGGGTTCCGGTTTCCGACGAGATTGACTCCAGTATTTGTTGGAAGTTGGCGGTGTTGGCACGGAGATTCTCCTCCTGCTCGTTGACAGGTTGCGCTATTTTGATGATCTTCAAGAGCCACCCTCCTCTTTCGTATAGTTCTGCGAAGGAGGGTGATAATCCTGTCAATTAAGCCCACCTAGTGGTTTGACGAGACCCTTGTCGGCGTATTTTTTCCACTTGCGGGCACAAGACTCGACACCTTTGTTGTTGTCGACCCGGGAGTGCATCTTGAGCTGCTCCATGAAGATGGCTTCGACTCTCTCTCCCCTCATGCCATCGGGAAGGAACTCCTCGACGAGTCTGGACGCCAGCCCAGCGTGTGTTTTCTCCTTAACGTTCCTGAGTACTGCGCAGGCGAAAGCTGTGAACTCGTCTGCCCCGAACTTCTTCTTGCACATCTTGTCAGCTACCAGGAATATACGGTCGACCAGGTCATCCTTGATGAACATTTCAGCCATCTTGGTGAGTACGACACATCTATTCCGTATTTTCGCTTCCTCAATGTGATTCAAGATTATTTCTCCTCTTATTTTCTGGCATATTTGTATCATAGGATGGGGTAAAAGTCAAGACTAAACCAAAGGGAAAGGAGCATTTTTTTGAGAAGAACTTATGAAGAGGAGATAAACTGAAAATGCTGGAAATCGGCAGAAACAAGAGCTTGGGTGCAGCCTTGTCAGTAGTAGACGACCCATTTGGGTTCCGCAGTGGGCGAGTCGGTGTCGGCATGACAAAGGTAGCAAGGGCGTCCCAGCCCTTAACTTTGGATCAAGTTGATGATATCGCTCTTAGTCTATCAAATCGTCTGAATCAGGTGCATAGCGAACATGTGCATGTGAGGACATATGAGGGCGGAGCGTCGCCCAACTATCTCCCAGTAATGGATGCTCTATTGAGGAGCGTAGCACCAGGCTGGTTGGAGAATAATAGAGACTGCATAGCTTACATCCGAATCACCACGATTATCGATCAAAGAATGGTTGCGTCAGTTCTGGATATATTGTCTGGAGTGCGGGATGATTTATCTGTAGTTTTCGACTGGGTGGTAGCCGACGACTATATTCTGATTAGGTTACTTGGTGTCGCCATGAGAGATCCCCAAAATATACATACCGATCAGCAGAAAACCCACTTTAGAACAGTCGGTCCAACGGCGTATTATGTGTCACAGTACAGTGAAGCAACCCAGACGGCTGGGAATGTCTCAGTTACACCGTATCCTTATGGCGTCTTCGAAGAAACGCATTGGGATACGCATGGTACACTGGTGAGAGGCGGATTTTCATTTAGGAGTGAAGCTGAGACTTATCTTGACGACATCATGCCTCGTTCGCTAACCACATGGTCGCAGATGGCGTACGATGAAAGGGATCGATCTGACGAGTCTGGTGGCGAATCTGCACCACGTAGGGTTCCTGGAACTGGTGCTATTGATCCATCAGACATCATGAGGGGAATTCCAGAGCTGAGAGAAGTGTACGACTACTATGGTAAGATTATCCTCGACAAGGAAAACCCCAGAACCTACTGGATCGAGCAGGATACTCATCCCGACGCTAGAGGGGATATATGGTGTAAGATAGTTGAGGCACCTGGAGCACTAGAGACTCTTCCTAAACATGGTGAGACGGTCGCTATGACCGCTCATTTTCCAAATACGGAAAAAGCTATTCTGTTCTTGACGAGTGCTAGGATGCTCTCGCAGCTGGGTAAAACAGTTGATGACATAGTCTATCCGGAACCCAAGAAACTTGACATAAGAGAAGTTGTAGATAGGATGATAGCGTCTCCGAAACCCGACATAGACATGCTGGAGTTTGAATCCTCGTCGGGGCATGCCATGAAAAAGATGGCACAGAACTGGCTCAAGAGGGCGACGGCACGTTTATGACGTCCGAGAGAACATCCTGGCGAAACTCTCGGCAAACGCTCTAGCCAGCTTCACGGGCACAGCATTTCCAATCATCTTGTAGCCGTCGTTGAGATAGCTATACTCGAATTTGAAATCGTCAGGGAAATCCTGTATCCTGGCGCACTCCCTGATTGAGAGCCTCCTATACTTACTGGGGTCGTCTGAGAAGACCTTCTTATCTTTGCCCGCTGATTGCATTGGTGGGCACGACGGGTGAAGCATGGCGTGCCGGCCGCTCGCCTGTATGGTGAATGACACTTCATCCCATTTCCTGATGCGGTTCCTGGACATGTATATGTAGCTGAAGCCCCCGGTCATGTACTCATGGTTGTTTACGGCTTCTGGATTGTGTTTGTTGTGAGTGATAGCGGGGACTGGTTCGCCGAGGTCACCTATGGCTTGTCTCAGCGTGATGTATGGAAGCAGGGGGCTGCCTATTTCCATACCCTCGCCGTGCTCACCGCTTGGGAAGCACATTTTTAGATCGAGGTCGCTGCGTATACCGACGAGTATCACCCGTTCTCGGTCCTGGGGTGTTCCGAAATACTTGGTGTTCACGAGCTTCGAGGCTATTGTGTAACCAGACTCTCTGAACCTAGCTTCGATCGCCCCGAATGATTTGATGTGACGTGATGAGATGATTCCCTTCACGTTCTCTGCCAGGAAGAACAGGGGTTTTTTCGCTTCAAGCAGCCTGATGTACTCGAAGAACAATTGCCCCCTCTTGTCGTTGGCTCCCCTGCCTTCACCGGCGAGGCTCCATGATTGGCATGGCGGACCTCCGATGAAACCGTCTACGTCCGGGATGTCATCTGGCTGGATGTCGGCGATGGATCTCCTGTCGAGGTGGACGCACGGGTGGTTCAGCTCGTAGGTGCTCCATATCTTCTTGTCGTACTCGTTTGCCCATACGATGTGGAACCCGGCTTGCTGGAAGCCAAGGTCGAGCCCCCCACATCCAGCGAAAAGGGCGGCGACGTTCATGCTAGCACCCCCAATAGATGTGAGATGGTGGCGTTGTGGATAACCGTTTTCAGACCATTTGTGATGTTTTGGAGTGGCACATCAATGGTTTGGTAGGGTTCCATCCAGGAATCGTCGTCAATATTGGTGATGATGTCGATACTGTCTATCCGATGGGGGTGAGGGATAAAACCTGAGTTGAAAAGCTGCAAGACTCTCGTCATAGCTCTTTTGTGTATTATCGTTTGTATTTTCATCGTCTTTTTTTTGCCCTCATACAAAACCCGAATTGTCCTGGACGCTTAGATATCCACTCTATCCAGCTCTTGATCTTGTCGCTGGCAAGTATTTTCTCAATCGTATTATATTGTTTGGTTAGCTCTTTTACGGTGAATAGTTGATGGAGCATGTCTCCGCAGTCACAGCAGACGAGCACGGTCTCTTTGCCCTTTTTCGCCTTCGGCACGAGGTGGTGCTTCTCTTGGCAGTTCTTGGGGGTGTCCCTCTTACAAATGGGGCATTGGATATTATTCGAGTCTTCCATTGCAGCTAATGTATAATAGTGGTGTTTCATAATCAAGGAGAAAAACAGGATGTCATCGGAATTCTCAACTAAAGACCCCTTCGACGTTGGTAGGTATA
>Ga0307378_10004497_pt1 | contig 19874 bp, 14 predicted proteins | sample UN1MG_FD_202238 | JGI IMG/M metagenome (GOLD analysis project Ga0307378, IMG submission 202238) | Soil microbial communities from Risofladan, Vaasa, Finland - UN-1 | ecosystem: Environmental > Terrestrial > Soil > Coastal area > Acid sulfate soil | place: Finland: Risofladan, Vaasa | collected... | reverse complement strand
ATTGCAGACCTGGTTTTGATCCTGTCCATCCTGAACCGAGTTCTGAAAATTTTGTCCGTTCATTTCAGTTTTTTCAATCCCGTTGCCTGAGCCGCTTCCCTGCATTCCCGCTGCCAGAACTGCCCCGGGAATACAGAGGAGGGCGAAAATGGCACCTAGTGCAATTATTCGTTTCATTTTTATCCACCTCTGATATGCTGCCGGCAGAGGGATTTGAACTCTTGTTTGCTCTGCCGGGCTTACATATCCAGTCAGGTCCTGCATTTAAACCGTTTCTCGCACCAGCCTCTACATGCCAGGGAATTCTACCGCATTCTCTTTTCCAGCCGGAAGAACATGAAAAGCATCACTCCTAAAGCCAGGTTACGTGTTCCGTATCGTCACTGTTAATACCTCCAATCTTTTTCCAACTAAGATTTCGGGAAAAATAACAGGGCGGAGAAAAATGCAATTATTGGCCTGCCCCTCATTGGGGAATGCCTGATCATACCATAAAAATTGAACCCGTCGTTAATGGATCGTTCCCTGAATCGGGCATATGGCTAATGTATCACAGGGCGAGAAGACCTACCAGACAAATACTGATTAAACGGGTCGGCTCTCATAGCAGGATACTTTAATGGCAATGCTGTGCGTATCCTCATCAAAATTGGGATTATAATTGAATGCTGGAGACTGAGATGAAGAAAATATACATTCCCGTGATACTCCTGCTGGTCGTTATAATCTGCGTTGCCATCTTTTTTGCCATAACACAGAATCCGGAAAGTAGCGAGAAAAATCGTTTAAACGACCATACGCTCTTTTCACTTCCGAAACCCGGTTCTGACAGTGACACTTCAATAGAGGAGGGCCTCGCGGGGAGGAGGTCAGTTCGGGGATATGCACTGCGATCGCTTACCCTGACCGAAGTCTCACGGATTCTGTGGGCAGCCCAGGGGATATCAGGTGAGGGAGGGTTGAGGACCGCCCCGTCAGCCGGTGCAATTTACCCCCTGGAGATATACCTTGTTGCCGGAAAGGTAGGGGGGCTTTCTCCGGGGGTATACCATTACATCCCGGAAGGACATTCGCTGGAAATGGAAATTGTTGGAGATATGCGAGAAGATATCTTCTTTTGTGCCCTGAACCAGTCTGCCATAAAAGATGCCCCGGCACTGATCGTAATCACTTCGTTCCCATCGCGGACAACGGGCAAGTACGGGGAGAGAGGGATGCGGTACGTCTATATGGAGGCCGGACATGCCAGCCAGAATGTGTATCTCCAGGCATTCTCCCTGCACCTTGGCACGGTCTCAATAGGAGCGTTTCATGACGAATGCATAAGAAATGTCCTAGGCCTCGATCCGAATGAGGAGCCCCTCTATATCATGCCGATAGGTGCCCTTCCCTGACTGCGCCTCACCCCTTACCGATTCAATCGCCTTCGCATCCGGATGGAATACGCAGGAAATAATTATATGCCTGGATCCCAGGCTTTTGGTAAGTTTTTTTTACATTTCAGTTGTTTGAGACAATGAGAAAAATGGCTGTCTGCAGGAATTTCTACGGGACAGGCCTCATTCATATTTGCAATGCAATGAAAGATTGGAATGACCCTCATCGTGAGTCAGGAACCTTATTACCTAAAAGCATCTATAAAGAGAGCATGGAACAGTTGGATATACGCTTTTTCGAAGATTGTCGATTGAATTATCGCCTGTTTTATATAACTTATACAATCGGGCAGGCGTGCGACCATAAAAGTGGAGTGTGATTGGAATATGACCAGGTACCGTTGCAATGTATGTAATGTCTTTGAATATGACCCGAAACACGGGAATTCCCGGACCGGTATCAACCCAGGGACAAAAGTGGAAGATTTTCCTGACGACTGGCGCTGTCCGGTCTGTTTCTCCGATAAAACACATTTAAAAGAGGCCAGGATAAGTCCGAAAGAGGAGAAGACCGTGCACGGGACCATGACCTGCCCAATGTGCGGGGCAGAGGCTGAAGTGACCCTTGTTCATACCGAGAAAAAGGAAATTGACGGATATCTCGGAGAATGGAGGAGGGAGAAGGATGACCTGGAAGAATATATGCATGATATCCATCTCATTTCCTCCATGGGAGAGTCCCTGATTGAACCGATGCGAACAACCAAACAGGTCATATCCTGGGACGATATCCTGATTAAGGCGGCCCAAATCGCAAAAATCCCATTGAATGCAGATGAGGAAGTCGTGACAAAAACAATAATTGGGCCCGGGGCAAGGCACCCGCTGGTCCTTGAAACTCCTATTTTCGTCACACATATGTCTTTTGGGGCACTCTCACGCGAAGTGAAAATTGCACTTGCCAGGGGCAGTGCCGCAGCAAAGACTGCCATGTGTTCCGGTGAGGGGGGCATTCTGGAGGAGGAACGGGCTGATGCGTATAAATACATCTTCGAGTACGTGCCGAACAGGTATAGCGTCACTGACGAAAATCTTGCATCGGTAGATGCTATTGAAATAAAGTTGGGCCAATCGGCTGTTCCCGGCCTGGGAGCACATCTCCCTGCAGAGAAGGTAACCCCGGAGATCGCCCTAATCCGCGGGTATCCGCAGGGAACAGATATCGTGAGTCCCGCAAGCTTTGACGATATCAGAACACGAGAAGATTTGCGGGAAAAGGTACGCTGGCTTCGGAAAAAATCAGGAGGAAAACCAATTGGAATCAAGATTGCGGCAGGCAATATTGAAGAAGACCTGGAAGAGATTATCTATGCAGAACCTGATTTCATTACCATCGACGGTCGCCCCGGGGCCACGGCCGCTGCTCCCAAATATATCAAGGATTCCACATCCATTCCCACCATTTACGCCCTTCACCGGGCAAGAACGTATCTTGATGCACACAGCAACAGCGACATCTCCCTTGTAATTACAGGAGGACTGCGTATTTCACCTGATTTCGCAAAAGCCATGGCCATGGGTGCGGATGCAGTTGCCATCGGCACTGCGGCACTTATGGCATCTGCCTGCCAGCAGTATCGGCTGTGCAGCACCGGTAAATGCCCGGTTGGCGTGACCACCCAGGACCCAGACCTGCGAAAACGCTTATCTATCGATATCTCTGCCCGCAAGCTGGAACTCTTTTTGCAGGTCTGCACCGAAGAGCTGAAAGACTTTGCCCGTTCCACTGGAAATTCCGATGTACATGCCATGGGTATCCGCGATCTCTGTACAACAAGTTCCGAGATTTCGGGGCATACAAAAATACCTCATGTGTAACCGGGTCAGGATGAATTGTGATAGTCCGGATCTCCAGGCACTCCTGGAGATTGGACATATCATTTTGTTAAAAATTCTCATGCAGCGGTGATCAACGGGAGAAGGATTCCAGATTCACTTGCCTGATTTTTCCAGAAACGATGCATATGTTTCTTTTTTCAATGCTTTGCATATTTCAAAACCAGTCTGTCTCCGGATCCATGGCATAAAATTGATACACATCTCCGGTTTTCTTTCATGAATCGCACAGATATATTTTCTTTTTTTTATCCGCCGCAAGAAGGGGCATACAGGGAGATAGCCTCCTGATTCGGGATCCCTCATCTCAATAGAGATAATATCACCAAGATCATGCGATTTTAATTCTGCACAATTTACCCGGCTGCCGTCACTTCTCCATCCTGTAAAAAATCTGAGAATATCAACCCGTCCATTTTCAATCCAGTGATACAGGTTCATTGGGGTAGGAGAAATATTGTCTCCGAAGATCTTGCAGCAGAGCCCACACTGTTCGCATTGCTCGTCATTGATGTCTGTTTCAGGTATAGCCTGCATCTGGACATACTCCCGGGATGTATTGGATTATATGTTGGTTTGTGCTGGTATGGATAGATATCGGATCCCATACTTCCCCAAATTGAATATATACGCCGTAAATCCTGCTGTTCGGATGAAGTAAGTCTCCAATGGGATTCATCGTTGTTTCCGAATGATCTTTCCTCTTTTCATATATTCATAAAAAACAAAATTCTTAAATTTTTATTCAGATTTGAAATCTGGATATATTGAAAAATTTCCTAGTTTTTTTCATCCTCGAATTTGACATACCAGTGCGTTCCGTCACAGAAAGGCTTGTTTGAGGATTTTCCGCACCGGCAAAGACAGTAATGATCCGAAGTCTCCGGTTTGTTTCCATCAGGATCATGCAATTGAATATTTCCCGCCACATGGTATGACCTGTTCGGTCCTATGAAGATCTCAGGCTCATGACCCCATTCTTTTCGGAGTTTTCCTTCACTTGTAAAGCTGAGTGCACCTGAAGGGCACATCCGGATAATTCTTGCAGTATATTCGGGATTATCGCCATCCGGATCGATCCATGGTTCGGCATCCCTCCTGAATACCTTTGGCACGTTACCTGTACAGTGCCCGATATGCGAACATACCCCCCGATTGTCGTGAATGGTGATTTGCTTACCATCATAAGTGTCCAGGCGATCAGGCACCCGTCCCTCCCTCTTGTCCCCCTTAAACCCAACGTTCAGGTGTGTGCCATCGCAAAAAGGCATGTTTGATGATTTTCCGCACCGGCAAAGGGCCATGTATGGTTGCGTCTCGATAAATACTCCCTTTGAATTTCGGAAATTCTTCAGCAGGTGAACAAGGTATGGACCATCTTTTTGCACCTCGATTGTCGGCTTTTTCTCATTTTCGGCGTTTGGTCCTTCTGGTTCCATACCTGTCCCTGGATTGTGATAATTGATAAAGTTCATGGGGGATGGAAACGACAGATCACAACTCCCGGTATTCCCTAAGTAGAAAGGCGAATTCCTTTTATATTACGCCAATCACTCTTTCATTAAGCCGATATTCGACATATGAGGAATTTCATGACAGGGGAGAAATCGAGAGAGAAACGTGCAATATGTGGTATCTGTTCGGCTGGATGCGGCGTAATTGTAACTTATGATGAGGCAGGAAAAATTGCCGGTGTGCGGGCCGATGAAGATTCAGAACTGGGTGTCATCTGTAAACTCGGTGAGCATTCTGCCGAGATTGTGTACTCCCGGGATCGAATCCTCCATCCACTCAAACGTGTGGGCAAAAAGGGCACCTATCAATTTGAGCGGATTAGCTGGGATGAGGCATATGAGATAATTGTCGATAAAATAAATGCAATTCGAGAAGAATCCGGCCCCGAAGCCCTTGCAATTTATACCGGATCCGGCAGCTTCGAGCTATCCTTTTGTGATGTGTATCAACCAAAGGACGTGGCAGTTTCTTCGGCATCAAGTATTCTCTTTCCTCTCGGTTCACCCAACACGATGGGCGTGGGAGCGCTCTGCTATGTGTCATTTGCCATGATCGCCCCCCATGTTACCATGGGAAGAATGCATATCAATACTTACTCGGATTACGAAAATGCCGACCTCATAGTTGTCTGGGGGACAAATCCTGCCACCGACTTTCCCCCCCTCACGCTGAAAAAGATCACAGATGCCAGGGCACGTGGAGCCAGTGTGATCGTCATTGACCCCCGCAGGACAAAGACCGTTGATCTTTGCGATGCTGAATGGGTTCCTATCCGGCCCGGAACGGACGGGGCACTCGCACTTGGTATGTGTAACGTGCTTATCGAGGAAGAGCTCTATGATGAAGAATTTGTTCTTCACTGGACCCACGGATTTCCTGAATTTTCAACCTATGTCCAGCATTACCGTCCTGAAGTGGTCGAACGGATTTGCGGGGTTCCCGCAGAAACCGTTCGGTCTGTTGCACGGAGAATTGCCAAGGCTAATGGAGCTACATGGGCGATGTACACCGGCCTTGAATACAGCAACAGTGGCGTGCAGGCAATCCGTGCCGCTATTACCCTCTGGGCTCTTGCCGGCCAGCTGGATGTTCCCGGCGGCCGGTGCTTTTCCATGAAAGAAAACCACTTCCCTATTAACCGGACAGGGTATCTCCCAAATCCCGATCTTAAAAAAGCAATTGGAACCGACCGCTTCCCTCTTTATACTGCCTACAGAAAAGAGTCGCATGCAATTTCGCTGCCTGAATCTGTCCTGGAGGGTAAACCCTACAGGATCAGGGGACTTATTCTTCAGGCCGGCTCACTCCTGATTTCATGGCCGGAAACATCCATATGGAAAAAAACACTCGAGAATCTGGATTTTCTTGTATGCATTGACCGTCAACTGAACGCTGATGCTGCATATGCAGATATCGTACTTCCAGCCACCACACATTATGAAAAATATTCATATATGACCTATGGGCCCGTCTTTCGAATCAGGGACCGGGTCATACCGCCCCTAGGTGAAGCAAAAGATGATATGCTCATTATGGGGGAACTCGCCAGGCGCCTCGGATATGGCCATCTCTTCCCACAGACCGAAGAGCAGGTACTGAAGCATGTGCTCACCGGTTCGGGATTTTGCCTTGAAGATGTAGTTGCCGAAGGGGGCAGGGTGATCTCGCCTGTAAAAATGATGGAATATAAGAAGTGGGAGAAAGGGCTTCTTCGCCCGGATGGCAAAACCGGTTTCGATACGCCAACAGGCAAATTTGAGATCTGGTCAACCATCCTGGAAGAGTTTGGCTATGATCCGCTTCCCGTATACATGGAACCTTCCGAAAGCCCGATCTCACAACCGGAACTCGCTAAAAAATTTCCCCTTATCTTTAATTCAGGGGCAAGGGTCACCACTGACTTCCATTCCCAGCATCATGGAATTTTAGGATTACTAAAGGAACGTCCCGAGCCGACGGTCACCATCAACACAGAAGATGCTGCTGCAAGGGGGATACGTCACGGGGACCGTGTTGTTGTCAGGACTGCCCGTGGGGAGGTGCCTCTCCGGGCAATAGTGACAGATGATATCGTCGCAGGAGTTATCGAGGCCAATATGGGAGGAGGATGCCACGTCGGACCCCGGGCATGGCGGGAGGGGAATGTGAACCATTGTACCGATTTATCTAATTTTGATCCCATCTCAGGGTTTCCGGTCTATAAGGCTCTCCTCTGCGATGTCATAAAAGATGCAGAATCAGGAGATTCTATCTCCATCGGAACCGGAGAACTGGAAAATGCCCCCAAAAGCCGTGAGAAAGGCCAGGTTGAGGTACCTCCCCGGATTTACTTTGACCATAATGCAACCACACCTATTCACCCGAAGGTTCAGGAAGCGATGTCCCCCTATCTCTCCAGGCGGTTCGGTAATCCTTCAAGTCTTTATCTTGAGGGAAAAGAAGCAAAAAGCGCCATCGATACGGCCCGGCTTTCACTGGCACAACTGTTGAACTGCACGGCACGAAGAATCAAATTCACGGGTTGCTGCACAGAGGCGAATAATACTATAATTAAAGGGCTGGCATTCGCACACTGGGAGGATGGGGAAAAACACATCATTACGTCTGCTGTCGAACATTCGGCAGTGCTGGAGCCCTGCAGGTGGCTTGAGAAGTACGGGTATCGTGTCACTTTCCTTCCTGTGGATGAGACAGGGATGGTGCACCCCGGGGATCTTTTGGCAGCAATTAGTTACGACACGCTGCTTGTCTCCGTCATGATGGCAAATAATGAGACCGGGACAATCATGCCCATCAGGGAGCTTTGTGATATTGCTCACCGTTATGGAGCGCTTTTTCACACCGATGCAACACAGGCAATCGGAAAGATACCCCTTGATGTGCAGGACCTAAATGTGGATTTCCTTTCTCTTTCAGGCCACAAGATCAATGGCCCCAAGGGCGTTGGAGCGTTTTATGCAAAAAAGGGCATTCACTTCGATCCTCTTCTTCACGGCGGTGAACAGGAAGGACATATGCGTGCAGGTACGGAGAACGTCCCTGGAATCGTCGGGCTTGGCAAGGCCGCGGAACTGGCCCGGCAAAATGCGATGCATGCTGAGAGTAGCATTATACTCCGTGATCGCCTTGAACAAGGTATAAAAGATATTGTTCCGGGTGCCCGGTTAAACGGCCATCCAAGTATGAGGTTGCCCAATACCCTGAACATGTTTCTGCCCGGATACAGGGGCGAGTCTCTTGTACTGGCGCTTGATCAGAAGGGTATCGATATATCTGCGGGTTCCGCCTGCCATTCGGGATCTTCCCAGCCTTCACACGTCTTGCGAGCCATGAACCTCCCTGATGAGGAAGTACACTGTTCTATCCGCATCTCCCTCGGCATCAATACTACTGAAGATGAGGTAGATCGATTTCTACACGAGTTCAGAGAGATAATCACCAATCAAAAACCCGTGGTTCAGTTTGTTGTCTGCAGGTAATTATTCAGGATTCATATGAAAGGGGAAAAAACTCTTATAAATCCGCGGTTCTCCATTTGCAACTGTCTTGACAGTTCATTTGAACAGAATATCGCAAAGGACGTTTTTTTGGGCCTGACATCTCCCAGAAAATATATCCCCAGCAAATATTTCTATGACGCTCCCGGTTCCCGCTTGTTTGATGAGATCTGCGCTCTCCCCGAATATTACCTCACCCGGACAGAGATCTCCATTCTTAAAGAGGTGGGCGGCCGCATCCTGGACTCTTATCCATGCATTGACCTTGTTGAAATGGGCTCGGGATCGTGTCGCAAGATTTCCTGCCTTATTGAATCCTCACACCGGCATCAGGGTTCGGGTATCAGGTACATCCCGGTTGATGTCTCTGAATCTGCCCTCCTTGCAGCAGGGGAAGAGATTACCTCGTTTTTTAAGGAGATTCGGGTCCTGGGGTTCGTCGCAGATTTTACCCGGCATCTCCGCCACCTCCCTGATACGAGACAAAAAATAATTATCCTGTTGGGAAGCACTATTGGAAATTTCCCGGTCCCGGAAATGCGGCGATTGTTTGATATGATCGCATTTTCAATGCATTCTGATGATCGGTTCCTGCTTGGCCTGGATATGGTAAAAGATTCGGCGATCATCGAGGCGGCGTACAATGATCCGCAGGGCGTGACCGCTTCATTCAATAAAAACATCCTTCATGTAGTAAACCGGGAACTTTCTGGCGATTTCCAACCCGAGGCGTTTGATCATCTGGCATTTTTTAATCCGGATCTCGAACAGATTGAGATGCATCTTGTGGCACGTCATTCCATGACTGTTACCCTCGGGACGATCCCGCTCACGGTCAAACTCGAGAAAGGCGAGTCGATTTGTACCGAGATATCCCGAAAATTCAGGCGTGATACTATTGAAGACATGACTGCAAAGGCAGGCCTTGCTGTTCATTCATGGTTTACCGATTCACGGGGCTGGTTCTCCCTGGTTGAGCTGGTCAAGGATTGATTATTCATAATCTTCAGGGGCTTTGTGGCCGGAATGAACGGGGAGAGGTCTTTTGGGTCCAGGAATTTATTTTCTGTGTTTCGAATTGTTCAAGAAAAATAAATGAATCTGATTAATCTCTTGTTTATAAACCACGAAGCTGTTTTTCTGATCCACGTGAGCAATAAAAGGCATGTGACAGGCCCATCATTTCCGTTACCGGGCATGTGGGGCAGATGCATCCCGTTTCGGTGACTGCGCATGCCGATTTCCCTGTCGAACAATAGAGAAGTTCGCCTTTTTCTTTCATGCAACTGTCATACGTGGGGCATTGGGGACAGGTACACTTTGAACGGATCGTCTCTTTCATCTTCTTCTGATCTTCCGGGCTCATCATGCTCATTTTTTTCATTGTCTCTTCGAATTTATCCATACACATTCCTCTTTATCCAAATTATTGAAGAAAGGCGAACAGTATAAATATACTGCTCCCCTTGGATCCGAGTTGACCACGAACAAATGATAGATATTTATTATGGAAATTTTTTTCATTTTCACAGGAAAAGATCGATTTAAGAGAGAATATATGTCAAAATTCTTTTTTTATTCAAATCGTTTCGGATCCGTATCGACATCCAAAACAACCGGCTTTTGAAGTGCCATGGCCTTTACTATGGCTTTTTTCAGCTCATCCGGGCGGGATATCCTGATCCCAATTCCACCACATGCATCGGCATAGGCAGCAAAATCAGGATTGAGAAGATCGGTCCCGAAATTCGGATAATGCTCAGTCAGTTGTTCTACCTGGATCATTCCCAGCTGACGGTTGTTCAGGATGACCACTACCATGGGAAGATCATATTTCACTGCCGTAACAAAATCCGACATGGCCTGTGAAAACCCGCCGTCTCCGGTGATACAGAAAACCTGTCTTTCGGGATAGGCAATTTTGGCAGCGATTGCTGCCGGTAACCCGAAACCCATTGTTGCCAGGTAGCCGGACATGGTAAAACGCTGCCGTTTCATCCTGAAATTACGGCCGAACCACCACTGGTTTTCTCCCACATCGACAGTTATCACCGCATCCTCGGGAATCGTTTCGGAGAGAACTTTCATGATAAATGGCGGCCTTATGGGAACTTTCTCCGCATCCGCTTCCCTGTTAAGTTGTTCTTCCCATTCCCTCTTCATCTGTGCAAGTTTTGGCAATACCTCCCCGGCAGACTTCTTCGCGGCCATTGCAGTGAATCTCGGTATTGTAAGGGCACAATTTCCCCAGAGAGGAATGGTTTTCGGGCCTTTTCCCAGCCTTAAAGGATTTATGTCAACCTGCACTATGGCCTTGTCAGTGGGGATGTTGGTGAACTTGGAAAAGCCTACTCCAAGAGTTACCAGGAGGTCTGCTTCCTGTACCAGTTTTCTGGCCTGAGGAGAACCCACCGAACCGAGCACTCCCACCACCCATTCATTGTCTTCCGGGATTACCCCCTTGGCACGGTAGGTGGTAAGAACCGGGGCGGCAATCTTTTCCGCCAGGGCGACCACCGCATCACCATTCTCATATGCTCCCCACCCGACGATGATTACCGGCTTTCCGGCCTTATCGATGGCTTCGACAGCCTTCTCAATCTCGCTTTCACGGGGAACGATATGGGGACTCGTGATGCTGATCTCACGCCTGCAATAGTGCGGATCAAGAGTCTGCTTCTGGATATCGTTTGGAACCGAGAGCTGCGCCACTCCATGCCTCAATGTTGCATATTTCAACGCCCGGTTCACCAGGAGGACGGCCATGTTCCGCTCATAAATTGTATTGTTATAGACTGTGACTGGCCGGAAGAAGGCGTCCTGGTCAATCTCCTGTATTCCATATGGGCCTGTATACTGTGTCGCCACCTGGCCGTTTAATGAAAAGACGGAGGCCCCATCCTCCTTGGCATCATACAACCCTGTAGTGAGGTTGGTGGCGCCCGGTCCGGCGATGGTGAGGCATGCAGCAATCCGGCCGGTAAGCTTATTGTAGGCGGACGCGGCCATCGCGGCATTTTCCTCATGTCTGACAACGATGTATCGCATTTTCGGATTTTTGCGGACAGCGTCCACCAATCCGAGAGATGAGGTGCCGGGAAGGCCGAATATCACCTCAATACCCCATGCCTCCATCTCGGAGATGATAATATCTGATACTGTCGTCTCTGCTGCCTGATGTGCCATCTCTTCTTTCCGTACCATTTGAAATGCACTTTTGGAAGCTCCACACACCGGGCATTTCCAGTCGTCCGGAAGATCCTTAAAGGCCGTACCTGGCAGGGTATTGGTTGCAGGCTCTCCATTATCCTCATTATATTCATATCCACAGACGCTGCATCTCCAGATCATGGAGAGAGCCGGACCTGCCGGAACTTCATCACCTGTCCGGGAAAAAGCACTTTTGGAAGCTCCGCAGACCGGACACCTCCATTCCTCCGGAAGTTGGGAAAAAGCAGTGCCGGGGGGAGTCCCTGTTGCCGGCTCACCCGCGTCCTCATCATAGACATACCCGCATATGGAACACTTCCACCTGGTCATTCTTATCTCTCCTCAGTAACACAAGAGAGAGATTCAGGCACTATTAGTATTAACGACTATTCACTTGAGATGACAATCCCATAACCATGTATTTGGAATCGTATAACGAATAGGAAATAGTGAAATTGTTGGGAGAAAAACCGGAAAACCAGTTTTATCTGGAAAAAATACATTTTACCAGCAGATGTGCAACCCTGGATTCATCACATTCATGTTCTTTTATAATGAAACGAAAATTTTTAGTATATATCGCACTTATGCACCATTACCAGTGACAAACTCAACCAGGTGAAATGTGGATTCTGTCATTGTATTAGTCAGGCGTTATCTACTTTGTGGTATCCGTAATTTCTTGAAAACAGGTTCAGTTCAGATTGTAGAGCTATCTTCCAGTCACTCAAGTGGATGTATGCCTGGGGAGATAAGAATGAAATCTTACGATATCTGTTTGCTATTATTCATATTAGTCGCAGGAATGCTCACTCTGCCGGCCTGTGCACAATCACCTCAATATCCGACCACTGATACCGATCAGGACGGTATACCAGACTATCTTGAGGTGAATGGCTATTATTACGATACCTTTAACGGGACTTTCGCCCTGAAACCGGCTGACGATCCCGACCCCTATTTTATCAAATACCACTATTCCGACTGGCAGCAGCAATCCAGTGACCAGGATCCCTATGACGATAATATGGAGACTACAGGAGCCAATATGGACCCTCTCGCCCATGTTGACGGCGGGGATGATCCCATTGTGGCGGCCTATCCGAAAATGTCAATATTCCTGGATGAATCAGAGATATCTCCACAGCGTGACATCGTCATTTCAGGAACAAAAAAGAAAACAAGTGAAGACAGTTGGAGGAATACATTCGAGTCCAAATTCACCCAGAGTGAGGGATATGGAATTGTGGCTGGGTTTGGCACAGGAGGATTGTTTGGGAAATTTACTGTCCATCAGGATCTTAATTATCAGACATCCAGCACGTCGGTGGACAGCACCAGCGGTGTAAACAGTCAGGAATGGAGTCAGGCCTATTCTGAAGACCCCGACAAAATTGCAACAATCATATTCTATGTCCATCTGGAAAACCAAGGCAATGGAGCGGCGAAAGGAGTATATACTGACTTTAATATCAACCTGGGCTCAAGTCACCTTGCAAGGGTCAACATATCCAGTTCAGCGAATGACATCATTAAGCCGGGAGGAAGATTCCCGTCATCTACAACTATTGTTATCGAAAAAGACGTGTATAATCAGAATATCTATCTTTCTCTCGATAGTATCCGAAGCATTGAGACGGGTGTCCCGCTAACCATCGTGCCTATTTCCGATACATTTGACTGCGATGTGACCCGTTACGATGCGCAAACTCAGCAGTATGTAGATATCGGCCCATGGGATGATTATTACAGTAGAATCGAAAAAGTCTGTCCACTTTTACAGGTATACACTGCCTCAGATTCGCATGAGTGCAGGGTATTCACCCCCGCATCTGATCAAAACGACCAGTACACTATGCACACCCTCACACTTGGTGAAGCGATCCTGCGGACCTGTGGTAAGCTCCAGGATAATGACATTTTCATCGATGGGGAGAAAGTGGATGAGAACTGGCGGTTCTATGTGACCAATATGACTGCAGTGAACGAGACCTTCGATGCCAACCTGACTGTATTTGATATCCCGCTGTACCGTGGTTCGGGCACGAACAATCCCGACCAGATCATCATAAAATCTCCGGATGCCGATATGCCAATACCGGTGGTAAAATGGGCAAACTTTAACCCGGACACCATGCTCCTGCAGGCAATCGCAGCTCCCGGCTCCTACCAGATTGCCTCGATGCAGGCAGAAGTAACGCTTCCTTCACAGAACCAGACGCTTCATGTCGATCTTACCCAGGCCGATCCGGACGAACCAACATTCTCAGCCAATCTCTCTTCATTTATGGATCCCCAGGATGCGTATGAAATGTCCGGTAACGTGACTGCATCAGACGTGATGAATATCGGAAGCGATCCATTCCCGATAGCGATCAGTGCGGTGAATCCTGAAGACTATCTCGGTTATGTGCCATTTTCCGAACCAAAACACCTCATCTCCTATCCCTTTGACTGGAATCCACATCAGATTTATATCGATAATAACAATCCATTCCCCCCGGATGCAGGAGCCTACGTCCTTCTGGTCAAATCAGAACGATTCAGCAGCGACGTTCTCCAAGTCATTATTGAAGGATTAAAGGTTGATTTGGCCTGTTCGGATTGGACAAGCGCAGGAACATGGGGCACCTGTACATGCGCTGCAGGCGCCCATTATTCACCCACCCACAGCCATATGATCATCGTGCCGCGCCCGGCTGATGGGAGGAATTATCTGGCAGTTCAGAATAATTTTGGGAGTGAGCACAGAAGCCAATTTGGCGGGAAAGATTACGATAATCCCCAGGTTTCAATAAGTGCCCTTGGGTATTTCCGGAAATCAGGTCAGGGTGACAAATTTTCATGGGAGTACCGGCAACTTGACATCCTTCACCGGGACAAAAATGGCAATATTGCTTCCACGAATCTTGATACAAAGATATCACCTGTTGTCGCGAACAATATCTCGGCGTATGCCATCCTCATCGAAAGCGATCAATTCAGTTCCGACCAGAATACAATCATCGTGAACGGGGTTCCAACCGAACTTGGAACATCTGATACTCATACCGCAGCCTTTCATTGTTGTGGTCATTATCCAATGGCAGAAAATTCCCCAATCCATGCTCATCTGCTCTTTGTTCCAGCAGACACGGCAAATCCAAACATGCTACGTGTATCAGCCAGTCCTAACACCACATATGACTGGCATGACCAGAAAGGGACGAATGTAAAGACCTATCTTATCGGATATTTTTCACCCGATGGACCCTCCTATTACCGAAGCATGTATGCAAGCAGTACCTGGACAACATCAAACCAGGGAAAGGCCATGACCATGAACGTCAACACCTCGACCACCGATGGAGCTGCCTTATACCTGCTTCAGCTCACTGGGTCAGGTACATCTTCCGACCAGCTCCAGATCACCAATTCCGGGAAATCACCCGCGTTCTCCAATCTTTTCGGTCAATTAGGTATTTCGGCAACCTGGGGTGGATGTCCAAATAATAATATGTACATAAATTGTCCCGGTAAGAACGGTGAGAGCTGGGTATATATGCCGCATCATGGTCACGTGGGATTCGGATTTGCTGATATTACCGGTTCTGTTGAAGGATTATTCCCCATCAGGCTGAATATTACCCGGAACCAGTGGCCGATGAAGGACCAGGATGGAACGTACCTGATTGAAGTACTAGGATATTTCACCGGTATTACCCCCGCCCCCAATGCCGGGGCTCTTGATGCCTCCTTCATGGCAGATACACGGTCCGGGTATGCCCCGCTCACGGTGACGTTCCGCGATGCCACCATAGAACCGGCTACCCGTTGGCAATGGGACTTCGGGGACGGTTCAACTTCTAATGAACGCCACCCTGTTCATACCTACTCACAGCCTGGAAACTACACGGTGAGCCTGACCACCGAAAACGATCTGGCGAGCGATGTTGAATCCATCGAATCCTATATCACCGTTCTTACTCCTGATTACTCACTCCAGCTTTCACCGGAATGGAACTTTATATCAGTGCCGAAAAGACTGGCTGATGGAGCCAATACAGCCAGTATATTCAGTAATGTTACCACAAACAGCTATCCCATCTACTATTATGATGCATCCTCTGGATTATGGACAAATATGAATGAGAATTCCCCGGTAAATCTCCTTGACGGTATATGGATATATTCAGAGTCAGGTGATACAGTACCGCTCGCATTTGAAAGCGATCCGGTTCTGATTCCACCCACAAAGCAACTCTACCCTGGATGGAATGCCATTGGGTTTTCTGATCTGGAGCCACTCTCCGCAAAGTCTACACTGCTCTCTATCAGGGATAAATGGACAATTCTGTTTTCTTTTGATGCGGACCAGCAAAGATATCCCCCTTCAATAATTAATGAAGGAAGCGGAAGTCACTGCGATTGTCTTATGATGACCCCGGGACAGGGATACTGGCTCTTTATGACTGATGATGGGATTCTCCCTGCCATCAGCGCATAATTTTTTATTGAAAAATATCAGGATGGATATCTCTCAATTCCATGGATTGATTCATCAGGTGAGTCAGGAAAGAAGGTTATATACTCACATTCTTTTTCTTTAGGAACGAGCGTATAATGGATTTTAGAGATTCGAAATAATCAGGATCTATGTATACATCCGGGTTTACGTATCGAATCGGATTATGTTTTTGTCATAGGTCTGCATACCTTTTCAGAGGTTCCTGCACAATGAAAATGGAAGGCAATTCATGACATCCCCGCTGCAGATGCTCCTCCTCGGTTTCCTTATCGGGCTTACCGGGGCCCTTGCACCGGGCCCCACACTTATCGCCACGATAAATGCCTCACTTAAGGGCGGATGGACTGTGGGACCCAGGGTTACGCTTGGTCATGCCGTGGTGGAGATGTTCATGGTAGTCCTGATAGTTATGGGACTTTCCGTGGCGATTGGGGAATATTCAGAAATTATAGCCGGCATTGGGGGTATAGCGCTCGCGGCCTTCGGTATACTTACCCTGCAGGAAAGCCGCCATGCCAGCATCGAAATATCAGACAATACCACAGTCGGCGGAGGCAGGGGGCCGTTTTTTGCCGGGGTGCTCACAAGCATCTCGAATCCCTATTTCTGGCTCTGGTGGTTTACCGTGGGAAGTGCACTTTTACTGGGAGCGATTACGGGAGGTATTTTGTCTGCCACGTTTTTTATACTGGGGCACTGGGCTGCCGACCTGGGATGGCTGACGCTTGTGTCGGCAAGCATTCACAAGGGGAGGTTCTTCCTGGGGGAACGGCAATATCGTGTAATTCTTGGCCTTTGCGGGATATTTCTCATATTTTTTGGCGGGTACTTTATCTCGACCATTTGGCTGATTTCATGGTAACCCGGAATCCAAATTAACGAAGGATACGTTCTGGGGAGTGATACACACTCATCACATCTTAAAAATGAGCCCCCCCCCGACAATGAGCGGAAAAACCGGAATAATAAGCAGTAAAAAAAGTTTAGTACCTGGGACGCCTGTGTTTGGGCAGGCATTCCCTGCAATACACGGGCCTGTCCTGAGTTGGCTTGAACGGTACTTCGCATTCCTCTCCACAGTCTGAACAGACTACTTTCGTCATTTCACGGGGACCAGTATTTCTTGGACCACCAAAATTTGATTTATACATGGTTCTTACTCAAACAGTCCGAAAACTGTAGTATTAAATGGATGTCTGAACGTATAAAGATCTTTATAGTATCATACCTGTGCGAGGACCTTTCCCCATTTTCCTTTATCCGGGAAGCGGTTCAAAAAAATGTGGCATTCACCAAAAGTTTTCCCCACGAAAAACCAGGGTATATTTTTTGGAATGTACTATGGTTTTTTCATCTGCACCAGATGACGGTTCTCGTTTGATGATTCATATCGAACGTCATATCCCTGTCGCGAAAACGGCGTACAGGTATTATCCACCTGTTCCCTGGTGGCATAGAAGGATATTGAATTGCCGGAAGGAAGTTTATTCAGAGTTATTTTCAATTTTATCATGAGATTTGTGCAGGTCAAATCAGTAAAATCTTGAATTTCCGTTGAATTCATAAAAAGCCTCCAATATCAATAAAATATCACTCTTGAATAGGGATTTTCATTCTCCCCTGAGCTTTTCCAAATTCTCTCTCCAAGCTCTCGACTGTCGATAATCTCTACCATGGAAAGGCTCTCTGCAACTTCAATCCCCCTCTCATCAAGCGATGGCGAGAACGCACAATAGTGGAGCTCCGGAATATCAGCAGTAGCCATGACCATCTCCTGTATGTTAAACACCCTTTCACCCGGGCGCACCTCGTGATCACCGCAGAGCGAATGCACTCCCTGCTCAATGAAAATTATATGAGTCTCTATGCCATCCATCGCAGCAGCTACTGCCATTGAAATCCCTCCAAATGTCCATTCGGTGGTGTATGGCGGATTTGTGAGGAATATCAACAATCTTGGAGGACTGTTTTTTTCAGCAATCCCCCCCGATTCATGCAGTACTCCACCGCACATGTGCGAAAGAATCGGGTGGTTGCCCAAAAACCTCTCCAGAATTTCCTTCAGCGGGCGAATGGTAACCGAATCAATATATGACCACGATTCACACCCCCCTGTTTCCGCATTCCTGACATAATATCCTCTGGCGGTAGCGCACCGCGAACAGGCAGAAAACCAGGACGCCCTGCCCGATCTTTTTGCACTTGCAGCCAGAGCGGTTATTCCATCCCCTATGTTTTCAAATTCGGATGGACGCTGCTCAATATGCCCCGAATGGACTCCATCAAGATATGCATACAGCTCAGGATCTAGATCATGGATTACCGCGGATTTCAGGAATTTGAGCATATATACTGGAGTACGGCTCATATATGGTGAATTACAGAGCAGAAATGCGGCTTTTTCCGGCGAATTCCAGTTCTGTTTCAGGTCTGACACTATCAGGTTCCAGAATCCATCCTTCCCGGGGGCATCATTGTCGTCTGTGATGAAGACCGCGGGCAAGGCATCAGTAACCAACCCTTTAAGCCCATGCAGGCATAATTCGTCGCCGTCTGCATAGATTACCACTCCCTGTTTTTCTGAAAGTGATTTCCAAATCCCTTGCGTCCTTCTGTCAATGAGGCTCATCAGGGCCTCTCCCGTGAGAAAAATGGCACATGCGGGCGATCCGGATGACCCCTTTACAGGTTCAGGTTTCGGGGCAGGATATGCAGCCTCCAGGCATTCAGACAGCCAGTGGAGTCGTTCATCTGAAATTTCTTCACAGAAAAGGAAAAAAGCCGGATTTCTCCCTGAATTTGTTCCCTCCTGATTCATGGTCATCCTCCGAACCCGAGCGCTTTCATCATTGCAACGACCCATCCCGATACTACTGCGGCAAAGAGAATCGAGCCCACGCACATGCCAACAAAAAACATTGCAGCCTTGTAATTGCCCTCCGATGCCATGACGGTCTGGCGAATAGGGCACCCTCCAAGAAATACGCAGATGAGCCCCACAAAAAAACCTGGAATAATCGCGAAAATCAGGTATGCGGCAAAATTCAATCCGCCGGGAGCACCGGGAATGGGAGTGGATAACCCGGTAGTAAATGCCCAGAAGAAATGTTCCATGGCCTGGGGAGTGATCAACCAGAAGAGGAGATAGCCGGCGAACGAAGCCACAATAAGGGTCAGATATCCTGAAAGCAGCCGAGTATGCCTGAAAAGAACCCAGTCGCGAAACCCGCCGATAGAGCAGTAGCCTGATCGTTGTGCCAGATATCCGATCAGCAGGCCCAGCATCAGGGTTACCAGGGGCACTGCATAAATTGCAACCTCTTTTGTAAGGATTCCCGTTGCCATCAGTCTTCCTCCGATTCGGCGCGTTTCAGCATCAACAGTGTTCCTGCAATTACTCCGGCGGCCATTGCAATAATGAATGCAAGGGCGGTGAAATCACCATAGCCTGTTCTCAATGCGGCACGGTAGGGGCATCCACCAAAGATCATTGCAAGTTGAAGCACTACCACTCCGGCTAAGAAATAGATCAGATACGCTCGAAAATCTCCCTTCTTGACCCGGTGTTCGTTGTGCACCTTTGCAGCAACAAATCCTCCGATGAGCACCCCTGCGACACTCATAACAGGAAGGATTGCATTCCTGGATATCGGGGCCAGGGCAAGGTTGCTGTTTGTGATGATATTTACTAATCCGTTCACCAGATCGCGGGTGTGGCAGGCGACGCAGAACCCGTATGCTTCGGGTGCACCTGCGCTGATGAGGAGTGCCTGGGAAAAAGCGGCGAGAATTCCTATCAAAGCTCCCAAAAAAGCGGGATGCCGCATTAAATATGATAGAGTGATTCGGGTATTCTCTGTATTCGATATACTT
>Ga0307378_10004496_pt1 | contig 19879 bp, 20 predicted proteins | sample UN1MG_FD_202238 | JGI IMG/M metagenome (GOLD analysis project Ga0307378, IMG submission 202238) | Soil microbial communities from Risofladan, Vaasa, Finland - UN-1 | ecosystem: Environmental > Terrestrial > Soil > Coastal area > Acid sulfate soil | place: Finland: Risofladan, Vaasa | collected... | reverse complement strand
TGGCATTTGTCGAGTACTTCAACCAGACAATGGCAAAGCCGTTCAAATGGACATATCGAGGGAGAGCACTTGCTGCTTAAAATTAGGCTTATTTAAGCCCAGATGTACTAGATGCATCGGTTCATATAATCCTGAATCGGATGGTAGCTCTAGCAAACTAGTCTCGCCTCCTTTTTCCACTACAGGTAGGCCTTTTTTTCTTATTGTTCCCATCCGAATTTTTATTGGCATGGACAATGAATCTAAGAACATCGACCAGACATTTCCATCTTCTAATGTAAGATATCGTCCGTCATTATCGTAACTCAATGAGTTGATTCGAGAAAAAATTTCTACTGGATTCACTTGGTGAATTCCATTTTTAAAAATCAATCTCGAAAAATATATTTTGCGTTTCATAGATCCTGCGCCAATAAATGCCGCCATAAAAAAAATTCACCTTCCGATAAAATCAATATTATGATATTAAAATTACAGCACCCGAAACGCGGCCAAAGGGCCGCGCTTCTGGAACTGCTCCTCCCTCCTGTGATGTAGTTGTTGTTGGGTTATAATCGTTTATCCCGAGGCCATAGTATCATGGCATCGCGTCCGGGCGCATGTGTAGCTGCACCCGTCCGACTCCTTGCTACTACTTCCCAAGATATAAACCTTACTTCTTCTGCAGCCAGGGCATCATGGCCCGCAGCTCGGCTCCCACCTGCTCAATGGGGTGCTCGGACTCCATTTTCTCCAGGGACTTCTTGACCGGCAGGCCAGCCTGGCTCTCCAAAATCCACTCGCGGGCGAACTCGCCGGACTGGATCTCTGCCAAGATCTCCTGCATCTCTGCTCGGGACTCCTCGTTAATGATCCTCTGGCCACGGGTCATGCCGCCGTACTCGGCTGTGTTGGAAACATTGTTCCACATACGCATGAATCCGCCCTCATAGATCAGGTCCACAATCAGCTTCAGCTCGTGGCAGGCCTCGAAGTAGGCGATCTCAGGCTGGTAGCCTGCGTCCACGAGCGTCTCGAATGCGGCCTTGATCATCTCTGTCACGCCACCGCACAGGTCCACCTGCTCACCGAACAGATCTGTCTCCGTCTCCTCGGTAAAGGTGGTCTCAATGACTCCTGCCCTCGTGCCGCCGATGCCCTTGGCATAGGCCAGCGCCCGCATCTTGGCTGAACCGGAGGCATCCTGCTCCACAGCCACGAGGCAGGGAACGCCCTTGCCTTCCTGGTAGGTGCGGCGCACTAAGTCGCCCGGCCCCTTGGGCGCCACCATAACCACGTCCACGTTCTCGGGCGGCACAATCTGGAAGTAGCGAATGTTAAAGCCGTGCGAGAATCCCAGGATCTTGCCCTCCTCTAAGTAAGGTGCAATCTGCTCCCGGTAGATCTTGCCCTGATACTCATCTGGCAGGAGGATCTGAATGTAGTCCGCCGCCTTGGCAGCGTCGGCAACGCTCATGACCTTCACTCCATCAGCCTCTGCCCTCTTCCAGGCCCGAGAGCCGGGAATATCGGCGGCGATGACGTCCAGCCCGGAGTCCTTCAGATTCTCTCCCTGGGCATGTCCCTGATTTCCCCATCCCACTATGGCGATGGTCTTGTCCTTCAACACCCTCAAGTCTGCATCCTTTTCATGGTATATCTTCACCAAATTTCATTCCTCCAATTCTCTATTCTTAAAGTCATAATAATCGCGAAAAATAATAGATCCGAGACTAGCCTGCTTCTTTTGCAGGCCGCCCTCGAATCTGAATCAAACCGATTAAGCCAACTTAAGCCTTGATTACCCTCGCGCCCCTCACCATCGATACCTTGCCGGTACGGGCCATCTCCTTTATGCCGAACTGGCGCAGCAATTGAACAATGGCATCGATCTTATCCTCGTCTCCCGTAGCCTCGATGATCATGGACCTGTGCGAGACATCTATGATCTTGGCCCGGAAGATGTTCACAATCTGCATGATCTCGCTTCGGCTCTCTTTGTCCGCACTCACTTTAATGATGGCCAGTTCCCGTTCCACGGATTCGCTCGGATCAAGCTCGCTGATGCGAATGACGTTGATGAGCTTGGAGAGCTGCTTTATGACCTGTTCCAGGACGTCTCTGTCGCCCTGCACGGTGATTGTCATGCGGGAGTAATCAGGATTGTCCGTCGCTCCTACGGATAGGCTTTCGATGTTAAAGGACCTGCGGCTGAACAGCCCGGCAATGCGCGTCAGAACACCGGACTTGTTCTCCACAATGACGGCAATGGTGTGCTTCATCTAGAACCCCTCCTGGCCCAAGACCTCTTTTCTGCCCTGGGCATAGATCTTCTCCAGATGGCAGGATTGGGCTTCATCACACCACTCCAGCTCTAGAATTTCGCTGAGCGCAGCTCCGGCCGGCACCATGGGCGAGACTTTTTCCGCGGGACTGACAATGAAGTCCATGACAACCGGCCTGTCCGTAGCCAGTGCGGCGCGAATGACCGGCTCGACCTCAGAGGGCTTGGTCGCCCGCAGGCCAACCGCCCCGTAGGCCTCGGCCAGCTTCACGAAATCAGGACTGGTGCGGCCCAAAATCGTCGCCGAGTACCTCTTCTCAAAGAACAGCTCCTGCCACTGTCGAACCATGCCCAGGCAGCCGTTGTTAAGCACAGCCACCTTCACGGGAATGTCGTTGACGACAGCCGTGGCCAGCTCCTGGCTGTTCATGAGGAAGCTCCCGTCGCCGGCCACGTCGATGACATCGCACTCCGGCCGGCCCATCTTGGCCCCGATAGCTGCGGGAAAGCCGTACCCCATCGTACCCAGACCGCCGGAGGATATGAACTTTTGCGGGTCCTTATGCACAAAGAACTGTGCCGCCCACATCTGGTTTTGGCCCACCTCCGTTGTGATGATGGCTTCAGGTGCAATCTCACACAGCTTCTCAATTACAAACTGGGGCTTGATGACATTCATGTCCGGAATATAGCGCAGAGGATAGTCCTTCTTCCAGGCCTCTATCTTCTCATTCCATTTGCACCTGGCTTTGGGACCGACCCCTTTAATAAGCCCCAGCAGGGCATTTTTCGCGTCCCCCACTACGGGAATGTCCACCCGCACATTCTTGCCTATCTCTGCCGGGTCCACATCGATGTGAATAATGCGGGCCCTCGGCGCAAAGCTGGAGATCTTGCCTGTCACCCGATCATCAAATCGCGCGCCAATAGCCAAAATGAGATCCGACTCCTGAATGGCATAGTTGGCATACTTCGTGCCATGCATTCCCAGCATGCCAAGCGACAGAGGATGGTCCTCAGGGAAGCAGCCCATGCCCATAAGAGTAGTAGTTACCGGGGCATTGATTTTAGTCGCCAGCTCGAAGAGCTCGTGATGCGCGTTGGCATATCGCACTCCGCCGCCCACGTAAATGACGGGTCTTTCCGCCTCCATCAAGGCCTTGGCGGCTTTCTTGATCTGCATCTCATGCGGCTTAATGGAAGGGTGATAGCCTGACAGGTTTACCTCCGGCCAGGTGAACTCCACCTCGTCCACGGTCACATCTCTGGGCAGATCGATCAGCACAGGTCCGGGGCGGCCGGTGCTCGCGATGTAGAAAGCCTCCCGGAAGACGCGCGTGATATCCTTTGCGCTTCGCAGCAAATAATTGTGCTTGGTTATGGGCAGAGTAATCCCGGTTATGTCCGCTTCCTGAAAAGCGTCCTTTCCAATCAGCCAGGTGTTCACCTGCCCTGTGATGGCCACCATGGGCACGGAGTCCATGTAGGCATTGGCAATGCCGGTGACCAGGTTAGTCGCCCCGGGCCCGGAGGTGGCAATGCACACACCCACCTTTCCTGTGGCTCGGGCATATCCGTCCGCCATATGTGCTGCGCCCTGCTCGTGGCGCACCAAAATATGACGGATATCGGACTGGTAGATGGCGTCGTAAAGAGGCAGCAATACCCCACCGGGAAGCCCGAATACAACATCTACGCCTTCTCTCTTCAGGCTCTCCAGTACGGCCTGAGCGCCGGTCATCTTCTTGGGTTGCTCCCGCCCTTTATCAGAGCCTTTGCCGGCTAAGCCTTGCGACATTTGGCTTTCTCCTCCTCTTCCAGGCGCATCAACCGATTGATGCCCTCCAGCACCGCCTCGACCGATGCCATGATTATGTCAGCGCCAGCTCCTCGAGCCGTTATCTTCCTGTCTGCCATTGCCATCGTCACCCATACTTCCACTAGTGCATTCGTTCCGCCTGTTATGGCGTCTACATGATACTCCTCTAGCCGCACATCCGCCACGCCTGATATGGCCCGCCTTATGGCATTTATGGCAGCATCCACTGGCCCGACACCGGTTCCTGCCTCCAGCTTCTCAGCCCCGTTAAGCTGTATCTTCACCGAGGCTGTGGGCGTCACCGTATTGCCGGCCACCACCGTCACCTCTTGCAGCTTCACCTTCGGCTCCATCTGGATGGAGAGCACGATGTCGGCTATGGTCTGCAGATCGGCATCTGAGACGCGCTTGCCTTTGTCACCCAGCTCCTTTACCCTGACCACGATCTGAGCTAATTGCTGCTCGGAGGTCAAAATCCCGAACTCGCGCAAGGCCAGCTCGACAGAGGCGCGACCAGCGTGCTTGCCGAGCACTATGCGCCTCTTCCTTCCCACAGTCTCTGGATGCATCGGCTCATATGTCATGGTATCGGCTAAAAGCCCGTGCACATGAATGCCCGCCTCATGAGTAAAGGCATTCTCCCCCACAATTGCCTTGTTGGGGGCCATAGGAAGGCCGGTCATTCGCGAGACCAACCGAGAGAGCTGGTAGATGTCCTGGCATTTTATCCCGGTGTTGATTTTATAAATAGATTCCAGGGCCATGACCACTTCTTCGAGGCTTGCATTGCCGGCTCGCTCACCTATGCCGTTCACAGTCACATGTGCCTGGGCCGCACCGGCGCGAAGAGCCGCCACGGTGTTGGCAGTAGCCATGCCGAAGTCGTTGTGGCAGTGCACACTGATCGGCGCGCCCAATTGAGACAGCCGGGAAAAGATCTCTCCCGTAACCTCGGGAACCAGCACACCCACCGTATCGCAAAAAGCCAGCCTATCAGCTCCAGCTTCAATTCCCGCTGTGTAAAGGCTGACCAGATAATCCTGATCGGCACGGCTGGCATCCTCTCCAGAGAGCTCCACGATGAGGCCGTGATCTTTGGCATACTCTGTCACTTCAACAGCCTTATTTATCACCGATTTTCGGTCGGATTTTAGCTTGCACTGGATGTGAAGATCCGATACAGGTACCACAAGATGGACGGAATCTACATCGCAGCCTAAAGCTACATCAATATCCGTGGCCAAGGCCCGAACGTAGCTGCATATCTCCGCTTTAAGGCCAAAATCAGCAACTGCTTTTATCGATAGGCGTTCTCCCTCAGAGGTCATGGCGGAGCCGGCTTCAATCACATCCACCCCGAGGGCGTCAAGCCCCTGGGCGATAGCGAGCTTCTCATCCATGCCAAGTGAGACACCTGGCGTCTGTTCACCGTCACGTAAGGTAGTGTCTAGAAATCGTATTTTACCAAATAAAGCGATCCCACGCATTCATGCTCAATCACCCTCGGCCCCTCGGGCCGTTCTCGCCTTTAGGTCGTTAATGATTGATAAAGCTAACGAGGGACGGGCCATGATATGTATTCAATCATATATGCATCCGATGTATATGCACCCAATCATACCTCTTTAAGCGCAAAATCACAAAAAGCGAAATAGCTTCTCCCCAAAAGAGACGAACAACCTTGCGGGAGAAGAATATTCGTTGAATGACGTTCCAAGGGGAAGCTTTAAACCGTTGAAATCCGATGCCATCTGAGAATGGTGGAGGTTTAGAATAGATGAAGTGCAAGATATTATCTCTTTCCATAGTTGTGCTCTTTTGCCTGATGGCTTTGCCCTTTTTGAGCTCTACGGCTTTAGGGGCAGGATGCGGTACAAACCCTCTGGGCGACACTTCTGGGGATACTGACTTTTATGTAAGCAAGAACCAAAATCAGGGAGGGTCCGGCATATCGCCCTCTGCACAATCCGCTCCTGTAAAGGCTGCTGTAACTCTAGGGACCGTAGCCATGGCCGAAAAAAATGCCACGATCCAGAGCGTAAATCCGGACAAGTCCAGTCCGCAAAGCCCGGGAGCGGCCATAATCTGGAAGGTAGAGGCGTCCAATCCCAATAATGAAAAGATGCTCTATGATTTCCTGCTTATGGGACCAGCAACTGGCGGGCAGCTTACAGATGAGACTGGCTGGATAGCTGAAAACTCCTGGACCTGGAATACTACAGACGCGGATGCAGGGGAAAACCAGATAGAAGTCCGGGTAATGCGTGCTGGATCTGTTTCATCTGAAGATGGTAATGTGCAAAGCTATGTCATTTCCACTGTTTCTCAAAATGAAGATGCAGCAGCAATTGATGTTACACCTGTCGCAGCAGCCGCAGTTGCTTCCAATACTACATCCGATACCGCATCAACCTCTGTTTCTAATACAGCATCACCTGTTGTAAATGCTCATCCTGAATCAAAAACGTCTGACCCCATTTCCAACAGGCCGAGAGTTGCGCCCGACGAGAGGACACGCGCAGTCCCAACAGTCAGTGGGCCTAATATGCAAATGCCCGATCCTTCACCCAAGCCTCTGGCTCAGAGCACAACTCAGGTAGTGGTTGAGACTGGGCAGGTCGGACTGGAGTCTCAGGGCCCCGAGATCATGGAAGTGGAGGGCAAGTGGACGGTAAGGCTGGATAATACGGGCACTACCTTGAACCCCCTCACACTCATTCAGACAGAAAAGAGCGTCATGGGCATGGGAACTCTCAATGAGCAGAATACAAAGCTTCAGGTCAGCGCCAAAGGTTCTGTTTCCAAAAATACCATGAGTCTTGATATATGGACAATAGTTGCCGAATATGGCAACAAAATAGACAAGCACATTGAGCTCGAACTGGTCAAGGTGGACAGAGTGATCTCCGGAAGCTATGAAATGTATTCAGGCGAAGATCTCATAGGCAAAGGAAATGCCACAGCCACCAGATTTGCGTCTTAAGGGAGAAACAGCCTTACTCCTTCACCAGAACATTTTTTTCCCCGAGAAAGGCGTGATCAAAATCAGAGAGAATCTTAGAAATGCACAACAAAAAAGTCCCCAGTAAAATCCAGCAAAATCATAGAATGAAGTCATCTCACTAAAAGGAGGACCGCAATTGAAGAGCCAATTAATTGTTTGCATGGTATTGATCTTTGCTTTGCTCGCCTGCCCGGCCTATGCAGGCTGCGGAAAATGGGTAATTCGAGATAATACCGATTTTCTACAAGACCCAATCTTCGACGATGCAGTGGCGTCCTCCACCGGGAGCAGTGCCACTGTAAATCCTGACGGCACGGCGAAAGCGAAGAACGAGACAGAAGAGAATAGCGAAAAAGTGGAAACGATCAACACGGCTGTCGCCACAAAAGAGGCCCCCACCATTGACCTGGCAGGAAAGTGGAAGGTCAGGCTGGAAAGGAGCCCGGCAGAGCAGAATGGTGGAAAAGCCATTAATTTAATACTGATCCAGACTGGCGAGAGATTGCAAGGTTACGGTACTCTTCTCGAAGGAGGTTCCGATATTCCAGCCACCGCCACAGGTTCCATATCCGATGAGGGCATAAACCTGGATGTAAAACTTACCTCGCAAAAGAAGGATTACAGGCTGGATATGGCTCTAGTCAGCAGCGAGCTGGAAGGCAGCTACGAGCTTTATGAGATGGAGAAGCTGGCGGAAAACGGCAATGCCACGGCCAGCAGATCTTAAATCCTGAGCATTTAATTTTTTTTAACTTTTATATAAATTTTTCTATTTCCAGGTATCACTTTTATTATCATTTCTATTTATGATACGGCTCACCATGCATTATCCGAAAGCTTCTATAGATCTGCTCCAGGAGAATTACTCTCATCATCTGGTGGGGAAAGGTCATCTTGGAAAAGGAGAGAAGAAGGTCCGCTCTCTCTAAAACCTCCGGCGCCAGTCCCAGGGGACCGCCGATCACAAAAGCCGCTTCACTCTTGCCTTCCAGGATCATCTTGTGCAGCCATGCACTCATCTCAGGCGAGTCAAGGTCTTTTCCCTTTCTGTCCAGCACAATAACCGGGCCGCAGTGCCGTTTCAGCTTATAAAGAATGGCCAGTGCCTCCTCTTGCATGGCTTTCTTTCCCTCAGCCGAGGAAGCTGTCTCTTTAATATGCGCCTCGGACACCTCCGCCATCTCCAGGCGAGCATAGGGACGAAGGCGGCGGATGAAGTCGCCTGCCGCATCCTGCCAGTATTTTTCTCGGAGACGCCCCACGGCGATGATGCGAAGAATCAACGCCTGGCCTCCACTTTTTCCAGATAGAGAAAACCCGTGGGTGTAACCCTCCAGCATCCTTGTGCCCGCTCTATCACCAGGGCCTTTTCCAGCATCTGCAAGTGATACTCTGCCAGGGAAGCGCCAAGATCCAGCTCCTTTTCGATCTGCTCATTGCTCCTCATGCCGCCAGCAATGAAGCCGAGCATCTTTCGCCGCAGCCGTAGCTGCAAAACCTCCAGAGCGAAGCGATGACCTTCGGCGCTCTCCCACCACCGGGCCTCATTTTTCTCGTCAGGAGACATGTCTTATCCATTTTTTTTGGCCAAGTTTAATGCTAAAGCTAACCGAAAAAAGAGCTAAGATAAAAGAGCAATAGACTCAATCTTTCTTCTCGCCGTGTATCTCGCAGGCGCTACTTTCAATCTCGCAGACCCGGCAGACGTCTCGCTCTTCATCCAGATGGCGGGTGGCAGTAGCCAGCACACTGGCATTTACCAGGTTTCCGGCCAGAAATACAGCGGCTGCAATCTGGTCATCCGGAATGCCCAGATTGGAGGCGATGCGAATGTGCAGTTTCAGGCAGTGGCTGCATCTCATGGCTGACGACACAGCAACCGAGATCAGCTCGATGGTCTTGGCATCCAGAGCAGAGCTTCTCTGGATGGCGTTGTTATGCAGCACCTTGGTGATAAAAATCTCTGGATTGTCCTTCATGAACTTAAAAACATAGGGAACTTCGCCATAAGTTCTCTCCACCGCTTTTAGGATATCCTCCGCTGCTTTCTCCTTGCCCTTGACTAAAATGGCGTCCAGTTCATCTTCGAAACTCATGATCTCTATTCCTTTAGGCCAATATTACTGATCTCACTGATCTGCCGGCCCTGGCCTTTTGAGGCCCCGGGCCTTTAGAAGACGAATCCAGTCTCCGATGCGGGCAATATCCTCACAAGTATATAGTCTTTCATACGCGATGGCATGATGGTGGCAATTTCGCCCAGCTTCACTCCCTCGTCGAAGGTTACGGCTTTTACGGCATCCTTGTAGGCATCGTAGGACAGCTTCACCCGCACGCCGTTTAGATCGAGGGCTATGGGAAGCGGCGAATAGGAGAACTCCACATCCGGCACCTGCTCGCGCACGGCATCCATGACTCGAGGCGGCGAGGTAGTGAGCGGGTCCTTGGCAATGGCGGCCCTCGTCTTGTCCAGGGCTCTGCCCACAGCATCGACGATCCTGTCTAAAGATCCAATCTCCGTAGCCTTTCTGGACCGATGAGCCATCCGCCCGATGGACGACACATAATCAAAGGCATAGGGAAGGTCTTTGGCCTCGATCTCCGGTCCGCCCGTGACCACTACAGGCACGTTGATGTTCCGGTATAAGCTCTCCTTCTTCTTGATGCAATCCTGAAAGTTGCCAAAGATAAATACGGCAGCATCATGCTCGTTTATCAGAGCGGTCTCATACTCATCTATCTGGGCTATTTCGCGACCGACGCCTCTGGCCAGTCCCAGCATGTTGGTCTTGGAGCCGTGTCGGCGCAGGTACTCGGCTATGTCGCAGGCGACATGTGGAAGATGGTGAATGGCCAGTGTCGGTGTTACCACCGCTACTTCCGTTCCGGCCAGCGGCGCACGCACCAGCTCTCCTCTCAGCTCCTTGGCCAGGCCCTGCAGCGCAGCCATATCTTCCGTTGGAACCAATATCAAAAGGATGATCTCGGTCTGCGTCACATTCTTTTGCAGGACGTAGCCGCCCAGGTCCTCTACCAGCTCCACGACCAGGTCGTGCTTGTACAATCCTCCCGTGAACATCACAGGTTCAAGCATTCTCCATCTCCCGGATCTTTCCTTTGATCTCAGATACCATCTCAGGCGTCAAGCTCTCCTCAGCGGCGATGAAAAAGAAGCTGTCTTTGGTCATTATGTTACGCCGATTGCGAAAGCCTTCCGGTGCCACTCTGACCAGGCCATCGGTCAGGTCTTGCAAAAACTCTGCCTCCAGGTCCGCCACCATAAGCTCTGAGGGCGATGTATCCGAGGCTATGATCACAATGTCCCTTGCCGGTTGCTCTACCCTCTCTCTTCCGTAGCGTTCCCAGAGCACCCGGAAAAGATCAGCCATATGCTCTTCATCATTGATCTTGATCTGATAGCCGCCCTGCACCTTCAGCACATCGCCCACATCCTTGACGGTGAGTGGCGGAATTCCTGAGCGAAGGAGCCCATAGACGGCAAAAAGCGGCTTTAGTATGTCCACGTAAACATACAGCCTGCCGATGGACCGGATGAGGCCGAGGTCCTGCAAAATATCCATGATGATCTCTCGATATTTCTTGGCCCCGTACTCCTCTTGGCCTGTGACCTCAATCTTGAAGACCTCCATTGGGTCCATCTCAGTCCTCCAGCAGCCCCGATACGAGCAGCGCGCTACCCACCGCCCCGATGTACTGAGCGTACTTGGGAACGGACACCTTTACCTGAAGAAGCTCTTCCATGGCTTTTGGCAGCCCTTCTATGAGAGAGGTTCCACCTACCATGATCACCGGCTCCTTGACTTCGACCTCTTGCAGTTGCTGCTCGTAGACCTGCTCAGCCACAGAATGACAGGCAGCCATGGCTACATCTTCTGGTTTGCTGCCCATGGATAGGCTGTTGACCAGGCTTTGCGTGCCGAAGACGATGCAGTAGCTGTTCATGGCTACATTCTTATAATCGCCCTTAAGTGCCAGCTTTCCCAGCTCAGTGATATCGACGCCGAGCCTGCGGGCCGTCAGCTCCAAAAACCTACCCGAGGCTCCTGCACATATTCCGCCCATGGTAAAGCCGCCCGGAATGCCGTCCTGCACGGATATGGCTTTGTTGTCCATGCCTCCGATGTCGATAACCGTTGCCGGCCCCTTCTGGGCATCAGCCAAAAAGACAGCACCTTTGGAGTTGACGGTAATCTCCTCCTGGATCAGCTTGGCATTGATGTGCTTTCCTACCAGAAAGCGACCGTAGCCGGTTACACCTATTGCGGAAACCTCTTCCTTTTGCACGCCCGCCATCTCCAGGGCAGCTTGCAGTGCATCCTCTGCGCTCTTTAAGACCTCGGTAGTGGGAACCCAGCCGGTACCTATCACCTGATTGTCTCTCATAACCACCGATTTGGTCGTAGTGGACCCAGAGTCGATTCCGGCAGTAAGGCCCTTCTGCTTCTCCCTGGCCAAGAGGCCCCGGTATTTGACGGTGGTAACCAGTGCTTCCATCCTGGTGAGCAGGGTCTCTGCCGTCGTCCTCTCCGTGAAGGAGTAGCTCAAGACGGGAATCTTGGAGTGCTCATGAATGTACTTTCTAATCTCCGATCGGATTATGGCCGCCTCAGCGCAGCGAAAGCAGGTCATAACAATTACTGCATCAGCTAGATCGGGATTTGCCGCAATCCGAACCGCACGAGCCATGGCTACGTTGAGGTCACCCGATGAGACGGAAACGCCAAAAGTGTTCTCCACGTTGAGAATATCATCCAAAGAGACCTCTGGATAGATGATCTTTGCTCCTACCGTTTCTGCAGCGCGCTCGATCTCTTTTTGAATGCCGCTGTACTCCGAACCGCAGGAGAGCTGGGCAATGCGTATCACTTTAAACCCTCCAAAAAGGCCTTGATCTTCTGCACAAAGACCTTGGCCTCGGCATCGTTTGTGGGATAGGATAAATCGAGCACGGGAACTCCCTTGGTCCTGATGAGCAGCCTCACCAGCTCATTGGTTCGAGAGCAGCCTGCACAGCCCGTCAACCATCCCGGATCTTCTACTATGATGGCCGCCTCTGCCTCCTCTATGATAGGTCCAATCAGAGCCATCCGGCCCCGCACGCCGGAAGGGACATCGACAGCTGCATAACGCAGACCTTTCTTCGGCTCCTCAGGAGTGACATTCAAAGGCGGAGATTCAATCTCATTTGCTGTAACGAGCTTACGCATTGCTTCAGGAACCACAAGTGCCTTGTGGCCCATCCTCTCCACAAGATCGGAGAGAATCATGCTGGTGGGAGGATAAACGATAACTTTTGCCATTGATTTACCTCAGGATAAACCCTCTTTTGCTATCTCTTCCAGCCTCTTGATGGCAAGAGGTTTCTTCTTTTCTGGAATGGCCGGGATATCGCCCTCCCAGGCCAATGCCCTGGAGATCATGGGCAGCATCTTCGATTCGGCCTCGATCATGTAGAAGCCTGGCCTCGCTCCTCCGCCTCTTCGACCACGACAGCGTCTGGGGTCGCCCGGTGGAAAGCCCCGGTCCTTGATGAATATGCCAGCAGGGTCAAGAGCCCTGATCTCCTTTATGAGCGCATTTATCACTTCCTCTTCGCCATTTACGATGACTCCAAAGCATGTCTCCTTGACGTTGACATCGTATTTCGAACCATAAATCTTCATGGCGATATCTGAAGGAAGGACATTCGACTCAGAGGATGTTATCACATACTTTGTGACCAACATCATCGCACCTCCTTAATGTAAATCGTCTCTCCTTCCGACACATTTTCCAGTTTCTCCGGCTCCAGCACCCGGCCGATGACATTAGTGGCTTCGAATTTCTCGCCCGATGGGCCGTACCGTTTATCTTCCGCGAGCTTAATTCCCACTAGGCCGATTTTCTTAGAAACCTGGTTGGAAACAGCGATTGAACCGGCAGGCACAGGGCCCGTAGGCTTGTTTTCAGGCAGCAATTCTTTATAGCTGACTGCCTCGATCTCCGGCTTGAAGAGCAGAGTATTCTCATAGACAAAATAGACTGGCAAGGGACCTACTGGCCTTTCCTTAAGGCCAGTGACATGCCGGAAATAATCTAAAGTTTTAGGAGCCAGATCATAGTAAAACTGTACAGCCACTAGGCGGCTGGAAGGCATGGAAGTAAGGAGCACTTTCTTTTGCTTCAAAATGTTCATCGTCGCTCCCGGCTCCTGCTTCACCACAACGGCATCCTCACCCTTGTAGCCATCCACCTCTACCTCTATGCCAAGAGCTTGCATCTGCATCAGAGCGTCTTTCAGGCTGCTGCCCATGAGCATGATGCGTTCCGGCTTCACCCTTACCGTTATCAACTGGCCAGAACCGGCCAGCTTTATCATATCCATTCCTGCAGTGACTCTTGCCACGACAGAGTGTCCGGGATTCGAGGTGCGGTCTTGCTTGTAGATGAAGACCCTGCCCAGACCTCGCCCGCTAGTTCTTATCGTCACCACTCCTTCCAGGCGAGGTTCGCGGTGCTCGAAGACTATGGGCTCTTTCAAGAGCTGATCTGATGAGATGTAGGAACTGGAGACTGAATCAACCTTAAAGGTGATGTCTCGAGTCAGGGCCAGGAAGAATTCCGCGCCCATTGGTGCATCCTCAATGAGCTCTGCAAAAACAGCAGTGAAAATCTCCATTCCATCTTCCAATGGTAAAGTTAGATCCTGCGTGGCCTGTTTCGAAGTTATGTCCTGCCATTCTACAATGGGCTCGATACCCTGTATTTCGTCACCTGTTTGCAGCCGGTCCAGAGTGTTTTTTCCACCCACAACGTGACCTAGCACCCCACCATCCTTGGGTGTGCCGTAGGCTGACGTATGCCTCCTCCTTACGAATATGATCTGAGTGTTCTCTGCATCAAACCCGGCTGCACCAAGCACAACCTCCCAGCGGTTGTATTCATTGGTATCACGCCCAAAAGAGAGTGCAGAGGCAAATGGCCCGAAGGCTACGCCGTCTGCCGAGGCCCATCTAACTGTTGATCCCGAGATTTTGTCTACGTTGTCGTGCCAGATCTTCTGCAGATCATTATCTATTAGCTCAATTCTCAGTTTGCCCTTGCTGGTGTTGAGCCAATAGGAGTTGGTCTGGCGCGACTTCTCGCCTCGACCTTTGACCACTCCTACAATTGCACCGGCCACTGGATTGGCGCCGGCTTTGTCCAAGGCATCGACAAGCTTCGCCCCGGGCAATAGCTCAATCTCTCTGCCATCAACGAAGACTCTCAAATTAACTCCCCAGCATCTCCTTCTCTTCCTCTTCAGTGATCTTGGCTAAGACTTCACTGGGAAGACCAGTGAAAATCGCCTGCCCATTACGCATGAGCATGGCTCGATCGCAGATATTTTTGACGAAGTCCATGTCATGGCTGACAATGACGAATGTCTCTCCCAGCTCCTGGCGAGCGTTGAGGATGGACTTCGTGACCTCAATCTTGGTAATAGCATCCATAGTTCCCGTGGGCTCGTCAAGGATTACTATTCTCGGTTCCTTTATCAATACTTGCGCCATAGCCACACGGTGTCTCTCTCCTTCAGAGAGCTCATCAGGCATCTTGACCAAGACCGTCTCTGCCTGCTCCTCCGTGAATCCCACAGTTTCCAGGGTATGTATGGCTTTCCTCTCCGCCAGCTCGAAGGGTAGAGAGAGGCCAATGGCCTCCGTCAGGTTCTCAATGACGCTTCGGGAGGGGTAAAGGGTATACTCCTGATGGAGAACGCCGATGTATTTGGTGGCGCGCCCGCGACCATTGGATCCGAGTACTGTCATGTCCACCCAGTCGTCTCCTACCCGCACCGAGATGCTGCCGCCTGTAGGTGTGATGATGCCGCTTACCATCTTGGAAAGTGTGGTTTTGCCGCCTCCGGAAACGCCAACCAGGCCGAAGATCTCACTCTCATTTACTTCCAGGCTGACATTGTCCACTGCCTTCACCACGCCCCGGTCGATGCTGATATACCTCTTTGCCAGGCGGTTAGCCTTGATTATAGGCGCCCCTACTTCAACATCTTCACGCTTGCCCAGCGTTCCGGCCATGGCCAGGAACTGAGCCGCGATGTCTTTCGGCTTACCTTCTGCCTTTATCTCTCCGTTATCCAGCAATATGGCTCTATCGGTCAGCTCGACCATGACATCTTCCCAGTGGCTGGTGATGATCAGGGTCATCTTGAAGTCCGTGACGGCGCGCTTGATGGATTCATGCACAACTTTAGCCGTGGCCGGGTCGAGGGTTCCGGTAGGCTCATCCGCCAAGAGGACCATGGGAGACTTGGCGAGCTGACGGGCCAGGACGACGCGCTGCTTCTCTCCGCCGGACAGCTCTCTGGCGACATGCATCAGCCGGTGGGACAGGTTTACCTCATCCAAAAGGTCCGCTGCATGGTGAACGCTCATGGTGCCCCCCTTCTCCTCCACGGCTCGCATAACATTTGTTATTACACGTTCATCGCCATAAAGAGCAAAGGTTCTCTGCAGCATAATGGCGATCCTTTTCACAATGTCGCGCCGAAGAGGATCGTTTATGTCCAGTGCCGCAAAATCGGCTTCTACTGGCCTCAGAACTCCACCACACCTGCACTTTTCCCCAGCATGGCTGGGCGGCTCTACGTGGCGGCATTTCTCACATCTGACCACGTGGAAAATCACGCTTCCACTCATGCCAGGAAATGACTCTACCCCGCGCAGGACATGCATCAGGACGCTCTTGCCACAGCCGCTCCTACCTAAGATCCCTACCGATTCGCCCTCTTCTATAACCAGATTTATATTGCGAAGAGCTACAACATCACCGAATCGAACTGTCAGATCCCGTATCTCGATAAAAGGTGCCAAATATATCATGCCCCATAAATTCACTGTAATGTAAGGTTGATCCGGTACCAATCCTGCCATAATGCTACTTAAGTTTATCCGAAGCTTTGAATGTGTCCTGCCGATAACGATTGTTAAAGATATCTCATGAAAAAAAGATGGGAGCTTTCCAACTTCTGCATGAATCTTCTTTCTCATTATTTCTGCCTACTGACTTACCGCAGTTTTCTGTATTTCTATCTGCTAACAGAAGGCAAGTTCTATGCATCCCTATCTGCCAAATGATAGCAGTTATCTTTATTTCTATCTACTAACTGAAGACTAACTGAAAGCAGCACAGATTTATAAGATCAATGCCATAACCATCATATTGAATTGAAGGTATTTTCGATGGAAACACTGCAAGCAATAAAGACTCGTCGAAGCATAAGGAAATTTTTAGATAAGCCGATCGCAAGCGAGATCGTAAGAGAGCTCCTGGAAGCGGCTATGTTTGCGCCTTCCGCCGGAAACGAGCAGCCATGGCAGTTCATTGTATTGGATGACCGCAAGTTTCTGGATGAAGTGCCAACGATTTGTGCCACTGCTTCCATGTGCCGGCAGGCGCCTATGGCGATCTTGGTCTGCGGCGACTCATCTTTAGAAAAATACCCCGAATTCTGGGTGCAGGACTGCTCTGCCGCGGTGGAGAATCTCTTGCTGGCCGCGCACGCCCTGGGACTTGGCGGCGTCTGGGCGGGGGTCTATCCCATGAAGGACAGGGTAGAGGCTTTTCGGAACCGTCTGTACCTGCCGGAGGAGATAACTCCATTTGCCCTGGTGGCGTTGGGGTACCCAAATGAAGCTCCTGCCACACCCAAGAGATACAAGGAAGAGAGGGTGCACAGCAACGGATGGTAGGAGAACAATCGCGGATAAAGATCGTGGACAAGAAAATGGGAAAAATGGGACTTGCCTAGCTCAGGAATTGAAGAAATTACTTACTGAGAAAATTTGTTGATCGGGCAATTGTTTATTCGGCGCATAAGAACGAAAATATCAACGGAAGGTGGAATTAATGAAAAAAGTTAATCTGGGGGGGAACGTTTCCATTTATCCCATGCCAGTAACTGTAGTTGGCGCAAATGTTGACAGCAAGCCGAACTTTTTAGCGGTAGCCTGGATTTGCAGGGTGAATGGCTCGCCACCCCTGCTTGCAATTAGCCTGAACAAGCTGCACCACACTGCCAGAGGCATTAGAGAGAGCCAAAGCTTTAGCGTCAACTTTCCGGGGACAAACATGGCTGAGCTTGTCGACTATTGCGGGCTTGTCTCGGGAAAAGAGACAGATAAATCAAATCTCTTTGCCGTCTTTTACGGCGAACTAAAAACGGCACCAATGATCGAGAGCTGTCCTCTTTCTCTGGAATGCAAGCTTACTGATGTTCATGAGATGCCGACAAACGACCTCTTCATAGGAGAGATCATAAATTCCTATGCCGATGAGGCCTGCTTTTCCGATGGCAAGCTTGACATTAAGAAGATGAATCCATTGCTTTTGAGCATGCCTGACAACCGCTATTGGAGAGTCGGCGACTATGTAGGGGATGCATGGAGCATGGGCAAAAGAATGAAGGGGAAAGAAGAGAAGAGCTAATAGAATCCTATAATGATAGAATCAATGAATCAATAAATTGGATGGAGCCAACAGAAGTTAATGGAAAATAATAAAATTAAATTGAGTAAATTGATGGTCAAACAGTCAAAAACTGCCCTTTATTAATCTCTCGTCTTCTTCAAGCTTAAGAAGGGCTTTTTTTCTTCTGCTGTAAGTAACATAGGAAATTGCGGCTGCAATTCCGATAGAGCCGAAGAGGGCCGCTAAGGAGATCATAATTGATGATAATAAGCCTTCAACCATCCCTTTTCCTATAGCCAGTACGACCTCGGGCCCTGCGCCTCCTGAATACGATGTATTAAACTGATAGATACCCGCACGCGGTGCTCTGAAGGCCATGATGGCCCGGCCGCTGCGATTGCCCATGGTATAGTTGAAGCTGCTTTTTGCCGGATAGGTGACCAAATCGCTGCCTATGCCTTCTTCTCGTACGCGGATCTCCAGACCCGGCATTAGTTCACCGGTACTGTAGAACTTGCCATTGAGGTAGCTGTTGCTCTCGTAGTAGATGATGTATTCACCCGGCTCTGAAAGAAACAGTTTTGCACTTGCCGGAGCTACAATCTGCGGCAACCTGCTTTGTGCATCAGAAGCACCGAAGTAGATAAACCCGGCAAATGCGGCAAAACCTATGACTATTATCAGCACGGCCAGGCCGTAATACCAGATGCCGGGTTGAACATTATTGCCATTCATGAAGGAGACTCCAGACCTCTAAATTGCAAAATCATAGTTTCGGTCTACATTACTGGCTCTTATTCCCGGTGTGTATTTAGCTCTATTGCATAATTCCAGGTGTTTATGTAGGCCTGCACATCGAATTTTCTTTTTGCGCCGCTGTAGCTCATGTAGCGCACCTTGCCGAAGATCGGCCTTTACTTCCAGGCCCGATCATGAACGCCCCCTAAGCTCCTGGCAATTCCCACATAGCCACCCGGATCACTGCCGTCCAGCTCATACCGGTCGTTGAGGTAGATAGCGGCCCGGTGCGCCGCAGCGGGCGACTGTGTCCACTCCAAGATCTTCTTGGCCCAGTACATCCTCATGTAGCCGTGCATCTTTCCGGTGAGGAGCATCTCCTGCTAGGCAGCATTCCACAAACCGTCATGGGCACGGCCCTGCTCCAGCTCTTGCAGGGTTAGAGGTATTCTCTTCTGTCCTTTTCATGCTCACAAAAGCCTCGCTCTTGCCCAGGCAAGAAAGCCCTGCATCCCATCGTAATGCTGGTTATAGTAGCAGAAGTTGTCAGATAATTCCTTTCGCACGATAAGCTCTTCCATTCCAAAATACGCAGGCCTCTTTCATGCACCTCAAAATGTTGATATTAATATTTATAAAGTCTAGAGGAAGTTCGCAGAGTGGAGGCAGAAGAGAATATAGAAAGCTTAAAACTGCAAAGATCTTCCGAAAGATGTATATTCCGAATTCATCATTAGTTAGGTCATGGGAATTGGCATCACTAATCGCATGCAAACCGAGAAAACATTGTGGGAAGATAAGCAATCTGCGGAAGAGAGCAGAGCCCAGTTTGAACATGCAATCTCGATGATATCCGATATCTTATGGCGCTATGATGTTGGTTCTCAGGCACAGAACATTGGCTGCTATATCTCGCCGGTTGCGGATAAGATGCTGGGCTTGCCGGAAGGCACCATCGGAAACAGCTTCGACAAATATTGTTCTTATGTTCATCCTGATGACTTGCCAGTCCTGCAGGAGATTCTTTCTAACGGGATAAGGGCATTTGCAAAAGACAAAACTGCAGAATACCGTATGAGAAAGGCCGACGGCTCGATCATTTGGGTTCGTTCCAAGGGTTCGGCCTATTCCCAGCCCGACGGTCGGGTTACCGTTTTTGGCACCACGAGCGATATCACCGAGCGCAAACGTTCTGAAGAAGCACTCAAGGAATCGGAACGATTGTTGGCGAGCATCATTGATTTCCTGCCCGATGCTACATTTGCAGTGAATCAGGAAGGAAAGGTTATCGCCTGGAATCGAGCCATTGAGGAGATGACAAGGATACGGAAGGAGGCGATGATGGGCAAAGGCGATTATGCCTATGCAGTACCATTCTTTGGTAAACCACGACCAATCCTCATCGATCTCATCTTGCGGGATATCTCGGAAATCGAAAAGAAATATATCTCTATTAAAAGAAAGGGGAATCAATTATAGTCCCTAACATAACAAATCTAATTTATCATACAGGAATCTAGGAATCCACATTCTTGCAGCAGAAAGACTTGCTGTCAGGCTAAAGAAACCATCTCTTGCAGTCTTT
>Ga0307378_10004494_pt1 | contig 19888 bp, 12 predicted proteins | sample UN1MG_FD_202238 | JGI IMG/M metagenome (GOLD analysis project Ga0307378, IMG submission 202238) | Soil microbial communities from Risofladan, Vaasa, Finland - UN-1 | ecosystem: Environmental > Terrestrial > Soil > Coastal area > Acid sulfate soil | place: Finland: Risofladan, Vaasa | collected... | reverse complement strand
ATAAATAGCTGGTCATCTATACAAATAAATTCTATGATTCCATGGTTTGGTGAAGTCGTAGGATTAATGAATAATTTTCTGGAATCTCTTAAAGGAATGGTTACAGGTGCTTCAGAATCCTTCTCCAGTTTTTTAGATCAAATAACCGGTAAAATCAAAATGTATATAGATTTATTAAGTGTTATAACATGGTTCATAGAAAGATTGAATGAATTCTTCTTAGGTCCTTCTATATCTTTCTTGAATGTAACACCTGCTAAAGGAGGCATGCCAGTATTTATTGAAAGAATACGTGGGGCTCAGACTCCTGATGGTGAGAGCTTTTCAGGACCTAGTGGTATTACGGTAGGTGTGGTCATGGTCTATGGAGCCTCAGGTACGCAAATGGCTCAGTTAATGGCATTAAAGAAAGCCTTTGATTTTATTTACAGCTTTTTTACAGATTAAGGTGATAATATGTCCGGAGATGAAGGTCAGATATTAAGTACAACTGTTGATGACATTAGAAGATTTGAAGAGCTGGTTGTAGGTAATTCTGTTAGAAATCTGAGAATTGTTACAAAGAGAATTGAACGACGACTGGTTATGTGGAATCGGCGCCTTATTGAACTTCGTAATAATGAGGCTATTATAAAAGCTAGGATATATAATAATGCTGATTTAATAAAGACTCTTGAGGATCGTGCTGGTAAAGGTATGAAAGTAGATCCTCAGCAATCCTATAAAGCTGAACAGATTGCTCCTGACACAAATCATGCAGTACATTATGATATACATAATATCACAAAATTGAAAGAGGGTGTAAAAGGAAATGATCGTGAATTAAATAGAATAAATACTGAAATAAAAGTGATAATGGCTCAGATAAGGAAGTATGAGGAAGAGAGAATTAAAATTGAGGCTTCATTAACAAAGGCTGAAGAAAGAGAAGAATCAAAAGAGAATCTTATAGATAAAACTATAGGGAAAATACTTCCTCCTACTCCGGAAGATTTGAAACAGGATGAAATATCCAGAGCAGAAATATCAAATCTTTTATTACTCTACCAACTCAGCACTTATTATTATGAATTAAGTTATGATCCTGTGAAAAAGGAAAGAAAATATGGGGATGAAGTAAAATTACCTCAGAATTTATTAATGATTCGACAAATTTTCTGGGCACATGCCCAATTATATCCAGAATTTATTAATGAAGATAGTGATGATAAATTGAATTTTAGCGATCCTGGAGATGTTAATAATCAAAGAACATTGTTTTATAGTACAAAAGGATTAAGATATACCGCAGAAAATACAAAAACGAGTATGGATGTTGACAGATATATGAGGGACCTTAGAAATATCACTAATGATACAACACTCTCCAGAGGTATTGAAAGAAAACCTAATCCATCTCTTCCTGCATCTGATTCTATGAGTGCTCAAACAAGCAGCTATCCTATGTCAATGGCACGCTTAGGGGAATTTTACTTAGGGTCATTCGAACTCCCCACATTTTCAAAAAGTATAAAGAAATGGTGGAAGAAGAAAAATGAGCAGTTATATTTCAATCTGCCCATCTGCCCTAAAAAGACGAAAGAATTTCAAACCAGTACAGATGCTAAACAAACTGAAGCAGATGCTATACAAACTGCTCTAGCTGAGAAAGGTGCTTTATTATTTCAGTCTAAATTGAAAGAAGTTAAAGATGCTCTTAAAGATCAGGAAGATATCAAAATAGGTGATCTACCTGAAAGTGCTCCTGAATGGGTGAAGGACTACACTCGTATTTATGGTGATGGTGCTAGAAATATTTTATCTTTTAAAGAATTACAATTGATTGTGACACGAGGAGAAGGTGAATCTCAGGAAGAAGCTGAAAAGAATGCTAAGAAAATTTTCCCTGTTGGGTCTTTTCAGGTAAAAAGCTATGTGTATTTCAGTCAGGAGGGGTATACAGTAACTTATAAAAATGGCTCAAGTCAGCTCATTTTTTTAACTAATTGGAGTGCCTTTCAACAAGATAAAGCTAAAACCAAGTATGTAGTTAGCCAGAAAATTAAAGGCGTATATGTTTATTACTTTCTATGGGCAACATTACAACAAGCAAATGCTCTTACAGGTCTTTAATTATCTTCTAATAGGACAATAGATAATATGTCATTCGATATTAATATACAGAGAATTTGCAATCATAGAGTGTACAGAGAATTAGCCACACTTGAGAGTGATAGAAGGTCAATAAGGCTATCGAAACCTTTGGCTGCTGCGGCATTGAGCCTGTTTGCTTCTAATGGTCTTGTACCCTCTAATTATTATATAATTGTCGATGATCCTATAACTATAAATGTAACTCGGCCAAGAATGATATCTCTTAGAAATAAATGGAAAGCTCTTGAAGATTATTGGGAAGCTACCTATTATACGATTAGTCGCTTCTGTTCGAAATGTGTTGGACGAAACTTCCTGGACGATATTCAATATAATATTAAAGGGGACTTTCTCAAGATACGGGATGAGAATCTTTTATTACAGAACCTTGAGAAATTTACGGTTACCGAATTACAAAGTAATCCTTTTCATACTTTTATAGGAACAACACTGGTGAAATTATTAGGATCCCGGATTACTGATTCGGCTTTTATAACGAATAAGATCACTCAGCAGATATCTACAACTCTGGGGGTTTTAAAAAGTCTACAGGAGCAGTACACAATAACAGGGCGTGCTGTAACACAAGGTGAACTTTTAGATGTGGTAGAAAATGTTGTGGTAAGAATAGATGACCAGGATCCTACTATTCTCAGAGCTGATGTAACTGCCCGGGCCAAATCCGGAAAGACAGCTAATTATTCTCAATTTTTGCAATTATAGGATATAATCATGGCAATAGCTTCACCAGAAATTCTTCTCCCTTCAGGCGGTGCCAACTATGCTACCGATGTAACTCCTCAGACTATATCCGGAACAACATCCACTGATACAAAAGAGATCCGGGTTAATGATTCCCTGGCTGGTGTTTCCTACACTTCCGGTGAGGCTGTATGGGCGTGGACAGGTGATCTTATTATGGGAGACAATGTTGTGAGTGTTGTGGCTATTGAAAAGATCACATTGATACCGAGTATAGCTGCCACAATAACTATTACTCTTGTTAGTAGGGATGATTTTATTACAGTTAGCCAACCCACAGGAATTAGTGTTCGTGAGTATCAAAATCAGATGGAAATTGTTAATGCTCAGAATCCTGAACCAAATACTTTAGGGTACAATTACTGGGTAAGTCTTCAGAGTGGTGGAAATTTAGGTACTTATGTAAAAATTAATAAACAACTTGTTAATTCTTATACATTTTATGAAGATGAAGTTACTCAACTTAGTAAGAGTATCGATACTGCCGGTAATATTCGAGTGACTACAACTACTGATGAAATTAATCGGGCATATTTTTATTCCCAATATTTCACTCAGGCAAGATACCAGGAAATGGTTGTAGCCGGCCATCTCCCTGCAGCAACATTTACTGACACTACTCCTTTCTTTTTTGTGGTGACTGCTGTTATTTACGACCCTATATTAGGACAAGTTACAGAAAGCCCCAATTCAATTGAAATGGAAGCTTCTCCTATATCTATAACGACAGGTATAAGAGATCTTCCGCAGCGTAATCAGACTGATATCATTCTTACTTTCAGTCAGGAACTCCTAGTAAATAATGCTGGTACTGATACTAAACCGGGTACCGTTGTCAGAGATATTATCGATCCTATAACAGAGGAATTCGCCCGGATGTATATCATCCAGAATTTCTTATCGCGGTCTCTTTCAATAAGTGGCCTTTTGGACTTTGATGATGCTAACGGCGATGGGATTAGTGACCCTGTCTCAGAATCCCTACCGAAACAAGCTCTGCAACTAGCCCTTAATCTTAGTGACTCCAATGATTTACAACAGATCATTGATGATCAATTTGATAAACTTGCCTCTAATGCGAATGAAACTCGGAGGGGTGCTACAGCATCTACTGGACAGGCACTGTTTTATATAGTACAACCTCCAATAAGAAATATGACTATTATTGAAGGTTCTATTGTTACTTCTGTTGGTGATCTTGACCAAGGTATACCTTCTCAAAACTATCAGACCCTTACAACTAAGGTTCTTGAATATGCTAACCGGGATGATTATTATAATGCCCTAACAGGTCGTTATGAGATTAATGTGGATATTGAATCTCTGAACGATGGTGAAAGGGGTAATACAGATTCATATACAATTAAATCTATTTCCTCCGGAGCTGACTCTGATTTTTCTGTAGAAAATCCTCTACCTGTTTCTTTTGGCCGGGATGAAGAATCTAATTATGAATTGGCCACAAGGATCATGCTCGCCTTCTTTGCCGATACTGGTACTGAGGGAGGTTATGCTAAAGTTGCTGCTAATGTTCCTGGAGTCAGAAGAGTGCGTGTAGAGAAAGCAAAAGATCCTTTGATGATGAGAGATTATGATGATGTTAGAAATAAACATGTGGGTGGTAAGGTTGATGTCTACATACAAGGTAGCCTGGATAAACAGGTAACGGATCAAATAGCTTTTTCTTTTGAAAGTATAGGTCAATCTCTGGGAACCCAGGAAGGTGAAATATTCACTATTATAAATGTTGCGGCATATCAATTCAAGAGTACCAATACCCGGGTAACTGCACATACCCCTATCTTCGATGTGACTCGTGTGTATAATTCGACCCGGGCAAAGGAGTATGATATTTCTGGATATCAAATCATAGGTGATGGAAATACCATTGATCTTGATGAAACCAAGCCCACTAATGTGGCTATTGGTTTGGTTACGTCCGATGTTATTCGGGTGGATTATAAATTCAGAAGTTCTGATACCTTTGTTCTGGAACATCAACCTGTTGGGGAAATCATTTCAGTTATCGGTCAGATTTCAGGAACTCTTACGACAGATAATTATGAGTTGGTGAAACTGGAGGACACACTTCAGAATGGTAATTCAACTATAGCCAGTGATGGTATAAGAATTAAGTATGCCAATGATCTGCCTGCAACAGGATTCCAAACGATTACTGATGAACCCCATGTTATGATTTTGGGAAAACAGGAATTTCTGGATTTTGTAGGAGCTGATCCTGAATCTATTATAGTCAAGAGTACTGATAAAACAGTTAAGTATGTGGTTAATGTTGATTACCGCATTCTTCCTGGAACGGACATAGAGGCAACCGCCCTTCTGATTATAGAATCGGGTAATATTATTAATGGTCAGCAAGTATTAATTAGTTATAATGCTCTTGAGAATTTCACGGTGACTTATACAACGAATGCTGTACTTGAGAGTGTACAGAAAAATATAACTAAATTTAAACACGCCTGTGCGGATGCTGTGGCGAAGAATGCCATTGAGAATAGTGTAGACATAGCTATCACAGTTATTCCGAAATATGGTGTAACTGATCTTAATAAATTGACCTCGAAGATTAATACCGCGGTCGCTAATTTTATTAATCAGTTACAGATAGGAAAGTCCCTTACTCAGAGTGATGTTAATTATGTAATAAGAAAGATTGATGATGTGGATTATGTTGTGATTCCTTTTACCCGGATGGTAAAGGCCGATGGCTCATTTATTGTCAGGGACTTTGTAGGTGAAACCCAGTGGGAAGTCTATAATGAAAGTGTTACGACGGCCTATATAACAACAGCTGTGGTGCTAAGTTATAACACTCTTGATAAAGGTGGTGATGAGAATTTGTTCAGAGGTATCTTTGAAAATTCATTACCTTTGGTGTTACAGGATGATCCATTGGATGTCTCTGGAGGTGCCGGCCGGGGATATATTCAAAGTGATGGCACAATAGTGGTAAGCACGAAGGATGGGCAACTGCCTGATACAAAGAGTTATGAAGTAGCCTATTATGTCTATGGTGAAACCGGTTCAGAGGATATTAATGTGGCGTCGATTGAGCACCTTCGGGTGGGAACCTTTACAATTGTTTATGATGAGCCCCGTAATGAGGCTCCTATATTATAAGGAGTAAATATAAATGGCAGAGAATTTAGGAACTGGTGTGTCATTCGTAACGGACCCTACAGGGTATAGCTATGATACTGTGGTCTTTCAAAAGGGTAAACCTCCTTTAGATACGGAATTTAATGAGGCCCAGGATATTCGAAGACTCCTCGCTGCACGTCAGACAGAAGGCATGCCCTCTGGGTGGATGACTCTTAGGCCTACCTATACCAGTTCATTATTAGAGAATCAATTCTATACTCAGAATCCTTCTACAGCTATTCCTGAGTATGCCCTGGTCAATGGTATGGTTATCTACGTTACTAATACAAATACTTCAGAAACTAATTCCAATTTAATAGATCTTGGAAGCCCACCTCTTACCGGTAATGTTGTCCAGGGTGCTTACCTTGAAGTATGGAGAGCTTTATTGGACCCTGATACAGATGACAATAGACCTGATCCGGAAACCATTATTGATGCTTTGATGAGTATCTATGCTTATGATACTAGTAATGTATGGACTGTTGGAGAGAACGGGCTCATATTACATACCGAGAACAGTGGTCAGAGTTGGGCAATCCAACTTATTAATACCAAGAAACAGCTCAATAGTGTCTACTTTGTAAGTGGTACAATAGGATGGGTTGTAGGAGATGGTGGTGTAATAGGCCGCTCAACGTCGGGTGGAGACCGGTGGAATGTTCTTCAGAGCGGATACACTGAAAATCTTAATGAAGTTTATGCCTATTCTCAGCTTATTGCCTGGATCGTTGGTGATACTGGTTTACTTTTAAAGACGAACAACGGCGTTAACTGGATAGCAATGACTACTAATGTTACGGTCAATCTTAATTCAGTTTATTTTCATGATAATTTACTTGGATGGGCTGTGGGTGATACTGGAACTATTTTGAGATCTACCGATGGCGGCTCAACTTGGCTGGTCATGAACAGTCGTACTACTCAAAATTTAAATAATGTTCACTTCTATGATCTGAACTTTGGATTTGCTGTCGGAGATAATGGTACTATTCTGAGGTCTTCAGATGGTGGGCTCTGCTGGGTAAATCAATCCGGAAATGTTTATGATGGCTCCTATAAGAGCCTTTCGGTTAATTATTCTGATGTGACAATGGTACCGAACCTGGATGAGGATGTTAATGGTGAGGATGCCACATCTCAGTTTACCGGTTCTAATAAGAATTTCACGACTATGAATGTGCCTATTACGAAAGGAGATGGCCTTGGAACAACTACAAATGTCCCTACGGATGTTACAGTTACCGTTGCAGGCGTTGAAGTTGATGTGGATAGCCTTAATGGTACTACTGGGCAAATAATTCTTCATGAGGCTCCTCGTGCTTGTGACACGGTATTAGTTTCTTATTCTTATAAAATTAGTACTGAAATCTTCCGGGGTAAAGCTTGGATTACCGGGGCTTCTGGAACAATTCTGAAATCTGATGATATTGGGGCTCAGTGGATAGAACAGGATGCCGATACAGCTTATGATTTGAACGGTGTTGCTTTTGTTGATCAATCGATAGGATGGCTGGCCGGAGATTTTTCTAAAATCAGGTATACAGAGAATGGTGGTAGTCTGTGGACAGAGCAAAAGAGTGATGTTATTTCTCGACAGGTTCAAAGAGTTTTTTATGAAGGTAACAAGGACACGGTTATTTTTCTATCCGATGAATCGATACATCCTGATACCAATATTGAGACTACTAAGCGTGTTCAGGTCCAGTATAAGATCCGGGTTGCTGATGGTGTTGATCCTTTAAATTATCCTGAAGCCGGCCTTGGAATGTCAAATGTTGTAGGGCTTGGTCCTAATGATACGGGCAATTTTGCCTTTGAGAATATGGGGGCATCGACGGGAGATTATGGACTATGGCAGGCGAAGTGCAGTAATACTGTAGACGGCTATTGCTGGGCGATTCCTATGTATTTTGTGAACCGTAGGAACTCTTCAGCCTACAATCCGGCTACTAATTCAAATGGGTCACACACAGATAGTGTTGTAAGACCAGATCTCCTGACTGGAGCAAATTTATCCGATAGAGATATTCTGGATGTCCGACGCCTTATTAATATACCTTCTGTAAATGAACTGTTAGATAGGAATTTTGATGCCTTGATGAATAATACTTTAAAAACAAGATTCTTTCGGGGTACTCAGGGTGGGGATAGATACGGGACTGAGATTCTTCAACTCGATAGGATAGGAGGAATTCCCACTGATGGAGGAGAAGCTATTGTAAGTGCTGATTTGGCTGATGCTGTGGCAGGAAATGTCGATTCAACGGTGGAAATAGGTACTGAATATGACTCTTTGACTGCAACAAGTAATATCCCTACAGAAAGAGTTATAGACATTACAGATGGGTTGTCTCATCCAAATGTAGCTTTCTATTCCGCATATTATGAAAGTACTAATTCTGCATACAATAATAAACCCCTACCGGGGAAGTTTTCTGGGATTGGTACAAATCAAGTGATCTTTACATTTTCAGTAAATACTTATACAACAGATGACGATATACAAAATTATAGATTTGCTATAAGGAAGATCGTTACAAATACTAAAGGTCTTAATAGGGTTCCTTCCGATCCAAAACTTGTTAAAAATTATGACGGTCAGGGAAGTAGCCCAGCCTTCTATTATCAGGGAGTTTTTGATAATGAAGTAACAGGAAGGATACTTGAACAGTGGGATTCTGGAGTTCCTGGATATGTGAGTTATAGTATTGTGTATCCCAGTTCTGAGACTACAATACCCTCTCAATCTGTGAGGGCATCTTCAGTAGAAGTGCATTCATTTGTGAGATTAACTTCTAATATGATTGTAAGTACAAATCAAATTAAAGTAGACACAAATATCACAGTAACTGGAGGAGTTTCTACGGATGTTAAATATCAGACATGGACTATTAAAAAAATTAATAATATAGATTCTAATTTCTCTTATAAAATAGAGGACATGTCATTTGTTGACTCTGAGAATAAGACATATGTAACGACTGCGACTGGTTTCCCATTTTTAGAAGGAGTATTAATTGAAGTGGTTTATATGGTATTGACTGAGGCTGACAATCTGAACTTTAGGAATGGAGCTTCTGTTAATTTCATTAGAGAGGCGATGAAAATAAGTCTATTTAGTTATTCAACTATTTTAGAGAAAAATGTGACTACTTCTGTAACTTCTCTTACCTTTACTTCCGCCGATGTTAAAAGTGGGCAAACCAGTATATCATCAGGAATAATTTTGGGAATATCAACAACAGAGACTGTAACAGCTCTAGAACAGGCTTTTTGTTGGGTTGATAGTGGTGCTGGTGATGTCTTAACAGAAGTTACAGTTACAAATATTAATACAGATGAAATAACTTTGAATTTTTCTTCTCCTATTCAAAATGCTACAGTGTCTTTTCAGGGCTTAATATTACAGAGTGCTCTACTCTATGGCAATGATACCGGGAATGACGATGGCTTACTTATAGGGTATAATTATATACCCTATCAATCGACTGCCTCTCTTCCTTCTACGGTAACTGTAAAATCTATAATGGACCCTAAAAATTTATATATGTCGTCATTAGGAACAGGGGGATCATCATATAATAGAGATCCTTATGAGATACCTCTTAATAATATTCCTGTCAATGATAATATAATACAAGATGACAGCTCTTTTTATAATATAGATTTGATGAGATTTGCTGATTTCTCGATTGATTCAGGATTTATACAATTACCTATTTATATACCTGGAAGCTTGAATGAGGAATTAACTCTCTCCGGAATTGCAGAAGACAATCTTAGTAGATTCTATTATAATACTGCCTCAAAAGAATTTAAATATACAGCTGAGAGTTTAAGGATAGGGCTCTCTCGTAAAATATTTATTCCTGTTTTGTGTAGAATAAAAGAAGCTTCGGATAATAAATTGCTAAGGGGAGAATATGTTTTAGTTATAGTGTCTCGCCATGCCTTAATGGAACTTGATAATTATGTGGGTTATGAGATAGGTGATAATAATATTATAGCAATCTATCGTTTGCCTAATCGACCTATGGCAAAAGTTTAAAGGATATAAATTATGCTTACAACTACAGGTTTTAAGAATTTCGGATTTGAATTTGATTCAACGATGCTTACGGTATTACCCGGGACTGCTCGAATAGGAAATGTGGTACTGCCTTTTGATGGAACTCAGACATCTTATGATGCTATAAGTAATTTTACGACTGCTAATAGATATCAAAATAGTCTATTATATTTACAGAATTTTGGCGGGGTTGCAGATATGACACAGGTATTGTCTGATGAAACTACTTCGGTAAGAGCTCTTGATATTCCTGAATTACCTTCAGATTCTTTAAACCCCTACTCGCCGAGTCATCCTCTTGGAATGCTTACTTTTTTTAATGATGGAACCTCTATAAGTTTGACATCATATAATCAACTTTAAATAGAGAAAGCCCAGAAGTTGCCTGGGCTTTCAATCCCCCGTAGAGGGAAAATATTACTATATTATATGAATAGGGGTCAATCCCCATATAGGGGAAATATAACTTCTGCCAAGTTTTTTATGATCGGAACATCCCCGCAGACGGGGAAAATAGGCACGTTGAAACAAGGCACTATCAGCGGCGGTCGGATCATCCCCATACCTGGGGAAAAATACCTCAGTGTCAAAATCAGCACACAATAATTCGGTTTATCCCCGTATCCGGGGAACATACAGGGTTAATTGGATTTTAGTTTAATCTTATCTCGGATCATCCCCGTACCCGGGGAACATACTGGTTGGCCGCCAAATTTTAGAAGTGTACCTCCGGATCATCCCCGTACCCGGGGAACATACCGCCCAGCTGATCAAGTCGCATATTAATTGTGCGGATCATCCCCGTACCCGGGGAACATACACTAAGGGAGTTTTTATGAATGATGCACATTCCGGATCATCCCCGTACCCGGGGAACATACTTCTGGCATGTGAAGACGAATGCCTACTGCTGCGGATCATCCCCGTACCCGGGGAACATACGAGTGTAAAAGCCCTATATAATAATGAAGAAACGGATCATCCCCGTACCCGGGGAACATACTTAGGAAGTTTTTCATTAAATGAGTATAGCTGCGGATCATCCCCATACCCGGGGAACATACTAACAAGCTCATCGGGCGTAAAAACCCACCGGCGGATCATCCCCATACCCGGGGAACATACAATAGCGCACCCGCACACTGGCACGTCAAACCCGGATCATCCCCATACCCGGGGAACATACGCTTCCTGGGATGTTGCCTGTGCAACAAGTCCCGGATCATCCCCGTACCCGGGGAACATACACATGAACCTTTCTCAAAAGGAACAGTGTGATCGGATCATCCCCGTACCCGGGGAACATACGTACCGGTAATTTCTTGCAGTATTGACGTAAACGGATCATCCCCGTACCCGGGGAACATACACTAAATTATAATTCATTTATCTTCAATAGCTTATAAGTTAGAGATTTATGTACCAAATGTTTTTGGTCAATTATGTCAAAGAGCTAAGGTAATTATTTGTTATCTTCTTTTTTCTTCTCTAATTCAAAAATTTTCTCAAGTGCCCTTTCTGCTAAATTATTGTTACTAAGTTTACTTGTTGCATATATACGTTGTGCGATAGGATCTGTAAGATCAACTTTTTTATTCTTTGTGATAGCTAATGTGATAATTATTACACATGCTGCTGTGAAAAACGTTATAATAATCATTGATAGTATTCGTGTGCGTACTATTGATAGCCATTTTTCCATATTTTTCTCCTTTAGTTAGTGCTTGAGATTTTCTTGACCAATGCTTTTCCTGGCCTTACTACTCTGAGAATATAAATACCCTGAGCAGTTTGATTTCTATTAATCTTATGATAACCTGTTGATAAGAATTTGGTCTTTTCATGAATAAGCCGACCTTTAAGGTCAAAGATACTTATCTGTACATTATCCGGTTTCTCCATACCTATCTGAAAGTGATCCTTCATAATAGAGATTGAGAAATTCTTCGGTGCTATGGACTTCTGGCTAATTGGTGTCAATATATCAATGGAGAATTTAGCAGAGTTTGCCGAAGTTCTATTCCCACTGGGATCGACAGCAGTGGCCTTTATGAAACAATGGGCATGTTCAGTATTAGGCACACTCCACAGGTACTGACTGGTATCGGGATTTACACTATCTATTCTGCTGTATGATACTCCACTGTCTGTGCTCAGTTCAAGAATAATGTAATCAATGCCTACAAAATCTTGAGCATGCCATATAACAATACGCTTTGATCCTGCAATTACATTACCTCCATCGGGTTGACTGATAGTTATTGTAGGAGCTATACCGTCCCTGATTACAAACTTACCTGAGATAGTCTCATTACAATTACCCCGAGTGTCATAGACCCGGAGTTTCACCCGGCAATCATTACTGGCAATTGTATGAACATTCCATGATTTATAGTTGAATTCTAGATTAGAAGCTTGCATGCTATCAATAAATGTATAACTTTTACCGTCATCAAGACTTAACCACAATGACCGGGATGCAACTCCCATTGTGTCCCATGCATCAAATCCTACATAACAGGTAGTTACATAAGTTTGTCCAGTTATGGGGTATTTAAGGGTAACTGTAGGAGGTGTCAGGTCTTTTATCTCAAATTCTCCTGACTCATGAAAATTAGTATTCCCGGCTGAGTCCGTGACGGTTATTTTGATTTTACATCTGTCTATATTAATATTTCCATCAGCAATATTCCACGGCCATGTACCGGTATTCCCGGTCGATTCACTTAGGAGTTGATACGGATATCCTGCCCATGAGTATTCAATTTTTCTGGACACTATTCCTCGATTGTCATTAGCTGCCCATGTAATGTTGTAAGTGGTACCTTGAGCTATGTCTTCATTAGCAGCTGGGGCAATCACTACGATAGTAGGTTTAATGGTGTCTATTGTAACTGTATCTGTGATTTCAAATACAGCATCAGAAATATCTTCTTGCATGTTCCCGGATTGGTCATACACTCTCACTCTTACTTTATATTGGTTTGAAGGAGGGACAGAGATAAGCCATGGCCATGAACCCGTATTCCCTGCGGCACTGTCAAGGCTGCTCCAGTTACTACCATTATCATTAGAATAATAGATAGCTCGGGATCCTACGGTGACATTATCGTTTGCTATCCAGGTGATATTATGGGTTGAAGTCACATCCCATTCCTCGGAGCCGTTAGGAGATGTAAGGGATACTGTAGGTTTAGTAGTATCAATTACTGCAATGATATTAGTGTATCCTACACCTGTGTTTCCGTCAGGATCTATAGCTTCGAATTTGAACTTATATCCATAACTTAATTTTGTAGGTCTGAATTCTATTCTTTTTATGGAAGTGCTGTTAGGATTTGCTGGATTATCTGTTATAAGGGCTCTTTTCTCATTGTCTGTTGTAGCCAAGACTGTATCAATTAAGGCATAAGTAGTACCGCTATCAATTGAATAAAAAAAGCGATATTTTGATACCCATGCACAATTATCACTTACAAAAAATCTTAATGAATCTTTTTCATTTATAACCCAGGTTGTGAAAGTGGGTGAAACAAGAGTTATAGCAGGAGGCATTGTATCAATGGCAAGAAAATCCTGACCAGTTGTATCATGTAAGTACTGGTAAGTCCTGTTAACTGGTTCAAACCGGTAACCTAATTTTGAAGGTGTGATTGTAACATTCTTACAACCTAATGGAGGAGGCGGTATAACTGTAATAAGATATGGAAAAGGTTCTTGTATACTACTCTGTACAGAGCCACTGAAAGGGGAATCATTGGTATACCAACCGGAATAAGAAATTGTGAATGAACTACTACTATAAGTCGGTCGGATACTTACACCGGACATATTTCCTTTAACTGTAGTTTCTGCTGATGATGCCATAGCCATTATCAGAATTACTAAGATTGTTTTGAGTAAATGTTTCATAGGATTTCTCCTTTTGATAATAGTGACAATGTTTTTGTCACTCTGTTGCTGTTCCTCACAATGAAGACAGCTATTATTTCCCTTACTTAATTATACGAACTTTTTGGGGATTTTAAAGTATAAAAATAAAAAATGAAAAAAAAATAAAGCCTCTTATAAAAAGAAGCTCTATTAAGGATCCCCACTGACGTGGGAATAGTACATTTTGTTTCTCGTTATGATTTCTCTCCACGAGGCAATCCCAGTAATATGGGAGATGAACACTCTTACACTCTTACATAATTATATATAAAAGTATGAATTAAATAAAGAAAAAAGGATTAATTATCTATAAATATATAAGCACTATATTATGGCAGAAATCTATTTACCGAGTGAAGAAGAATTAGGGCGTCGCCGATTCCAGGATAATAAAGGTTATCGTAAAGGTTTATATGACCGTTCTATCGACTATCTTTCCCAGCTCCAGGGACTTCTTCCCAGTAATTATCCTCGTGATTATAGTACCGATCTTGCTCAGTTTAATAGGGTCACAGCAAGGGAATTTGCCCGGTTAAAGGGCGATATTGATAATCTGAATAATGATAAACAGTATACCCTGACCAGGACAGAATTTCTCCATCAGGTCCTCGGTGAACGTTTATTTCTGGCAGACAAAATCACTCCTGTAAATTATAACAACGAGACCTACAGAGACTTTCTCATCAGTATCAAAAATGCTTATCTGGCCGGTAGTAAAGTCTCGGTCATGGAAGCACTGGCCAGTAAATTTACCGGTCATACGATTCAGATAAAAGAACTTTATCTCCAGGCCAGGGAACCATATTCGTCTCTGGATGTTAGCAGTACACACATGATGGTCGTGGATGCCATAATAGAAGACATGCTTCTTAATGGTTATAATATTAACACTTTAAAGAGAGATCTTGACTTCTTTATTAATTTAACCCGGCCGGCTCATGTCCTTTATGATACCCGATTGATTTGGGCGGAAACCATCATCGTCAATAAGATCTATGATATCTTTTTTGGTGACACAGGCGGTGGTTGTATTCCTGTGTATGATTATGATTTATTTCAAGAGCCCACGATATTAGCTAAGCAAATATTCATTCTGGAATCTTCTGAGACAGCAACCGGTCAGATTGATTCCATACACCATGAAGACCTAATTTTCTATCTGAGTGATTCTACACAGGTCATAGTGGAACCAGGTATCAATGGCACGAGAGTGTTCAGTTCGTCAGGGCGCCGGGTAGGTTTTGATGAACTTAGAATTGATCAATATGTAAGAATAACTTATCAGGAAGTACCGGGATCGTTCCAGTTTTGGTATCCTCCAGGGTTAGAGTCATGGGAGTCACAATTCTATAAAGATGTTTACAGACTTCCGAGATTCCAGGAATTCGTGAAAAAGGTCATGGATGCCAATGGAAGATTTCCTCTTCAGATAAAAACTACGCCGACTACTGTTTGTGATCGGTGGGTGCAGGATCTCCTTTATCCTATGTATGAGGATCTCAGGAGTAATTGTAATGCCGGCAGTGAGCATACCCGGTCCTATTCAAAAGTTCTCAGTGAACATAAGAGTAATCCGAATTTATCTATTCCTTATCCGAGAGATGAGATTTACGATGATGTCTTTCTGGGTAGTGACTTCATTTATTTCATGGCTCAGACTCCTTTAACTGATGGTTCTTCTAATCCTGCTACACCATTGGATATCTCTTTGACATTGGATGGGACAGCTCTTCCTAGCCCCATATATTCAGTGGATGCCAGTTCTGGTAGAGTAGATATTTTTGATACCACTTCTTATTGGGATGATACTGCAAATACATTCCCGGTAACCGGTGATGAGATGGTCTTTTCATATTCCTATCTGCAGGATGGGACAAATTATGATACTACATCGAGCCTGGTTTATGGGATCACTTATTGGCAAATGCCCAATAGTCCTCTGACTCAGGGGGACGGTACCGGTAACTTGGCGACGGTGAGTGATATAAGCCTATCAGTGGATGGAACTTCAATTACTGATGCTGTAGTAGAAGTGTATAGTTTACTAGGTCATGTGATTTTAGATCCGTCTACGGACTTCTGGAATAGTTCTGAATTGGGTAGACTCCCTCAGATAGATAGTACTTTTGAGTTTAACTATTACTGGGGTAAAAAATATGAATACCCGTTATTGTTTGATGATATAGCTCGGACATTTGATACCTGGATAGGGTCATCTAACGTTGGTTTTGTCATGGATGCTACAACAGGTATGGATTTCACTTCAAGTCCATGGCCTCAGGTAGATATCATGGAAATAGGCTATCGGTATAGAGCATATTTATTGCATCATAGTTCTGTATTGAACTCTCCGGACACTTTAACACTTAATGATTTCCAGAAGCCGGCAAAACGGGCATCAATAATTAATCAGGAAGAGACCCTTAATCATTTCAATATTTTCTTCAGTCCTGAGTTTCTTTATGATACTGAGCAGTATGAGTTAAGTGATCAGTATTTGGAGAATGGTCTGGAGCCAGTACTTAAATTACATGAGGGGACACCAACATTTCAGCAGACCTTCTCATATCATCCAAAATTAATTGAAAGTAGGAAGCTTCAGGATATTCGGACTAATCATGAGTTGTTGCTCTATTCTGATTTATTATTGAAGGAGTTCCGGGAGGGTGAATCCGTCTCTCTGAGTTCTATATGTGATTCGGACAGTATAAGATTTGAGATTTTCTTGGGTGAGGATGTCTATGAAGGTCTTTCTGAGTGTCCTCCTTGGATATTATTTGATTCAGTACAGGTGAATAATGAGGAAGTGAATATCCCTGGAGATTATGTGGGGGTACCCAATCTTCGTATACCTGGAAAGAATCTCAGAGATAATTTCATTTTGAGAGAGATTGAGCCCAGTGGTACAGCGGTTTTTACTTATACAGCATATACTCCTTTTAATGCAGAGCCTCCAACAGAATTTAATTTGCCTTCATTTTTTGAGTTTTTATATGGTAATCAATATGTGGATTTCCCGACTTTACCGGTAATAAATGCTACGGGTGGTTTGGCTTCTGTAGCTGATATAACGGCAACGGTAAATGGTATCCCCTGGACGGTAACCGCATTGGATCCTGTTACGGGGTTAGTACAGATAGATAATTACCCTTCGATAGAGGTAATAGAGATAGAACACACTATATCGGCACAGGATGCAGCGGCGAATCGGACATTATTACCGGGTTGGCCAACTGCTCCGAAAATAACCTTCACACCTATTGCGGGTATTGCTCAATATCAGGATGAGGACTTTTTTTTAGATGGTCGGTATGTCTCTTGGTATGGGACACCTATTCATGGATTACTTCAGGTTGGAGATAAGATCAGGTTTTCTTATGTAATAAATCCTTATGTAGATGTCCCTGTGGTATTCACGTATCGGATCAGGAGTTATGCAACGTTATTGGTTCTTAATGAGGATTGGTCTCGGATACATGATGATGGGTATGTATTTGGTGGGATATGCCCTGATGGGCCTCAGTTTGAAATGACGGCACGGTTTAATGAGTATTATACTTTTTTGGATGATTACAGTGATGGTATTAAGATTGTGTACTTCAATAAGGATACATTGAATGTTGAGGAACATGTTTTCTCTGGTCCTGTATTTGAGTCTCATTATATATCGGAGGATGAGTTAGGTCATCCGGACAACTTCCCTAATGCATTAATACGAATACAGAACCCCGCTCATGCAAATAATCCTTTAAATTATCAGGCTGAGTATGGCTTTTTGAATGATAAAGTTGTAAGATTTCGTAAAAAGACTTTTAAAGAGTTATTACCTACTCGGACTTTCAGGACGATGGAAGTTGTTGAAATGTTACCGGTGTAATTAATATTCTTTTAATACATGGTGCTTTGTTATAGCGTCTTCAAGGAGAAAAAATGAGATTTCGTGAAATTCTACGTAGAACAGGCGAATGTGTAAGGAGTGCTTTCACATTAAAATACAGGGAAGAAGGATTAACTCTTAAGTCTGGGGAAGTGTGGGTTATAGCAAGAGATATAAGGACTGGTGAGGAAAAAGAGGTATACCATTCTAAAAACATCATTGTTAATTCTGCATCAGTTTTGATTGCTCGTTTGTTAAAGGATAATAGTGAGCCTGACGGGGGTATTACTTATCTGGCTGTTGGTACCGGTGCTTCTGGATGGGATTTACAAAATCCTCCTCAGCCTCAAAATTATCAGACGCAGCTCAATAATGAGATTGCTCGTAAAGCATTCTCAACTGAGGATGTTACTTTTGTGGATCCTGATACAGGAGACCCTACGACGGTTCCTACCAACGTACTCGACTTTACAGCAACTTTCGCTGAGACAGAAGCAGTAGGTCCTTGGGTAGAGATGGGACTTTTTGGGGGAGACGCCTCAGATTTGGCAGATAGCGGAACCATGATTAACTTTAGAACTTTTCCTGTCCTTAACAAACAGAGCTCAATGACCATGACAATTATCTTCAGGATTACAGCATAAATATGATTAATCTTGGAGTTTGTAAAGGCCCTGGGAATGTGTTGGGACAAATACATATAGGGTCTGATAGCATACAGGTGTCGAAGATAGGGAGACACCTTCATATTTTACTAAATAATAAAGCTATCATGATGGCTCGTTCTAAGAAAGGACTCTTTGAGAGAGTTGTACCAGTATTATCATATGTCATTAAAAATATAAGTAAGACTGCTCAATTGAATACAGTCAAATGGAGATCAACGAATAAGAACTATACTGAGATGCTAGATGGCATGTTGAAGTCAATCTCAGAGAATTTACGACCCGTGGAAATGTTCGTATTGAAAATGAAGCCTGATGAAATACAGGATAATACAAAGATAGATAAAGCGGCCTCATTTACTGATAGAGAAGCAATGATAACTAATTTGAATTATTATTGCTTTAATCTTAAAAAGTTCGGGGAGAATTTGACTAATTTACGGGATACTTCAGAGGTGCTTTTAAGGACAGATATTAATAAAGGTATATGGGGAAGTAAGGAAGTTATGGCTGTCCTGAATGATGTGAAAGTGGAAATTAAAAGTTTAGAGGATGATTTTGAATTTATTGAGGGGTGTTTAGAACATTCTGATAAATATGCCTGTAATTTACGGACAACTATTGATCAGGATATTTCTACGCCCCATACCAGGAATATTATTGGAAATATTACGGAGAATTTTTCTCAATTAAAATCTTTTAAATCGGTATTGGCGCAGGCGTTATTACCCCTATATAAAATTGATGCGTCTTTTAAGTCTCATGTAGGATACCCTGCAACATGGTTTTTTAACAGCTCTACTTTTCATGACTTTCTTTTTGAGTATGAGAGTTTGATAGATAACATGGTTAAATGTGCATCCTTAGAATCGAAAACCATTGAGACTTTGCTTGTATGGAAAATTAAGTTAACAGGAGAATAAAATGTCCGATAATTTAGGCACAAATCAGACCCGAGTTATAGACCCTCAAGATAAGAGTTATGAGTCTGTAACTTATCAAAACAGGAAACCTCCTCTTTCATCAGAGTTTAATCTTGGTGGTAATCTGGAATCCCGTCATGCACAGGGGGTAGCACAACAAGTCTCTCCAAGTGGGTGGGCTATTGTAGGTAATCTGAAAAATGAGATCGATGAAAGCTCATGCAGAGTCGGAGACATACTCACCTCGTCAAGCTTCAATGCCAATACTTTAAAACTCATTGCTTATGATAAAGGCATATTGACAGGGAAATTGATTGCATGGGTAAATGGATGGAAAGTCGTTGTACAGGGTAGTAGTAAT
>Ga0307378_10004492_pt1 | contig 19891 bp, 30 predicted proteins | sample UN1MG_FD_202238 | JGI IMG/M metagenome (GOLD analysis project Ga0307378, IMG submission 202238) | Soil microbial communities from Risofladan, Vaasa, Finland - UN-1 | ecosystem: Environmental > Terrestrial > Soil > Coastal area > Acid sulfate soil | place: Finland: Risofladan, Vaasa | collected... | reverse complement strand
GGAAGCTAGCGGAAGCCATGATCACACTGGCGACCGAGGCCGAGTTGGATCAGGAAGCAAAACGGTAACCCCGGCCCTTGCGGGCCATAATCTGAAAGGATTCAATGATGGAAATTATGACTATCCTGCAGGCGGCCATCACCATCATCTCCGTCCTCGGCGGCATCTTCGGCCTGCTCGGCAAGCGGAAAGCCCAGGCGAAGGTCGTCGAGGTCCTGTCGCACGTCGATGAGGTGCAGACGCTGGCATCGACCGCAATCGGCGCCGTCGACACCATCGCCACCACTATCAAAAACATGAAGGCAGTCGAGGTGGCCAAGGCCATCAAGGATTCCCGCGGTGAGAATCCGGCAGTCGGCGAGCTCATCAAGGAGCGCGTATCGGCCACGGGCGCCAACATCCTCTGATCCAACGGAGTGCCAGCCATGGCCGATATTCCCCGCGAGCTCGGCTCGCTGATCTCGATCGACGCGGCGGGCTTCATCCGGATGGTCAGCCACGAAGCCGCCCATGAGGCCGCGCAGAACGTGATCGACGACCACGTGAAAAACTGTCCGCACGTCGCCCAGATGGAGCAGAAGGTGCAGGCGGTCGATTCGGAATCCAACGCCCGCGATGCGAAGCTCAAGGCAGACGTGCAGATCAAACTCTGGAAGCTCATCGCGCTGATGGCCGGCTCCGGCCTGGTATCGGGAGGGCTGGTCAAAACGCTGTTGAGCGGGATGTAGATAATGGCGGACTTGCGAAACAAACGATAGGAGTAAAATCGAATGTCAGCACCTAACATGTCCGATGCGTATCGAAACGCGATTGGCGATGCGGGCGCGGCGCTCATCACGCACATCGGCCTGGTCGATGAAACGGACACCGAGATTGCGGGCGGCGATCCCGCGTACGCGCGCCAAGCGGTGACGTGGGTGGGGGCGTCCAACGGCGTGATCCGCCCGAACGCCGACCTCACGTTCAATGTGCCGGCGGCGACAACGGTTGCCGGTTGGCGCGGCTGGACGGCGCTCACTGCGGGCACCGACCGGGGCGGGCCGGATATCACCAACGAGGTTTATGCCAACCAGGGCACGTACAAGCTGCTGGCGGCGTCGAGCGGCGTGGATCACGCGAACCCGGTGTAAGAAAGTAAAAAGGCAAAAGGCAAAAGGATAGCCAATGCCGATCCGAGCAGACAACAGGCGGGTGACGCTGGCGGGGCCGCATGCGGATGCGGTGGAGCTTGCGGCGCGCAGGTGGGAACGGGGCGCGTGTTTCCAGAATCCTGACAGGACGCGCACGTTCATCTGCGGCGGTGCGCCCATGCACTTCCAGCAGGACGGCGAATGGCAGGAGATCGACAACCGCTGGCAGCCGGGCGTGGCTCCGTGGAACTACCAGATGACGGCCTGCGGGTATCAGGCGTTCGCACTGAGCAGGTTCGATGCGGGGCGCGTGGTGCGGTTGGAGAAGGCCGGGCGCTACGTCACGTATCAGCCGATGGCGTTGAACTGGTCGAATGACCTTGACCAGATTCAGCAGATTGCGATGCCCGCGCCGGTGCAGGGGGCGGTGACGAATTCGGGGGCGGATGCGCTGTGCCAGGGCGGTGAGTTGCGTTGGAGCGGGGCGTACGGTGCGGGCCTTGATTTCACCTACACGCCGTCAACGCATTTCTTCCGCAAGATTCTGAGCATCGAGTCGTTGAGCAGGATCGGGGCGCCGGCCGCCTACATCGTGAACGGCGGCAATCCGGTGTTGCAGATGAACTTCGTGTTCGCCAGTGATCTGGATTTGTGGATCGACGGCGTGAAGTGGGATGCGAGCAGCAGGCGCGACACGGCGAGCGTCGTGGAGTTCAGGGACGGGGCGGGGGTGTGCCATTGGTGGTGGGCAGTGCCGCATGCGACGGACGCGCAGGGCGAGCGGGTTGCGGGCACGTTGCGGGTGAAGCGACAGGGCGCGAGCCTCTATGTGTCGGTGCTGATCCCGCATGCGTGGCTGGCGGGGGCGGAGTATCCGGTGCGGGTCGACCCGGACACGTACGTGGCGAATGCGGATGATGGTTACATCTACGGGTCCGACTTTGTCTATGCGAGCGCACAGGCTACCAGTTACCGCGAGTACTCTGCACAGACGTACCTGCGAATCGGCCAGTCTAAAGTTGGCGCGCTATACACCGTTTATCGGGCATTCATTCGTTTTGATACCAGCGCGATCGAGGGCGATGTATCGCAGGCTAATTTGCATGCTACCTGTGTTGTGGACACATCCGACACGGACTTTGATATTGACATTCATAAGGCTGATTGGACTAGTCCGCATTCTGCGAACCGGGAAGCAAATTACGATGCCGCGTACAGCGCTGCCAAGGACGTAACCCTTCGGAACACGTCCGGCATTCCGACGAATACCGACATCGAGTCCCCAAACCTTGATACGACACGGATCATCACTGACGGGTACACCTATCTGGCCCTGAAATCGAGCCGGGATACCTCTGGCACGGCACCTGTTGCTAATGAATACATTGATCTTGCGAGCCAGAATAATGACACTGCCGCCTACCGGCCCTACCTATCTGTCACGGTATCAGAGGGGCCGCCGAGCGGCGGCGGCGAAGCATCGGTTGTCATTACTCCCGAGGGTGCCGGCACAAAGGCGGTGTCGGGGGCATCGGCAGCATCAGTTGTCGTGTCCGGCCAGGGAGCAGGCACGAAGCATGCGCAGGGCGGGGCGTACGCGATAGTCTACATCACGCCGCAAGGTACAGGATTCCAGCACGGCGGCGGAGCGGCGGCATCTGTCATCGTGGTGCCTGAGGGCGCGGGCACCAAGGCGGGCGCGGGCGCGGGCGAGGCGCCGGTCGTCGTTACCCCCCAAGGCACGGGCACGAAAGGCGCGGTGGGCGCGGCTGAGTCATCCGTCATCGTCACTCCGGTGGGCGCGGGCGTCAAGCATGCAGAGGGCGGCGCCTACGCCTATGTGATCATCGGTGGCGAGGGCGCGGGGACGAAGGCCGGCCAGGGCAGCGGCGAGGCGGGCATGGTGATCTCGCCCGAAGGGATAGGCAACAAGGCGGCGCAGGGCGCGGCGGACGCATCGGTCGTCGTTACACCCGAAGCCGTCGGCGCGAAATCGGCGCAGGGCGGGAGCGAGTCCGGTATCGCTGTTTCACCTGAAGGCGCCGGGCTGAAGTCGGCGCAGGGATCGGCGGAGGCGCAGGTCGTCGTGACGCCGGAGGGCGCGGGCTATCCGGTCACTGGTGGTGAGGGCGGCGCAACATCCAGCGTGGTCATCATGCCCGAAGGTGCGGGAGTGAAACACGCGAGCGGTGGCGGATACGCGATAGTCTACATCGGGCCGGTTGGTGCGGGCCGGAAATCGGCGACGGGCGGAGCTGAGGCCACCGTGACCGTTACAGGCGCGGGCGCCGGTAGCAAGACCGTGACGGGCGGCGCGGAGGCAACGGTGACCGTCCAGCCGGAAGCGGCTGGCTCCAAACACGCGCAGGGGGCGGGCGAGTCGGCGGTCACGATAGGCGCGGAGGGCGCCGGGCAGAAAACAGCGTCCGCCGGATCGCAGGCGACGGTGACGATCAGCGGCGAGGGCGCGGGAATCGCAACGCGCCAGGGCGGAGCGTACGCCCAGGTGGTCGTGATACCAGAGGGGGAGGGCGAGAAAGAAGAAGCGCGACGGGGCGGTATCTTCCAAGCGGCATTCCAAGAGGCATTCCAGCGGCCGTTCATAGGATGAATTATGGCAGACAAAGAGAAGCAGAAAACAATCATCGAGATCACGCAGGACTTGCCTGACGATGCGGTTGTTGTTCCACGGGAAACACGGATTGCGCTGAAACAGAGGCTGGCGGCGGTGGAGTTGGTGGAGCAGCGGATGGCGGAAGCTCGGCGCGATCTGACGCTCGCTCTGGCGGCGTGCGAGGCGGCGGGTGATGACGTGTCGGTGGCGGTCACAGATGCGTTGCAGGCGGCGCAGGCGCTGCTGCCGCGGAATCTTGGGGACTAACCGATGGCGCTTGATACAGTACGAATCGAGTTTACCCATCTAAATTTCGCGGTGGGCGCTCAACTGCTGATGCCTGGTTACCATCTGATAGACGGTGGCCTTTATGATATTCAGGTGGTGGTGTACAACGTGGCTGCGATCGCCGGAGACTGGACTGCCACGTTGACTCTCGATCGAACTATTCCTCCCGATGTCATACCAGTGCATTTCGAGCCCACGGCTCAAATCCTGAGTGCCGGGACGCTCCAGTACAAGGCGTTTCCGCTGAATTCGATATTGGCATGGGGAGGCGACAAACTGTGGATACATATGCAAAGCCCGAACGCCGCAGACAGTGACGTAGATGGCCACGTGCTGATCGCACAACGAAGCTTGGCTTTCCCGGTTGCTCGCCCCGGTGCGGCATTCGGCCTGCCCACAGTCGATGCCAACAACCGCATCGTCGGCATTCAGGGCACGGTGACCACGCTCGATGGGCTGAACACACCCCGCATCCAGCCGGGGGTGGCCTACAATGCCGCGACCGATACGCTCTCGGCCGTCGTCGTCGTCACCCGAAACGGCGTGACGCTGAACGTCGATACGTCGGTCAGCATGCGGCTATACACCGCGGCGGGCGTCGCCGTCTGGACGGCCGTCAATCTGGCAGAGGATGCGAACAACGTGTGGGCGGGCACGAAGTCCCCATCGGGGATGACCCCCGGATCCGCCTATTACCTGCACCTGATCGTCGTGCACAACGGCAGTACCTACACGCTGGACGTGCCGGTCGCGGCCGTGCCGTGATGGAGTTAACCCGTGAGGTTAATCGTTCCGGGCCAACTTGAAATCTGCCTGGGGGCGGCGCCCTCCGGCTCGACGGTCGACGAGGTCATCTACTCGCTGCTCCACGATGATCCCGGTGTCTCGCCGATCGTCGGCGTGCGGATCTATCCTCAGGAGCTGCCCCAGGAATCCGCACTGGCGGCACTGGTCTATGAACGGACGAGCCTCGATCATATCCGGAGCAACGACGGTGCCACCGGACTCGCCACCGCCCTGTACGACGTGACTAGTTGGGCGGAAACCTTCGTGGCCGCCCGCGAGCTCGCCGATGCCGCCCGCCTGGCGCTCGACGGTTACAGCGGAACGGTGGGCACCGTGAAAATCGGATTCATCATGCTGGAAAACGAGCTCGACATCCTCGAGGAACCATTATTCGACGAACGCCGCCGATGCGGCGTCCGACAGCAATACACCGTCTCCTATGACGAGACGATCCCGGTGCATTGAGAAAGGATGGAAGTCGTGGGCGTGGACTCGATCTATTCGATCCTGCATGACGACCCCGGGGTGCTTCCTCTTGCGGGCAGCCGCATCTATCCACAGGAGCTGCCGCAGGATGCCACATTCCCGGCCATCGTGTACGAGCGCACGAGCAACGAGCACCTGCAGACGCACGACGGCCCGACCGGATTGGTCACTGCCTCCTATGACGTGACGACCTGGGGCGATCGATTTCCGGATGCCCGCAAACTCTCGGATGCCGTCCGCCTGGCCCTCGACGGCTATTCGGGGACCGTCGATAGTGTGAAAATCGGGTTTATCATCATCGAGAACGAAGTCGATCTATTCGACGAGCCGCTGCTCGACGAACGCCGCCGTTGCGGCGTCCGGCAACAATATACCGTCTCCTATGACGAAACGATTCCCACTCATTGAAAGGGCCTGATCATGGCACTCACGAAAGCAGTAGTCGGGGGCGACGGGCTGGCAACCGAGCGCCTGTATGACGATACCGGCGGATTAGGACAAACCTCGAGCAACGTCTTGTCCATTGTGGCGAGTTCCGGGGTTGATACTCGGGTATGGAAATCCCTGGCATACACCATCCTGAACACGCACGGTGCGAATGCCGTCGACTGGACAGTCTTCGGTGCCAACACGGCTGATTTTTCCGATGAGGTCATCGTCCAGGTTGCGGCTACCGTTGTGCCGGGGGACGCCGATTCGTACGCCCTGGCCCAGGCGCCATTCGCATACTACCGGGTCAAGATCGTTTCCACGGTGGCCGATTCGCACGCCACGTGCATCGTCCGCGGCGTACAGAAATCCTGACCGGCCACCGGCCGGCTGACTCCAGAAAGGAGCTGATAGCATGGCAACTCTCGCATCCCGCGGCTACAAAACACTCGTCGGCATCTCCACGACGGCCGCCGCCAATACCACTACCGACCTGCTCGGCCAGTTGGTCAGTGCCGGCGGTCCCGATCACAGCGTCGAGGATGTCGACGTGACGAACTTCGATTCCACGGGCCGCGCCCGCGAGCATTGGGAAGGCATGATCGAGGGCGGCGAACTCAAGTTCGCCATGGTCTATAACAAGGCCAAACAGACGACGATTGCCGCAGTGCTCGCCAGCACGTCCACCAGCAAATCGATCATCATCAAGTTCGAGGATGCCGGTTATTTCCTCTGCCAGGGTTATCTCAATGCCTATGGCATCGAGCCCGCCGGCGACAAGGACGTGGTCCGTGGCAGTTTCGGTTGGAAGGTCAATGGCCTACCCGCCTTCACGGCGGGCTGATAAGGAGTACTAGGATATGGCAAGCTTGGCTTCCCGTGGATATAAGACCACGGTGTTCATCACGGTCGCTTCCACACAGGCAGCGAGCACTGATACTGCAATCGGTCAATTGGTGAGCGTGGGCGGCCCCGATGCGAGCGTCGAGGACATCGACGTGACGAACTTCGATTCGACGAATCGCGCCCGCGAGCACCTCGAGGGCATGATCGAAGGCGGCGAGATCAAGTTTACCGCGGTCTACGCCGCGACCGCCCAGGCCGCCATCGCCGGCATCCTGACCAGCACGTCTACCACCAAGGCCATCCTCATCCAGTTTGAGGATCTCGGTCATTTCCATTGTCAAGGCTATCTGAACGCCTACGGCATTGAGCCGGCCGCCGATAAGGACGGCGTCAAGGGCTCCTTTGGTTGGAAGGTATCCGGCCTTCCAACATTCGCCGCGGCATAACCCGTAAGATCAGAAAGGAAATCACATGGGCACAAAACCGGGAGATTTGGCGCGAGGACTTGCGAAGTGCACTCTGCCACTTACCCGTGAAGTCATCCTGGGGATCAGAGATTCCCGCATGGAATTGGTCGAGATCCCGGAATGGCAGGGCGACATGTACATCCGCTCGCTGACCGCCGCCGAGCGCGACGACTGGGAAGCGTCGATCGTCTCGATCGACGACCAGGGCAACCGCCAATCGAACATGACGAACCTGCGGGCGCGGCTCGTCGTGCGCACCGCCTGCCTGGCGGACGGCAGCCTGCTGTTCATGGAGGCAGACGCCGAGGTCCTCGGCAGCAAGTCGGCGTCAGCCGTCGATCGTGCGTACGCGGTCGCCGCCCGGCTCTCCGGGATCTCTGGTCAGGATGCGAGGGAACTGGAAAAAAACTCAGGGGCCGGCCCGAGCGCCGGTTCCTCTTCAAGCTCGCCCTCGCCCTCGGCCTCACCGTAGCCGAACTCGGGCAACGGATGTCATCGCGTGAATTCTCAGAATGGCAGGTCTTCGCCGCCAACGAGCCGTTCGGCGAGGAGCGCGCGGACCTGCACACCGCGCTCCTCTGCTCGGTGCTCGCGAATGCCTGGGGCGGGAAATCGGAGATCAAGGACTTCCTGCTGAAGTTCTGGCAGCCGCCCGAACCGATTCCGTCGAACGATTCCTTCAGGGCATTGTTCATGGGGATCACGAAACAGATGGGCGGAAAAATCGAGTAACCGACAATGGCCACAATCGCAAACCTGCTGGTGAACCTGGGGATGAACAGCGCCGCCTTCGAAAGCGGAGCGAAGCGTTCAGGCGGAGCATTGCGCGGCATCGCCCGCGACGTACAGGCAGCCCAGAGATCGGTAACGAATCTCGGAAGAATGGTGATGGGCGCATTCATCGGCCGGTCGGCGATCTCCGCCGTTCGATCGATAGTCAGCGAGGTCGAATCGGCCTCGAAGACGGCCGGCGGCTTGGCAAAAATCAGCGAAGCCTACAAGGTCGATCCCTCCGCCATAGTAGCGGCCACGAAATCGTTCCGCGAGCTCGAGCATACGATCAAAGGCCTGCTGATCGGCGCCCTGGCCGAGCTCGCCCCGGTGATGACGGCTATCGCGCGCATCGTGCGGCAGGCGGCGGAAAGCATCAGTGCATTCTCCCGGCAGACCTTTGGCTCGGTGGGGAACGTACTGCGGGTTGTGGCTTCCTGTTATGCCCTCATCAAAATCTGTGCGGCGCTCGTCCCCGTGATCAACGCAATAGTCCGCGCAAAAAAGGCCTGGGTCAGCATCACCGTACTGCTGCAGAGCGTGACGGGAGTCGGATTGGAGAAGGCGCTGGTGGGGCTGGCCGTCGGCAGCGTGGCCGTGCTTGCGTTGAACGTGGCATTCGACAAGATGATGGGGTCCGCGCAGGGAGCAGAGACGCACATCATATCCTTCAGTCAGGCGCAATTGGACGCCGCTTCCGCCGCCAAGCAACTCAACGCCCGGCTCGTGGAGCAGGCGAGCGTCGCGGACGGAGTCGCCCGCCGATTCGCCGTCGCCGCTAACATGGCCCGGCATGGGGTTTCCGAAACCATCGCCACACTCAAGGCCCTGGGGGCCAGCTACGAGATCATCGAGTCCGCTTTGCGCGAAGAACGCGGCATCATCAGGATCGAGATGGCTAGGGCGAATAAGAAGTCGCTCGACGACATGATCGCGCGGTTGAAGGAACAGGTCTTCGAGCTCAAGAATTCGGCGCTCGCCGTTGAACTCTATCGGGCCAAACTGCTCGGCGCGAGCACCGGGCAGCTTGCACTGATCTTCAAGCTGCATGCGCAGACGCAAAGCCTCCAACTTGCCAAGAAGGCCGCCGATCAATTCACGCAGGCTCAGGACCGGATGAAGGCGGCCGGCGAATCGCTCCGCAAATCATTGGCAACTCCCTGGGAATCGCTAATTGACCGGCTCAAAGAGGTACATGAGATGTTGGCGGCCGAGGCGATCAATGCCGAAACGTTTGGCCGGGCCGTCCGCGGTGCCATGGGCGAGTACGCACGTTCCGTTGGTCGCGCGTTCGGCACTTACCGCCTGGGTAACCCGCTCATATCCATCGAAAGCATGAAAACCGGGGTCGGCGGGAAGACCGCAGTGAATGTGCTTCAGGAATTGCGCGAGGCGGGCAAACTCGATACCGGGCTCTTCAAACGGATCGCGGCGGCAGTGGAGGCACCCGCAGCATGAGCGTCATCAGCGATATCATCCGAGGATCCGGCGGACACGTCACGCGGACCGGGTACCAGTTCGAGCGCATCTACGTCGTCAGTCAGCTCACGGGCGACGCGGAGAGCATCCTCGTGAATGCCCTGCTCACGTCTGGCGTACCGCGCGTCGGCGATCCCCATCCCACGATCTACTACTGCTACGTCGAGGAGGTGTCGGTCGAGCCGGAGAGCAGCACGATAGTTCGCGTGCGCGTGGTCTACAAGAATCCCAGCCCCCGTGTGGGCGTGTCCGGCAAGACCATCGAATACAATTCCAGCCGCTCGTCGAAGACCACCGACAAGGATAAGGACGACAATGTCCTGACGGTCACCTACAACTCCGAAAGTCATCGACACGGCAGCATCGACGTGCCGAACACCGAGCGGAGTATCATCGTCACCTTCATCACCACGGACGATCCGGAGAGCGACATCGACACGTTCGATGGCACGGTGAACTCCGGTAGCTGGCACGGACGCGATGCCCGCTGCTGGTTCTGCGTGGCCTCTGCCCGTTCGAGCAATAATGGCGTCACCTGGGAAGTGCGGTATGAGTTCTACCTGAACCGCATGACCTGGGATCGGCTGCTGGAATATTACGACAAGGAGGGCAAGATTCCGGACGACGCCACCGAGACCAACGGACGGACCTTCGCCCGCTGCATTCCCGAATCCAATTTCATAGGCCTGCCATTCAGACTCTAAGGAGCTGCAGATGACAACGTCCGCCACCTTTCCAAACGACGTAACGATCAGAGGCATGATCAATGCCGGTTCTGTTAATTTCAACGAGCAGGTGAAGAATAGCGACATCTCGCCGACCGCGCATCTCGATTACGACAAGGTCGAGCACCTGCATGCGATCCAGATCGAGCGCCAGGGCATCAGCACCACAGCCAGCACGCACATCGCGCACATCGTCAAGGGAGCGTTCGGCTCGGTTGTCGCCGTGCGCGTGGCCTGCGCCGTCGTCCCGAGCACTGATTCCGCCGCCGCCTGTGTGATTGACGTGAAGAAAGGTACGACGAGCGTCCTCACCGAGACTATCACGCTCGACAATACGAAGACCGCCTACCTCTCGATTTCCGGCACCATCGTCACTACCGGGGTCAAGGACGTGGTCGCCGGCAATATCTTGGTCGTGACGATCACTCCGACTACCCATACCAGCGATTGCGTCGAGAGCCCGGGCGTGACCATCTACGTGCGCGAAGACGGCACATAGCAGGCCGGGCGTCCCGCCTGTGGCTAATCTGGGGTTTCCACGTGAAACGAGTTGTGAAATCAGTGCGCGGGGGCCTGGTCTCCCGCACCAAGCTCAACCAGATCGAAGACGCGATCAACGACCACGGTGCACTGCACGGATGCGATGGCCTGGTGGTGGTGGACGGCAACGGCATCAAGATCAATCTCGGCGAACTCATCAGCCGCCTACCGAAGGCCGGAGCCGTCAGACGCGCAGCAGCCCAGGGAAATGCACCGGCACACCCCCAGCTCACCGTGCGGCTCGTCGACGCCAACGGCGTCTGTTACGGCGACGAGTTCAACGTCGAGAACATCCAGGGCGAGAACTGGGATGACATGGTGCCGCTGCTCGCCGCGGATCATTTGCTGCTGATCACGCAGGCCGATAATGGAATCTGGTACGGGATGGGATTCTGGTATCTGGGAGCCTGCGCCTGATGGCGAACGTGAATGTGCCAATCTGCCTGCGATCATCGGACGGCAAGCTGATCGCGATCGATACCAACTGCAACGACGTACAGATGCCCGCCTGCTTGAACGCGATTGATGGCAAGTTGTGGATCTATCATACATACTGCGATGGCATCGGCGGAAGCGATGGTTGGTATCAGCTCTGCCCGGCGGCCGGCGGCGGGCTGCAGATCACGATCCCGGATGATTGCTGCGAGGCAGACTGCCCCGATTACTGTTCGTCCGGTTGTCCCGGACACGAATATCGTCTTGTGAGCGCGGACTTCGATGTTGTCGTCGACAACTATACCACTGGAGACTGGAATTCGGCATGGGAATGTGCATGCGACTGGGGGGGCTGGTGTTCTGCACTGCTTGCCGGTGTCAGCCCCAGCGGTTGGAGCGCATGGGTGAGGTACACCAAGGAAGACCCTTGGGAAGGAGCATTTCTTGCATGGACCGGTATCGAATTCCTCGTGTGCGATGGGGTAACGAATGTCACCTGGCAGCGCGAAACATATCCTGTATGTCCCTCGGGCTTCGATCTCTTCCCCATAGCTGACATCTCGGGAACCATCAGCAGTGTATGATGCCGACCCCCCAATCTGGCTTTCTCAGTGGCAGGCGCGCGGCGGTGAGCGGTTCATGACCTATGCGGCGTTCACCGAGCCGAAACGCCGGGCATTAGCCGAAGGGCGGCTGAAACTGGTGCGGCCAGCGCGGGCGCGCGCCCAGCAACCGGAGTTCATCGCCCAGCGTGAAGCCATCTGCCGGGCCTGCGAGCACTTCGACCGCGCGATTCCCCATCCCTGCCATTGCCGGCTGATCCCGGCAGCCGCCAGCCACTGCTACCAGCGGCGGCCGACCGCCTCCTGCCCGGCCGATCCGCCCCGGTGGGGACCGGTGAAACTGGTTCCATGATCCGCGCGGCGCTATCTCCCCGCGCGGCCAACGCCGGGTGGCGACATCTGTCGCAGCCATCCGCCCGGCCGAGCGCCCGGTTTTCAATTCCTTTCCCGGGCAGCTCAGCGGCTGTCATCAGCCGTACCCCTCCGGCCAATGCCCAGCCGGAGGGGTTTTTTTTCGATGCCACTAAAGGACTGTCTTGAGTGGCACCCCCGAAAAACTTGACAGCTCCCCGGATCCGTGGTATCATGCCAATATGAAAGGCCGACGCCATCCTCGCGACCGCCACGACCTCGAATGCCGCCGCGACGAGTTGGAGCGCTGGACTGCCGCCATCTTCTGGATTCTGGAGAACATGCCATGCCCACTGCCACGACGCGAATTCCCGTCCTCTTCATCCTCTTCATCCTGTTAGTTCTCCCTTCCTGTCTTGTTCCACTGCCGCCCTCTCCCCATCCCCCGGTCCCCCCGGGGCTGCAGGACGGATCCTATCGCGTCTACCGCGTGATCGACGGTGACACGCTGATCCTCCTGGACGTTGGCCGCGTGCGCCTGGCCAACGTCGATGCCCCCGAGCTCGATACTCCCGCCGGGATCGCGGTCCGCGACGAGCTGATCGCCCGGATCGGCGACCGCCCTGTCCACGTGGAGTTCGTCCGCCGGAAGAAGGCGTCGACCGCCGGCCCCGTCGGGAGCGTCGTCTTCGACCGCTATGGTCGCATCCTGGCAACGATTTCTCCCTGATTTTTTTCTGATTCCCCGCCGATTCCGAAATTCCCGCACCCACCGCAGAGATTCCCGACAACAAATAGTGAAAGAAAACGGGAAATAATACTTGACATTGGGCGGATTGTGTGGTATAATATGGTAGAAGATGAGGAGAGCACCGATGACCGAACGACAAAAACAGTGGGCCGGGATGAACTGGATCCGCCAGACAAAACGTCTCGCCATCTACCTCCGCGACGGCCTGTCCTGCGTCTACTGCGGGATCAGCGTGGAGCACGGCGCTCAGCTCAGCCTCGACCACCTGACGCCCGAGAGTCAGGGCGGAGCCAATGACGCCCGCAACCTCGTGACCTGCTGCTCCCGTTGCAACAGCAGCCGCGCGGACCGCCCGGTCCGCCGGTTCGCACGCGCGGTCGCCAATTACCTCAATCACGGGGTCAGCGCGTCCGAGATCGTCAGCCACGTCGAGAACTGCCGCCGGCGGACGCTCCCCCTGGATGACGCGAAGCAGATGATCGCCCGGCGTGGATCCGCGGCAAAGGCGCTCGCCGCTCTGAGGAAATAATCCCGGCCTGTGGCCGGCAACCGAACCCGGCGGAATCCGGGAAGGGGATACGACCATGATGACCTTGGCAATGCAACGGACCATCTGCAATGTATGGGATGCGGTGCGAGCGTATCGGCGCGGACGCGTGACACGCGAACAGGCGGTGCGCATCATCAACAGCATCGATGCCAGCGTGCAGACGCGAGCAGAGGCGATGACGGCAATGAGATGAAGGCTTCCGCAATGGCTAGCCCGGTGCCTAACCGGGCATTGTGGCAACAGGATTGAGGAATGGACGTAGTTGCCGATAAACGCCCCGCGCCCCACCGGCCTGGCCGGGTTCGACTCCCGGCGCGGCGCCCAGACAAGCCGCTAATGTGGCGGCGAAGGTGGCAAACCGGGTTGCCATACATACCCGGCGGGATTGGGGCCTGCCCGAAACGTCCCCAGGGGTAATGCTATGTTTGAGGTTAGCACACATTGGTTCGAGGGCGCGATTATTGACGGTTGTCCCAAGAGCGGCCTCGCAGCAGTGGATTTCCGACGTGCGGCGGGTCTGCCCGAGGCTCCGTCCAATCAGATCGAGATCACTGATCTGCGGGTGACGTCAGAGCCGTTGTTTCGCGAACTGGCAGAACGGCTGCCAATCGGTGCGACTGGCGGCGCCGAATGGTACTGCCACATGCAGGTGCCGCGCACCGCAAATGATTTTCGATCGGTCGGCTACGGCAAGGAGTACTGTGCGGATTATGTCCCTGTACTCCCTGCATCTGAGATCATCGCCCTGATCGCAAGAGATCATCAGGCGTGGGTGCGATTGCTCGTCGCCTGGGATGCCGAGTGCACGCGGCTGGTTGCAGCCTACCGCCTGGAGGATGACCGACGCGAGCAGGCCGCCGCCGAACAGAGGCGCGTAGCCGCCGAGCGCGAGGCACAGATCGCTGCGGCGCGCGAATTGCTCGCCGATGATCTGAGCCATGGCGAAATGGCCAAGAGAAATCTACGGATCGTCGCCGAGTTCCTCGCATCGGTGCCCCAGGATGCTCTGCTCGGGACGTTGCGATCTCTGACTGCATCGGCGCCTAACGAGGCGATAGCCGAGATGCGCGCCCGCGTCGAGAACGCCTCGCCTGTTGTCATTTTCGACGACGATGATGAGGACGATGATGACGACGATGACGAGGACGAAGATGAATCGTAAGCCGATCATGCAGGCCGGCTGCCCCCTAGGCCATCTCGAGGTCTACGGGGCGGCCGGCCGATGGGAACTCCACGTCGCGTGGACCGGCCAGCCCGAGACGCGAGTCCTTCGCAATGCGACGGGACAGCAGGTCCTCACCGAGCTCGGCCATCTGAGCGAACAGTTCGGCGACCCCGCATACGATGAAATCGCAGCCCCGATCCAGGCGGCATTCCGCGTGATCGCCGCCGCCGGCAAATGATGCAACTGCCGCCCACGATGGACGGCCCCTTGAGGAGCACGATGATCAAGCGAACCGAACTCCAACGAACAGAGAAGACCTGTAACCTTTGTGGATACCACTGGTTTTCGGACCGACGCCGGCCGGTCCAGTGCCCGCACTGCCGCAGCACGCGCTGGGACTATCCGCCCGAAGAGCTGCCGGCCGGATCCATCGGCCGCCGCGGCCGGCCCAGAAAGGAACTCTGAAAACAATCTCGCCCCTGACGCAACACCGCCAGGGGCGAGCGGCGACCTTTCGGCCGCCAGGCCCGACAACGGTTCAGGCGTTGCCGAGCGGAAGCACATTGTAGCACCGCCCGGGCGCCAAGTCAAGTATCTGATCGTGCAGGAGACCAGGCATGAAACGGATCTTCGCTGCAATCGTGCTGGTGTGTCTGCTGGCGGGGCCGTGCGTTCCCCAGCGGAATTACGGATTGATCATCATCTCGGACATCTCGCCGGTCATCGCGAATCCGGCCCAGGTCGGGCAGATGTGACCGCACATCTGAAGACCGATGTTCGCCGCCACTCAAGACCACCCTTGGGTGGCGGAGATTTTTTCCTTGTTTTCTGCGGATTCGGTGCTACCATTTCGGTAGCGGGAATGTTTCGGGTCACGACTTTTTTCGGGGGAATCGCCATGAACACACGGACCATCCTGGGCATCGTCACCATCAGCACCATGCTGGTTATCAGTCTATCGGCGTTCGCCGATGAACCGGATGCGGAGATCGATGATCTCCCGGCGGAGTTGACGCGCCTCCAGGCCGAAAACCAGGAACTGCGGGATAAGGCCGAGCGACTCGAGAAGTACAATCAGGACTGGCACGATTGGTACGTCTACCTGACAAAGCTCTGCGATGAACACGGCATCGAATACAGAAACCGGCTAGACCACGTCCAGGAGCCTCAGCCAGAGCAAGTCGATGCTAGCAAGCCTATCAAGGCTATATGGGCAGGTTTTCGAGGGATCCAATGGGGCACGGAAATTGGGGAGATTCCCGGACTCACCTTCAGAGAGAATAGGCTTGGCCTGGTTTGGCATACCAGGGATGCGGATGTTCTGAAAATTGGGAATGCGGACCTCTTTTCCATCCAGTACGGTTTTTACAAGGGGAAACTCTGCTCTGTATTCATCAGTTGTCTTGGGTTTGAAAATTCGCGCGCCTTCGAAGCTGCCGTGCGTGCCACGTACGAAAAAGGAAGCGATAGGGGGTTCTTCTATGATAAAATTTGCATCGGCGGAGAACGAGATAGAAAGGTAGAAGTGTTCCTTTCAGACAATATCCTTGATGCATCGTCATGCACGATCACCTACCGGCCTATTGAACAGCAACAGAAACGGGATGACGAGGAGGTTGCGAAAGGTGCGGCAAAGGACTTTTGATTCGAGCTCGGATCAGCCATCCCGTGCGCACGAAGTGAACGCGCCGGGCCGAAAAGGCCGGGATAGACCGGGAACGTTCCGGACGTGATGGTACTCGAAAAGGCCTTGCGGCACAAGGAGTTACGGGGAATGCGGCGGCTAATGCGGATATCTCGAAATGGAGCCAAACGGCTGGATGATCCGTGAGGCGAGTATTTGATTCGCTCCATCCTGATCACAAAAACCCGCACCCTATGCGGGTTTTTCTGTTTCGCCCAATGCGCGGGCGATCAGGTGTGAACGCGCGGTGAACACATACCGGCGGTTGCGGTCGATGCGGATGCGGCCGCGCGGGCGCAGGTGGGCGTAATACCGCTGGGTGGTCTGCGGGCTGGCATGGTGCGTCCAGGCGGCGATATCCTCGATGGGCTCGCCCATCAATGCCAGCCACGAACAGAAGGCGTGCCGGAGGCTGTGGAGGGTGAACTGATGGCCGGCGGATCGGCACGCCCCGCCGAAATGATCCTGGAGATAACTGTAGGTGGCGACCCGCTCCCTCCATATCCGCCGACCGATGCGGCTGAGCTCGGGCGACCAGAGCGGGCAGCCGTCGTCGTACCGGAGCTGCCACTCGACGCCCCGCTTCGTGTGCGGTACGCGGATGCCGGTGTCGGTGAAACAGGAGAGATCGAGGCTGGTCAGGCTGCCGCAACGGAGGCCGGTCAGCGCGAGGAACGCCCAGAGAGCCTTGTCGTACGGGGCGGACGCGCGGACGATCTGCAGCAGGTCGCGGGGCATCGGGAACCGGACCAGGCGGGGATGCTCGGGCACCGGGGAAGTCTTGACCACGGGGTTCAGCTCGAGCAACTCGTGTTTGCAGGCCCATGTGAGCCAGGTAAGAAGGATGCCGCGATGCTTATTCTGGGTGCGTGGGCTTCGATCTGCCAGCCTCTCGAGGTATCGCTGCACGTGATGGACGGTGATCCCGGCGGCGGGGCCTGGCGGGCATAAGCCGACGAACTGGCTGATGGCGAGATCAATGTCCGCCAAATGCTTGACCGATACCTCCCGGCGGACGAGGTCGGCCCGGTAGCGGGCGTAGAGCTCCTGGGCGGGGACCTCGATGCCCGATGTGATCCCGAGCTTGCGGGCGGTGATCCGGCTGCGCTCGGTGCGGAGATGGTCGCGGAGTTGCTGCAGGCTGAGTGCGGGGCCGAGCAACGCCCACTGGCGGATGACGGGGCCGCGCCGGCCGCTCGGCCGGTAGCAGACGAAATACACGCCGGGCCGCTCGAGGTCCTTCCACAGGCCCCACTCGACCGGCTGGAGGGGATGGCCGCGGTAGAGCCAGGGTTTTCGGCTGATTTCACTCGACATGTGACCGCTTCTGGCCTAACTGATCCTCAAGGGTTCGAACCCGTTCGGAGAGAGCATCGATTTTCTGCTGCTGTTCGGCAATCCGCTCTTCTTTGAGCGTCAAACGTCGGAGCAGCTTCATCCAAGTCCGTTGCATGATCAGCTCCCAATCCCCCGATTCCGCATATTCTCCGAGAGTCTCGGCTACTACTTCGTTGGCGATTCTGGCTTCGAGAGAATAGCGGTTCTCGTCGATTCCGAGGAGAAACCACGCAACGGTTTTTTCAGAAACAATGGCCAAGATTTCTAGAGATTTCCGACGAGGCATGCGACTTCCGATTTCCCATCGGGATAGCTCATTCTGCGTCGCTCCTATCAACTGCCCAAATTCCTTTTGGTTGATCTTTCGGCCGAGGCGTTGGCCCCGTTCGATGCGTTCAACGCGGATTCGGTGCCCCACATCCTTCCAAAACTCTTTGCTTTTATGTGCGGTTTGCACGATTTCCCATGTATTCCGGAAAAATATTTCAGTACGTAACTTCAACTATGACAATGAGTTACGACTCTCCAAAAATTATATACCACGAAATGTCATTTTTGTCCTTGACATTTGCCAGATCATGGGTTATAATTCCCTGTGACGTTGGGCGCAGCCCCAAAACAACCCCTGACGGCGAGCCGGTCCTTCCACGCGCTCAACGTCAAAAACGCAACGAGCCGGTGGACCGTCACGGATAGCAGCAGGGGAGGCCCGAGGTTAGCGCCGACCGGCCTCCCCGCTGCAACTGCCTGCACCGGCGGATGGTGCGCGGCGACCGAAGACGGTCGCTGCGGTCGCGACGACCGCACGGATGCCACCGAGCCGGGCAGGGGACGGGCATTGTATCCGATGGACGCGCAAGAATCAAGGCCCAAAATTCGCCCTGCAAAAGCAAGCATACCACGATTTTTCGGTTTCTCCAAACATTCCACTGCCTCCAGTCAAGACAGTTCTTTAGTGGCGGGCAAAATAACTGCAAAATCCGTCGGCTGGGAGTGGTGTGAAGATACCTGCGGCTGGCGATATATCGTCAGGCGGGAGGTGCAGGTGTGCTGACAACTTATTACAACGAACTCGATGCGTCTGCCGCTACCTGGCTGCGGGAGTTGGTCAAGGCGGGGTGCATCGCCGCGGGCGACGTTGACGAGAGGAGTATCGCGGATGTGCGAGCAAGCGACCTCAAGGGATATGACCAGTGTCATTTCTTCGCCGGGATCAGCGGCTGGAGCTACGCCCTGCGGCTCGCCGGCTGGCCCGACGACCGACCTGTTTGGACAGGCTCTGTCCCCTGCCAACCCTTCTCGTCGGCGGGCAAACGCAAGGGCACGGCAGACTCAAGGCACCTGTGGCCGGAGTTCTACCGGCTCATCGGCGAGTGCCGCCCTGCAGTCGTCTTTGGCGAGCAGGTTGAAGCGGCGATTCGACTCGGCTGGCTCGATGGAGTATTCGCTGACCTGGAGGGAATCGACTACGCCTGCGGGGCGGCCGTTCTGCCTGCTGCGTGCATCGGGGCGCCGCACATCAGGCACAGGATTTGGTGGGTGGCCGAGTCCGAACGCTCAGGAGTTCGGGGCGACCAACCTGAAGCGTCTGGCAGAGCGCAGGGCGGAGTATCAGCAGAAGTACGGCAACAACGGGTTCGGACTGACACTAGGGCAGGCGAGCCGGTTGTGGCTGGCGGGCTGGGCAACACCGAAGGGGCGGGAGCAATGCCAGCAGAACAGCAGGGACAATTATGCGGCGCTCAGCAAGCAGGCACAGTTGGCCGGCTGGTGCACTCCGACCTCGCGGGATCACAAGGGGATCGATCAGAACTTCCACGACGGGGCGGTGAACAACAGTCTGCCGAATCAGGCGCATGGTCTGAATTCGATCTCGTCTGGTGCCGGGATGGGAGGGCGCGGCGCATTGAACCCGGCACATTCCCGCTGGCTCATGGGGTTCCCGCGCGAGTGGGACGCCTGCGGGGTTACGGCAATGCCATCGTCCCGCAAGTCGCGGCCGAGTTCATAAGGGCATATCTCGAATGCTGACTGATGCACGACAACTGGCGGGGCTGAGGCGGATGGATCCGCAGATTGCGCAGATTAGGATGGCACGGCCCCGCCAGGACGTCGAGCCGCTGCGCATTCCGGGGCCTGCGAACGGCAGATGGTACTCGGCGGAGGAGGTGGCGGAGCTGCTCGGGCGGAAAAAGAAAACCGTCCGCGACTGGATCGCGACGGGCTTGATGCGGCATGGCCAGCGGATCAAGCTGAGGTCCATGCGCGTTCCACGTGGAATGATCGCGGAAGGGGAGCTCAGGCGGTTTCTGGAAAGCATGAACGATGAACGATGAACTCAGAAAGGAGATCGGGCATGGATGAGAAGATGAATGCGAATGATCAGAGTTTCGATCCGGCGGGCAAGCCGGTGATCGAGCCGTTGGACGAGGGGAGGCTCGCGGGGCTATCCAAGGAGCTGAAGTGGCTCGTGAGGCAGGCGGACCAATGCTG
>Ga0307378_10004491_pt1 | contig 19893 bp, 20 predicted proteins | sample UN1MG_FD_202238 | JGI IMG/M metagenome (GOLD analysis project Ga0307378, IMG submission 202238) | Soil microbial communities from Risofladan, Vaasa, Finland - UN-1 | ecosystem: Environmental > Terrestrial > Soil > Coastal area > Acid sulfate soil | place: Finland: Risofladan, Vaasa | collected... | reverse complement strand
AGGACCATTACTTTCAAGCCAAATCCTCAACTTGTCTTATGGGTTTACTTCTAAATGCTTTACGCCCAAATGTTACCGGCACTGAAACCATTAATTTAAATTGTGTAGAAGGGAGTATAGAAGCATGCTTGAGCAGTACTCCATCTCTAAAAGAATCCGAGAGGAGGCACGTCAAGTTGCAGCCGCCCGGGTTGAGTTATGGAAGCAGTACTCCCGTACCGACTACTTTGAGGCATATTCTATGCTTGAGAGGAACTGGCAGGGCTGTATCGCTGAGGTGTACCTACGGGAAATATATCCCATGCTGGGGCTGGGGCAGCCTCTAGTTGTCACTGGGCGAAGCATAACTGAATGTGATTACGTTTACAAGGATGCTGGCGTTGAGCTGAAATGCAACCGATTTAAGCAAATGTGGAATCACTTCCTCAAGAATGTCGATGAACATGAGTATAAGGGCTACACCGCTGAGGTTTTAATATGCACAGCGATTGATGCACCTCCAGCTAACGCAGGCATCTTCTGGGTGTTCGGTTGGATAACCATGGAGGAAGTTAAGAAATGTGATATCTGGGATAAAAAAACAGGAGAGAAGATAAAGAGCCCAGCATACGCGATTCCTAGAGAGCGACTGCGCCCGCTATCGGAGTTATTTAAGCCTGGGGACTTTAAACTTGGTGAGTTCCTGAGAACCTAGCTTCATCCATTTCATCCCTGACTGATGGATCAGCAATGGTGATGCACTTTATCATTTCTTCAGCTGAACAGGTTTTGTCGGGGCTGTTGCACAGCACTGTGTTAATGTTTATCTTCTTCCTCTCTTTCTCCGGGGTCTCCGGGTCCTCAAGCATCTTCTTCAAGTCGAATACTGTTTTCACGCAGTCTAGATGTCTATTTGCCTTCTGCTGCTGAGTGCTGGATAGGCTTCCATATATCTTATCAAAGTCGAGTTCAGGCACTGGGCCAACGGGTTTTATCTGTTCTGTTGGAAGTGTAAGCCCTAGTATTTGGGGTGGTTGAACGCCTCCCGCAAATTTCATGTCCGCTTCTTGAACTGCATTGACTATTAGCTGTATATATCGGTAGGCTTCAGATCGACTCTTACCAAGCATCACATCGAGGCTGTCATCCAGCATCCCTTTAACTGCGTTTATGATGTCCCTGAACTTCTCCTTCTCCAGCTCAGTTAATCCTACTGGTGTCTTCATTTGATTCTGAATTTCCTCCCACTTTCGAGTTTTTTCTACTGCGACCATTGCCTTAATGCACTCCTCAATATCTCATCTGATTTCCCAGACTCTTCAAGCAGTTCCTCAATGATTATCCAGAGAAGCTCTATGTGTGTTAATGCCAGCTTCTTTATTTCAGTCCTATGTTCCTCTGTTAATGCTATATCTTCCTCTATTATATCTTCAACTGAGGTTTTTTCTTCACTCATTTGTTCCTTAACCCACATCCCTTGAAGTTGAGTTGATACATCTGGCAACCTGAGCCTAAACACTTTGAATGTTTTTTAGCATTCTCTATGTCTTCATCAAAGAGGATGCCGATCTCTCTCTGTGACAGCATCGCTGCCAGCAACTTCCCGTATATTGTTGGGCATATTGTATCTTCATATGGTCTTGTTTCTGTACTCATCTAAACACCTCCAGCATGGTCTGTCGTAATGTTGTTGGCGCCTTCTTATGCATTTCATTGATGTAAATCTTACACCACTTCCTGAGTGTATCAACGTTTTCGCTTTTAATCTGCTCTTCTACGAGGTCAATGATTTCTGATGGATACCACTTAATCAGTTCTTCAAATGCTCTGGCTCTCTTACTTCTCTCGGGGCTTTTCTTTCCTCCGCTTTGTGGCTTTTTATCCCCTATCTCTCTAACCTGCCACTTCGATGCTAGTTCCTCTGATTCCTTATCACTGAATCCACCCTCAGTTCTGAATATGTAGGTAGCATACTCTTTATCGTGGCGGGTGTGATCAAGCAAGGTTAGCACATTATCTAGGTTCTGCTGCACCTTCGCGTTTATGTTTTCCGCTGATGGGAGATCGGAGCCGTTCAGGGCGTCATCAACAATTTGTTTTCTAATATGCTCCGGGGCTGCTCTGAGTGCCCGGGTCTGTCTCTCATTTGCCTCTATTGGTAAGTTGACTATATCCTGTAGGTATCTTTCCATCCTTGAAACCCATGACTGGTTTTTACCTATCTCCTTTGCCAACCGCTCCTGGCTCCAGCCAAACTTTGTTCTCGTGTAGAGAAGATAATTTCCCATGCTGTAGGGGCTTACCGGGGCTCTCAACACGTTGACTCTGATTGATAGTGTGTATGCTTCCTCATCCGACATCTCTCGGACTTCACAGGGTAGTGGTTCATCAATCCATCCCAGCTCACCTGTCGCAGCGTATCGTCGGTGTCCATCTATGATCTCGTAGCGTTCTCCCTTCGGTCTGACTATGAGGTCGTCTTCAACACCGTTGGTTCTAATGTCTTCTCTTAGCTCAGCGTTTGCTTCCTCATCATGGTCTATACGCATGGGTAGCTCGAAGGGAACCAGCTTGCTTCTTGGGATTAAAACCCCCTTCTCAAGTAGCTTCATGGCGTCACCATAAGCATTCTAATTTGCTCCTCGAGCTCTCTTTTATCTTTCTTCAACTGTTCTACTTCATTCTGTAGGAGCTCGTTGCGGTCTCGCATTGCAATTATTTGGTCGGATATTCCAAGCAGCCATGCACGCCATTTATTATCGCCCCTAATCCGTGCCAGTTTCTCATGTTCCTGTTTTGTGAGTTTAACATGTAACCTCATTGGTCTTTCTACCAACACATCACCAACATTTCTGTGTGCTTTCTACTTTATAAAAGCATTTATAATTCTATACGTGAGTATGGAATCTATGAAGACTGCTATTGTTTTAGGACTGGGCGAGGTCGGGGGAGAAATTCTTGGCATGCTGCCTAAACACGGAGATAGAGTTGAAGGACATGACCCAAATATGGGTGAACACTGGGATAGATCTGGGTATTACGAGGAATTTGATGTTCTACATGTCTGTTTTCCTCAGACAGAGAGATTCGCGGAATATGTGGTCGGCTACATCAGCACGTACAACCCTAGATGTGTGATAATTCACTCAACCCTCACACCAGGGATGACTAGGTATCTAGGAGAGACTCTAAAGGCTTCAGACATTCCAAAGAGCAAGATTCCAACTCTAGTTTACAGTCCTGTTAGAGGAAATATCAAGGAAGGAATGTTACAGGGATTACGGCAATACACTAAATTCTTCTCATTAATGGTTCCAGGAATACTTGATATTGGCCCAGAAATCGTGGAACAATATTTACAGGAAATAGGATTCAAAACTGAGTATGTTAAAGACGTGGAGAGTCTGGAGTGGGCTAAGATCCTAGACTTAGGTTTGTATGGTCTAAGCATAGCCTACTATCAAGAGCTCGAACGAATCGTCACTGATAACAAACTGGACTACAATACTATCAGAAACTTCATCGAGTCCACTCCGAAGGAGAGTGAGGGGTATGCTCAGCGTGTAGTTCACTACGGAGGCTTCATTGGAGGCCACTGTGTGATGCAGGCCATCGACAAGATCCTGTCACTGAAGGATATCCCGATGCTGAGGGCTGCGGTGGACTCAAACCGGGAGAGGGAGAGGGAGTTAACATTTGACCCATCTCTCTGCGTCGGAAAAAAGTAGCCCAATACCTTTTCTATATCTACTATAATTCTAAACTATGTCAACCTCAATTGATGATTTAGCACTCGAAGAAATCCGTATGCAACCAGACGGATTTGCTATAATACAGGGAGATAAGATCTGGGATAAAGCCTACATCCTCGCGAACTGGAATAAGGATGACGAAATGTGGGCGTACATCATTGAAACCCTGATGATTGATGCAGCACACCTGGAGGCTCGTAAACATGCTTAAGGCAACTGCCGGGGCACCCGACTTTGATGCTGCAACAAAGTATAGCTATCAATGGTTTCTAGAGCAGATTGACTTCCTGAGGAATGCACCGGGGCAATGGGATGTTCTGGAGACTTATGAAGGCCCTAGAGCTGTCCGCCCATACCCGCATGATGGCTTAAAAAACCTGAACCCAGACTTATTCATCTTCTATGATCATGGTAATGAGGATCATCTAGTCTCTAATGATAGTACAAGCCTGTTCAATGAGAATGATTTGCCTCTTCTGAAGGGTCGCAGCGTTTACACTATGTGCTGTTTAGCCGCAAAGGTACTTGGAATCAAGGCGATTCACGCCGGGGTCTTGGAGTGGTGGGGCTACACTGAGAGTTACACGTTCACATATGACGCAATTAAAGAACATGGGGATGTCTCAGGATATGGCTTGAGGAAGGCTCATGTTGATGGTAAAGCTTTGAAGGATGTACTGGAGGAAACTAAGCAATATTTCTACGCTAAAGCAGACGAGCTCAGGTCCAGCGGGAGGACAGTTGCAGCAGCAATCATGGTTCGTGATGCAGAGTGTTTAGTTTGCTGGCATCCGGAGAATGTGCCATCTGAACCTGAACCCGACCCCGGATTCTGGGAGAAATTGTTGATGCTGTTAAAGGCTCTCTGGGATTTAATAACGGGTCAATAAATCCCTTTTTGTGTTTCAATAGCTAAAACCTTTAAACTACTTAACGCGTTTTAGTTTTGTATGTTATCACTGGAGTACGTTGCTGTTCTGGGCTATCTTTTCGGCCCCATCCTTCGCACTGTTTATGACTATGGATTGAAGTGGATGGAAGATCCAGACATTGAATTTAATACGCGATACCTAGTAACAATGCTCGTGAGCGCTGTCACAGGTATAATAGTAGCGTTCATGTATCTCCCAGGCTTTCTACAATCTCTGCCTGAGGGCTCTGCTTTGTTTATATTTGTCTCTGCTGCTACTCAAAGCTTCACTTTGAATCACCTCATCAACAGACCCTTAGAGTCGCGCTTTAAGCGCGAAGCGGAAGAAGTGGAGGGTGATTGACGTGGATGTGCCTTCTGAAATGTTATTCTCAACTATAAGCATCATCATATCAATAATCTCCTTTTACTATGCCCGTAGGAATGACTCCACGAAGATGGAGAACCGGATAACGAAGCTTGAAGCTGCTATTGAATTGAAAGTGAATCCTCTCTGGCAAGTTGTTATTAGCGAGATCCCTAAATTACTAATCTCTCCTCACACTCCCGTGCTTGACGGATATGTGCGTAAAGGCATTAAGTCGGGCTGGAAGAGTCTTGAGGATGCTGAATTTACGCATTTAGAGGAACTCATTGATCAGGAAATTGTCGCGATTTCCCTTAGTCTAAGCTCTTTATCTCAGAAGGATCGGGGAATCGCTAAGGGGCGTATCACAGCCTTGGCACTTATGAAGGCGGGTGCCGGGATTGATAGAGGTATAAAGAAAGAGATAGATCAATGTTAACTGTAATGCTACTGTACTTTAGAGTTATGCTATCTATAATTTCTGTTCTCACTTGCTTAGTAATGTACAGGCTTAGCTTCCGATTTAAAGGGGTGTTTTGCCTCGTCGCAGCGTCGTCAGTTGACTGTTTAACCAGAATCTTAATGAGCCTGTCCGTCCTCGCCCCAAATACATTGACTTATCTGATGACTTTGTCGGCGCTATGTCAAACACTTGGGCTTTTGCTCTTTCTCCAAGCCCTGCATGACCTCTATAAGCGGATAAATCCACAGTAATATTAATTTATATACTCAATTATATACTATCTTAACATCATGGGTAGAATAATTCGGGAGCCATGGAAACTTAACTCCAGCTGGGGCACAGTTTTAGCTCTAACGGGATGCAGTTTTGGCTTGAAAGTAGATGATAGATGTCATTGCCTCTACTGTAAATTCAGGTGTATGAAGTCTGCCGCCCCCACGGAGGAGTCTAAATTAGGTCATTTGCTCTGCCCGAGAGAATGTGAATATGAGGGACTGAAACCAAATGAAACATCTTCTGGTCAAGCTGGAAACCTGGTACCAACCAAAGAAATGCCATAAATGCACTGAGTTTAAGACTCTGCCCATACCTGAAGGTAAAGTCGGATATTGTAAAAGAATGGAGAATGATGAAGAATGTCTATGGATGGAAGACTTAGCGGAATTGAAACAGCCTTAAGTAGGGTTATTCGTGTCGAGAGAAAGCTGATATTTGAGCGGATTCACTCACGTGTGAGCTCTATCGGCTCTCCGGGTGATGAAGTACACCCCTCCGTGGCTGAAGTAAGGACTCTATCGAGGAAATTGTTTTTAGAGATCGGGGATGTGAACATAGCGGATCTCGAAAAGGCAGTGAATGAATTACCTTACGACGATGAGAGGGGCTGGATTAAAAGATTAATTCTCGCACTAAACACACTCTCAGGTGCCGAATCCTAGCAAAAACTGTGCTTATAGCCTAAACTCTTTTTTAATAATCAATACTTTATCATAGTAGAAATAATTTGACTGCAACCCTTGACATCTTAAACTATGCTAAAAGTCAGCAAAGAGAGGCTACTTGGAAGGAGGCGCAGGAAAACATCTTTGCCTTTATTAGATATTACATCCCAAAAACCTCAGAGCAGGGGCCATTCAAATTTGATTTGGATTTAGCTGCACCTCAGCAGCTTGCTTTACTTCAGGCAGTTCAAGATGGGAAGCGATACTTTGTTATCTGTGCACCGAGAAAGACGGGTAAAACATTGCTGGTAGCAATTATTGCATGCTGGCTGGTGCTCAGGAATCAGAGGTATCGTTTCTTTATTCTTTCTGGAAGCCAGGATCAGGCTAAATGGTTGTATGAATACTGTGAAGGCATTCTTGCCCCTAAGGAAGCTGAGCGTAGATGGATTAAGGATTTATTCGCCCAGTTCCTAGACGGTGATCCACTGAAGTCAATAATCCGTTTCACCGCGGGTGGATGGATTAGATATGCTGCTGCAAGTAAGAAACAGGTTAACGCACCTATCGCAGATGGTTTGGCGATGGATGAATTCGTCTTAATTCCAACAGAAATTGTCTCACAGGCTTGGCCTATGGTGCGGGCAAGTGATTGTCCCATGCGTTTCCTCCTAAGCACTGCAACTCCTAATGAGGCTAACACAGACGCATTCGTCGATATACTAGATGAAGCAGACGACATGGGCTTCGTTAAGATAATGTGGAGCTCAGAGGATTGCCCATTCCTCCAGAATAAAACTGCTAAACGTGAGGAGGATATTGCCAGATTCTTCCTATCTGAAGAAATGCATGAAACACAATACATGGGTGGCACCCCGTCGAAGGCAAAGAAGATCTTCCCGAAGACCTGGATTAGAGAAACATTCATCAAACCAGATCCTAAGAACCCGGGATTCCTGCTAGATGGCACCCCATTTGAGGTGGACCCGGATAAACGTATTATGTATGGTGAAGGCAAGGGAAGCTTTGACTGGGGCTTTGACCATGAGACTGTGATGCTAGAAGCATATCGCGGGCTTAACCATAAGATCGTTATAACTAAGATGGTTGCAGCCGGTAATAATCTTGCATCAGATTGGGGAGAACTTGCTGAAGCCGACTATGTTAAACATAATATCAGTGAATGGTTATGTGACTCTGCGGGGGCATTCCAGAATGCTGAACTAACCAGTCGAGGTCTGTATGTTAAGAAGCGTGTCTTCGGGCATTTATATCGAGGTAAGGAGTGGATGATTGGCATTGCTAGACACTGGCTTGGAGGCGGCTATCTTGTTATCCCAGACATAGAAGAGTTTGCTAAATTGCGGAAGCAGATGGAAATGTATAGGCGCGGGAAAGACGGAAAACCTAAAAAAGGAAATGATGACAAAGTTGACTCATTGTTATGCCTGCTTTCAGGGTGGGACCCCGCGTATTATGATGAATCCGCCGAAGATTATAAACAGAAAGTACCAGAGACTAAGAAGGATGGGGACGCTAATAAGTGGAATGACTTTAGCTCACCAGATAAAGGCTGGCTTCCAGACTCTTGGAAGAATAGAAAAGAGGAGATGACGGGACTACCATGGAAGAAGTAAGCAAAACTACATTTAGTGATAGAGTGAGAAAACGTTTAGCAGGTCTATTATTACCTAGCACACTCAACCACGTCGAGGAACTACAAAACGAAAACCAGAATCTTACTATGCGCTTGGAGAAACTGCAGCATAGACTTGACACTGACACAGGTATTATGCGTGCAGGAACCTGGGCTAACCTGATAACTGGTGACTATAATCCAGACGAGATCGGCATGGATGAATATAACCGCATGTTCCTCTATGACTCGCAGGTGAGAGCCGGATACGATTTAATTGATATGGGTGTCCTGATGAAGCCATGGAGAATTCGGCACCCAGATGAAGAGGTTGTTGCCACTTTAACTGCTGCATTAAGGCGTATGAAGAAGCCTAGTATCAGAGACGCCATGAAGCAGATGCTTACAGCCATAATTTATGGGTTCTCAGTTACTGAGATCGTATTTGAAGATTACAAGAGGTCCTGGGTTCCTAGACAACTTAATGGATTAAAGACGTTAGACCCCACATACATTAAATTCTTTAGCGATGAATTCGGGAATCTGCATAAGATAGAGCAACAGATCCCCACAATCTTTGGTAGTGGTGGATATACGGATGGATATCCATCTCTCCCACTGGATAGAACACTTGTCTGGAGCCATGACATGCGCTTCGGAAACTGGTATGGTGAATCGCTTCTTGGGGCTTGCTACAAAAACTGGTACATTAAGGATGCCATGTTGAAGTTTGCGAACATAGCATACGAGCGATTCGGGGCTCCCGTCTACCTTGGGTTCGCATCAAACATGAAAGACATGGAGAACATTCAGAATGCGATTGAACATCTCTACGCGTACAGCCAGGCGACAATTCTGAAGAGGGGACCAGAGGACACAGCCAATGTTGATATCTTAGAGTCCAAACGTGCTGAGATGCCATTCGACAGATACATCCGATATCAGGATGAGATGATACTTCGGAGAATGTTGATTGGCCAAAAACTCTTTGAAGGCGGCGGTGGCACCTATGGCCCAAAGGTTCCCTTTGACATAATCCTCATGAGGTTTGAGGACTTTAGGATGGAACTTCTTGATCAGATGAACCAGATGCTTAGCATAACAGCGGAGCTGAACTGGGAACTATCAGTTCCACCTATATTTGAGTTTGCACCATTAACGACCTCAGATGCGGCAACATTGAGAACCACAATATTTGATGCGATAGACCGTCAAATACTGGATATCTCAACTGATAAGGAATGGATAAGACAAGAAATGGGTTTCCCACAGGCGCAGAAAGAGCAGAAATTCGCGCAAGCACTTCCTGGCAGATACCTACGTGACCCCCATGCAGCATGGTTAGCCACAAAAAAGAAGACGGTGGTAGTCACGACCTCACCTGAATCAAGATACAAGAACCAGGAAATCTACATTGTTGGGGATGGGGGCATCTACGGCACCATGAAGGAGGGCCCAGCCCAAGGGCCATTCACCCGGTCTATTCAGCCGAAATATGAGGAGTTACATAAGCTATCATCCTCTGACTGGAATGAGAGATTCCCCCGTAAGAGACAGTTCTATATACTGATTCCTGAAATCGTGAAGACCTTTGACACTCCATTAAGATTCAGTGTACCGGATGGTGTAAACACCTACATTAGCCGCGTAGTTCCAGAAGCACCGGAAGAACTGAAGGGGGGAGTTTAATTTGCCTATGGGAGAGTACAAGAACTTCGATGACTGCGTCCAGAAGAACAGGGACAAAACTGACCCTAAAGCCTTCTGCGGCTGGTTGAAGAATAAGATTGAGGGGGCAGATGAGTTAGTATTATTCTATCTGCATAATTCTTCAATCCTGTCAAAGTTGTATGAGTTTGAGCCTACGAAGCAGCTGTCATCCGACGGGGTGATGCGTCTGCTTACCAAACAATACGCGCAATCAGTTCTTAACAACCCATCAGTGCTGAAGAAGGACCAGGATGCCACAATTATTGACGATCACAGATGGATACACATGTGGGCTAACACCATCAGGGATGGCAATGAGTTATTCCTTACAAAGGAGCAGCTCAGGAAACTCCATGATTTATATGTTGATGAGTTCATGCGGCGACGATTGAACCATCAGAGCGCCCTGAAGTTTGAGGTGTACCAATTAATGGGCTCTCAGTTGAAAGAGGTTATAAAAAAGAGGCAGCCATTCCTAGTAGACCCGGAATTCCTCTCCTTTGTTGGAAGCAGTTTATCTGATAAAGAGAATCCTAGAGATCTAGATGTTCTCATTAAATCGCTGAAACATCCCGAATACAGGGAAGCATACCTTAGTAGTGTACCGGATGAGCTGCGGGATGGTCTAAGCGTGCTATTTGAGCCACGTGGCCCCTCAGGTCCATACATTCAAGGATACGAATTATGGGCTCTACCAACTGAAGATGTCTCCATAAAGGAGCCTAAATTCCACATTCAACCAATGAGCCCAATCCCACCACCTAAAGCTAAAACATTGAACGAAGAGGAGCTCCGTGGATTAGATGAGGACTCATACTACGCAATTATGCCCCGGGGCATAAGGTTAATGATTCATAAGAATCACGGGGAAGTCATAGCATACGATGAAAAGTTAGAGGAAATTGAGTTACCTGATGCAGTTCATGAGGCAATTCTAGGTATAGATGATCCTCAGACCTTCATCCTAGACGGATTCCTCGCAAACCAGAGCCAGTATCATATGATTGACATGCCATGGTGGAGGGACTCTGAGCATATCAATCACGCAGCAGAAATAAGACACCACTTTATGAATAAGTTATCAAGGAACGCGGTGATAGACTTTGCACCCTCAAAGTATTTCAGTTGTAAATCAGACATAATTAACTACCTGCAGCATGAGAAGGGGCCCTATTTACTGATCCCTGGCTCCAGTAATTATCCGATTAATGGGGATGCCAAATGGATGTTATACACTAGTGATGGATATGACCTAGCAGAAGCGTCGGATGCGAAGATTAAGGAACTTATAAACAGTGGTAAATGGGAGTCAATGAGTGCTGATTCCAGATTCTCCTTAATGACGAAGCGGAGGGAGATTGAACCCCTCTACCCCTTTGCACAGTTGAAGACCACAAAGAAGGGATACAGTGCTAGAGAAGTCTTCGGATTAAAGTCCGTTAAAGATCTGGCTGAGGAAATCTTTAAGGTGCCGTCCCGCCAAAGCGTTGAAGCAAAGATAGATGGCTTTAGGGTTCAGGTTCATAAATCTGGGGATCGCGTCAAATTATTCACAGAGTCAGGCCATGATATTACTAAACAGCTTCCAACGATTGTGAAGGACATCCAATCACTTCCAGCAGAATCCTTTGTCTTGGATGCTGAGGCTACACCATACGATAAGGACTTCTCCAATCTGGGTCGTGGAGGGGCTGCACCCGCCTTCGCGATGGGAGCTAAAAACCCGGTGGATGACTCAATGTGGGCTCTACACGTCTTTGACATCCTCTACCTTGATGGGGAGCAACTACATCATTTACTCTACTCGACACGCCGGCAGTTTTTACGGGGAATAGAATTACCTGTTAAAGAATATCCTAAAGCTAAAAGCGACTTTAAATTGCATCTCTGGGAGAACACTGTACACACCGTGACATCTGCGAGTGCAATGGAGAAGATGGCAGAGGAAGTCAGTAAGATACCTGCAAGTGAGGGAGCCATGTTTAAGGATGAGGACTCAAGGTACCAGCTCAATGGGAATACTCCACTTTGGTCTAAGATGAAAGCTACCTTTGAGATTGACGCCATAGTTGTTGGCGTTAACCAGGAGGGCAACACATTCAACTATGTTGGAGCCATCGGACCGGTTGATGCAACCTCCGACAGTGAAGCCCCAGTAGATGATCCTAAGGGCAGGAAATTCACCAAATATAGAGGCAAAGTTTACAGCATTCTAGGTAAAACATTCAACACGAAGATTGAGGCGAAAGTTGGGGATATTATCAGGGTCAATGTTAAGGATGCCAGCAAGATTAATGATCAGGTATATCACTGGTTCCATCCTCAGGTCCTCGAAAAGAGGGAGGATAAGACCAGACCAGATCCACTGAAAACCATTGAAACAATCTCAGAGACTGCAGCTAAACAGCAGAAGCTAGCCTACTTGGTATCCGCTAGGTATGGATTTGAAAGTCCACTAGCTTGTTGTCTATCTCCATGGATTGCGGTTCCAGGAGATAACTGGACTTACCTGAAACATGATGATGCAGCCTACACTGAACTGAAGAAACTCGGTGTAACAGCCCTCGTCGGCACAAATACTGAAAGGGAAATCCTTGACGCCTGGACACAGAATGGTTTTGCCTTCACAATGGGGAAAGCTTTGACTATCTCAGAGTATCTGTCTCCAGCTCTATACCTAAGTGAAGTTGAGTTACCAGATGATCTTGCGGTAGACATCAATGAGTTAAAGGCATTCTATGCAGATAACCGTTCAAGTCCAATAGATCACATGACTGTCTCATGCTGTGATGCTTTAGTGCCACTTACTAAGCCTCTGCATTTGGAAGACGTCTATCTACATTACCCCTTAGAGAGCAAGACATGGAAATATGTAATTCAATTCCACCTCAGAGGATTATCCATTCACGCGGACTTTAGAGCCCAAATAGATGACAAACGCCTGATCGGATGGACTTGGAGTGTAGGAAAGAGTCTGCTCAGACCAATGATGAGGAGACTTAACGACAAGGTCCTGCAGCAGGTTGGTGTAACGAGGAAACAGATTGATGAGATGACAGTTAGTGAGCTCTCACAAAAAGTGAGATCCACTAAAGAAGGAAAAGCCCTCATCAAACAGTTAAGCGCGAAGACACAGGACCTCTCACAAGGCCAACTGAAGGCTCTATCAAATGAGGTATGGGATGACGAATTCCAGCCAGTCCTTGACAACCCAAACAATAAGATAGTGACTCAGCGTAAATCCCCAGAGCCAATGGAATGGTTGGATTATGAGGGTGAAGTACCAGCTGGAGCTGTAGGTGCAACAAGAGAACTGGAAGGCCAATTCATCATAATGGATAAAGGTGACATCCAGTTTGGGGCACAGAAAAGCTACTTCCATGAATACTGGATTAACGGGGCTAGAATAAAGAACAGGAGAATCATAGTTAGACGCCTAGCAACCAAACCTAAATGGGAGATGGAGGAGGCCTTCGCGTGGATGGCGTTCTTCACAAAGCCAGATGAGGCTCCGTACACAATTTCATCGAGAGCTGTCACTAAGAAGTGGATGCCACCTGATGGAATATCTGCTCTGCCAAAGCAGATTAGAAACGAGATCCCGAGTGAATACCAGTACTGGAAAAAGGAAACTCCAGCTGCAATCCGTGATGAACTTGTTAAAGGCATCAAGAAGAAAGATGTCACGGTGAAGCTGTCGGGTCTGAAATTCGCTGTTAAGAGGGTATGGCATAAAGGCCCAGAAGTCCGACGGGGTATACCTGTTGTAAGGAACTGGCTGTTACTCCATGACGGCAAAAAGGTATTAGATGCTTGGGACTTTGGCAGAGACTCTGACCCAACCACAGATATGGGAGTTACAGCCAGACGGAAAAAGGATGAGGAGCTCAGTGAGTTACTTCCAGAATCCGGGGAAATCTCAGCTGATCATCCTGCAAGCTACACTAAGGCACTTCCAAATCACTTCGACACTAGTGATGAAGGCTCAGCTCAGATAACTTCTGATACTGACGACATGCTCCAGATAAAACTGAATGGGAAGACACTGCACGGTGCATACGTCTTTGTGCGTGAAGATAGTGGTTCAGAGATGTGGACATTTGCTAAAGCAGATCTCTCCGAATCCAAGATGGCTATGATGTTAACATCCATGGAATGCACAACCGGATACTGTAAGACAACTGGGGTAATGCACCTCAGCCCCGACGAATTCAAGCAGGACCGCTCAGGAAATCTGTTGTTCATCAGTGGCCCAGGAATTAAGCCTGGTGAAGTAATCCCCATGGACGGTAAGCCCGCCTTCTTCACGAAGGAGGGTATTGAAAAGTTCTGGCCCTCCATGATAAGGCAGCCAATTGTTGTTTTACATGGTGATCTTAAAGGCGATGTTATTGGCTTTGTTGACAAGATTCATTACGACTCTGAGACTGGTTGGGGCTGGATAGATCGGGGAGTAGTATGGCATCCAATGGGAATAAAGATGATTCTGGATGGGACTCTCCCAGCATTCAGCATAGAGGTATTACCTGAAGTTATCTGGGACCCAGAGCACCAGCACGAACACGTTATAGGAGGTAACTGTGTTGGCATAGCCGTGGTTCCGGTGGGTGCATGTAAAACATGTAACATAGTCAGCGCAGAGTTCTCACAGATGAAGGTTGAAGCAGGTAAAGTCTACAAGTTTGGTATGACTGCAGGGGAGTACATCAGAGACCAATACTGGAGCCGATCTAAAAGCACTCAGGAAATAAGCACATTAATGGGGATCCCGCGCAGCACCATAGAAAACTGGATGAATAGTCTTGGTATTCCACGAAGAAGCTACACTGAGGCAAGACACCTCAGAAGCTTTAAGGAGAAGATGAGTCTAGGAGGTAGATTATTCCTAACAGCCCTCGGTTCAGGTAACTCCAGTAAAACAGGGTCGGGAAAAGACAACCGTAATATTGCCTGCACATTACTCAGTTCAGGCCCAAACCATTTATTGATTAATGCACCCAGAGGCGTTAACGCTATGCTGGGGTTAGTGCAAGTGGCACCAAAAGACATTCTTCTTGAAAGTGATGACGCATCAGCAATAGGTGGTCTGCATGAGCTCCGCGCATTGAAGCCAAACGTGTTCGCAACAAAGGAAGTCTGGGAAACATTGAGGGCGAACTACAGATCTATAAGCGGACAGAAAGGCTCCTTCGAGGACCTCTACGATTTCCCAAGATACGTGATTAAGGATAAGGGATTCACCTTAGGAGACTCCAACTTTACTGCTGTGCCAATCCCGACGTCTGGGCAGGTAAAGTCAACAGGATTCAAGATTAACGCTGGAGGCGTTAATTTATGGCATGCGAGCTCTATATCAGAGTCACCGGGGGAAGCCCTTGAAGGCGTCCATGTTTACATTGGTGACGGCTCATCTGAGAAGGGGCATGCTTCAATAGAAGAGCAAATTGACTGGGCTTCTAAAGCGGGGATCAGACAGATCATGTTCACCAAGATAGGAGATTATTCTCATGAGGAATTATCTGGGATGCTGAGGGATTTAGCACCGAACGCACAAGCATTATTTGATGGTGCTAGGGTTGGGTTAACCCCGGGGAGCACAGCTGCGTTACTCCCAGATAAACTGGTTCAGGCTTTAGCGAAGGGTGAAAAGGTGATACTCGTACGGACAAAGCCTTACACTGAGTTATCCAAACAGACAATTCTATTTGGTAATGAGAATAACTTAGCTGGTCTCTACATTGAGGGCTTCCCAGAGGGTCCGCACTCCGCTGAGAAAGTTAAACAGATGAAGTCACAACACCTGTTAAGTGATAAGGAGTGGAAGCAACTGGTTGGGGACGCCGAGAATGTATGGATATATCACCCCAGAACATTGGAAGTGTTTGATGAGGCACGTGAATATATGGTAAATAATTCCAGCAAGGTGGGTCCATACATCTATGACGTGGCCTTAATTCATTAATCTCATCCAATGAGAGTAACCCGGAATATAATATAATATATGCGATATAGTTATTATTCTATAATGAGAATAACTATAATCACTCTAAATGAGCTTAAAAGAATCCTATTTACTTGAAATAAGTCGGTTTCTGGGTTCCCTAAGTTATTCGCATCTGGTGATATTATTGATAATAACTCAGGTTGCACCTGTTTAAGTTACTCTCATCGAGTGAGAGTGATAATCTTGTCGGTAGCATTAACGGTATCTGTTATAAATGCAGACACATATTACGTGATGGGAAAAACACCATGCCCGATAACAATAAAACGGGTGAGGAACTCGTAAATTTCGATACACTCGAACTGGAGAACGGAGAGGGCAAACCCTCTCGCAGTGTACAATTACTGGCACTTCTCTCAGCTAATCTACCACCTGAGAAACTCGGTGAAGCAAAAAAGATACTTGGTGTCCAGGAAGAGATGTCAAACAATGACCTTTTCGCTGCAATTCAGAAGCTCCTTGATGAGAAAAAGGCGGCTGAAGGAGGCGAAGGTGAGGGTGACGGATCTGACTACAAGACATTTATGAAGACGTGTATGGGTGAGGGTAAAGACCTCAAAACATGCACTGCTGAATATAAGGAAAAGTATCCAACAGCAGCTGAGCCTTCTACAGAAGATCTGCAGGAGATAGATAACTTGGAGAAGAAAGACCCAAAGACTGAGGACGAATATCCTGAGCCAATCAAGAAGAAGATGGCGGAGCTTCAAGCTGAAATCGAGCAGCTCAAGGCGCTGAACCGGAATGAAGGTATTGACAACAAAGTTGATGCCCTCGTTGATGGTAAGCATCTTGCGCCCAGGCAGGCTGTTGAAGTCAAGAAATTGATGAAGCAGCTTCCAGACACTCAGCATGCAGGCATCCTGAACATCTTCGAATCCCAGAAGTTGACTGTCCATGAAGACGTTGGAAAACTGGCAGGCGGGAAACCTTCAGCGGGGATGACCCTTGAGGAGAAGAAAGCCATCATAGAATCCAGCGGACTTGGAGAGTTGATGAAGACAAAGGGAGGACGCCTCCCCGGAGTTGATTGATTATGGCTGTAACATGTTATGGCGTTGATATGTACGATCCTAGAACAACACTGAAGGCAGTAGCAGCTGAAGACATCGGATTAGGTGAGAGTGTTTACATTCACACTGATGGCTTAGCTTACTTAGTTGACAACGGTAAATATGATGTCATGCACGGAGTCGCGTTGAAGGCCACATCATCTGGTGAGTATGTTACTATTGTAACTCAAGCCAGACTTCGAGTAGGCACAACTCAGACTATTGGAGCAAGAATCTATACCGGTGCTGCGTCAGGTGGATCAGCTCCTTCAACAACCCTATCAGCAACTGGAGTTGTCTGTGGTTTCGCAACTGCAGCCAACTATATCTACGTGAACGTGCCGGTTCCGGGAGCGGACGGTTAAGGTGAATTAAATGTCGTACTCACAGAATCAGGGAAACCTTGTAGTCGGTAAACCCGCCTCAGGGCTAGCACAATCAGACGGACTTTTCACCTACGATGACGTCGATACCAGAATGCTCTACAAGGAATTCCAAGATGGAGTTCAGATTTACAATGAAGTAGAGTGGGGGTTGATGAATCAGTTCATCAGGAAAACTCAGAAGGAGTCAGTCAGGGTCTGGCAGAGAAACATGGAATTCGTTGGTGCCTCTGAAGGTTATATGGAGAGCTGGCAGAAGACGAGAGCAATGGAGATCGCAATCCCATTGAACGACTTCGAGCTGGGCTTTGCATTCACAAAGAAAGGCATCCAAGATAGCACTGCACAGGAGCTACAGGAGACTCAAAAGGAGGCTCTAGCAGCAGACCAGAGACTTCTAGCGAAGAGATTCTTCTACAGATGTTTGACACCAGGAGGCTCAACCACAAGTCGAGGCTTCTGGGACGGAAACATGGGGACAACCACATACCAGAGGGCGCCCCCAGCGTGGAAGAAGAACACCTTCACTACTTCACACAACCACTACGATGCATCTGGTTCCGCAGACATTGCACTAAGTGACTTCTCAGCCATTAAGAGAGAGATTAGGGAACACGGCTATGCTGGTCCCCTATACATGTGGATGAACTCTCAGGAAATTGAGGCCTGTGAGAATCTTGCTGGATGGACTGCAGCGATGACACCTAACAGTATCATTGAGACAGTAGCCAAACAGGGATTCGAAGCAGTCAAACAATTCCAGGGATTAACAATTCTCTCAGACGACTGGAACCCAGCGGGATATATGTTTGCCGTTGAAGGCCGCGTAAAACCGGTTACAATGCGTGAACCACTTGCCACTGGTGCGAGAGGTCTGAAGTTATACGAGGGTCCGTATTCAGCTTACCCACTTGCGGAGAGCTACTACAGTCATAGGTTTGACATGGAAGTAGCACACCGGGGAGCGGGTGCTGTAAGATATCTAGGTACAACTTGGGCAGATCCAAGCTGGACCTTTTAATCCTTAAACGGGTAGCCGACCTACCCACTTTTTAATCGAGTCGGGGGAGATGGCCTGAACCGCGCCCTGAAGGCGGTATGGTCCTCTTGGACGCTTCTACGGAGGATAAATGTAGGAGAAGTAAAAGGTTTGGAGGAAAAAACAAATGGTAAAAGAAACCAAATACGATCACCATCCAGTACGGATAGAGAAAGGCTTATTCCTTGGCAGTGAACAGCTTGACCTCGCTGGAATCTATTACACTCAGCACTCAGCAGTTCTTGCCTCTGTCGCGAGTTCAGATGACCTGAAATGGGCGTTACTGGATCTTGCTGCAGTCGTGACGGTTCCTGATAATGCAGTCGCAGCTATTCTGGACGTCGCCGTTAATGACGAGGGCTCAGCCGGTGCAGCTGCTTACGCGTATTTCTCAAGTAACGTCGGTGGGCAGCTTGACTTGGATTCAAGGCTTACCTACGTCTACTGTGGTAACGTCAACGACAGGGTTGGCTCTAAGACAATTATAGCCACGCTTACAGAGGACGACAAGGTTGCCTTCTGTGTTGTAGCTACTGGAGCTGTATTCGATTACAAGATTAAGCTGATTGGATATCTGATCGCTGGAACTAGATCAAGTAAAGTAGTGCTACCATCTGCATCATTACAGGCTCAATTCGTGGTGAACCAGTAGCCTCCCATAGTTAGGAGGAAATAAAAGTGTACATCGTCGAGAATCTGGCAATCAACGGCACACCGCTTAGCGCAGACGCTGACGCAGGTGACACAACAATCACCGTTAAAACACCGGGAAACCTCAGTGCAGGTGCAGCATACATCTGGGACAAGACAACACCAGCAGGCGAGACTGTAACAATCTCAACTATTGTTGGAAGCACAATCACCCTATCAGCCGTTCTTACAAATAGTTATACGATACTTCAGGAAGCCGTAATCACAAATACATCTGGGCAGGCATCTGGGGTAATCAAAGAATTTGACATCCCCATTAAATCATCTTGGGCGAAAATCGCGTATGTGAAGATCGTTCAACTAGAGCCTGGGGCAATGGACATCAAATTTGACATCTTCGAGAAATCTGGGATTGATGAATCTCTTAGACGTAATTTATTGTATAACGTGTATAGACGGAACATTGAGATGACAGCGATTCAGGGTGGGCAATACGGAGAGTCCTTGATGGGCGGCCCAATTCCATATAAAGATCGGGACGCACAGGTTGAGGCTCACACCCGTAACCTTCATTGCAGATTAATTAATGAAGCTGGTGGTACAACCTCTGATTTCACTGTACTGATCAAGCTCGCTGATATCGGGGAGGTTACCGGTTAATGTCTGGTTCAGTAGCTCTTCAGGGCCTACTTGAAGTTCGTCAATCATCCAGCATTGAGACTCTTAAGGGAATTCTCATAGTCCGGCATTCGGGGTCAACAACTCTTCATGCCGAATTTCATGTCGGACAGAATTCTGTTGATCTTAAAGGAGTATTCTTGCTCAGACAATATTATGCAAATCTTAAAGCCTTAGCTACAGTCAGACATCCAGCTACCACGACACTTCATGCCGAATTTCATGTCGGACAGAATTCTGTTGATCTTAAAGGAGTATTCTTGCTCAGACAATATTATGCAAATCTTAAAGCCTTAGCTACAGTCAGACATCCAGCTACCACGACACT
>Ga0307378_10004490_pt1 | contig 19894 bp, 15 predicted proteins | sample UN1MG_FD_202238 | JGI IMG/M metagenome (GOLD analysis project Ga0307378, IMG submission 202238) | Soil microbial communities from Risofladan, Vaasa, Finland - UN-1 | ecosystem: Environmental > Terrestrial > Soil > Coastal area > Acid sulfate soil | place: Finland: Risofladan, Vaasa | collected... | reverse complement strand
AGGGCCGTCGATGAGGTAGTTAAGGTAGATTACAAGGTTCACGGCTGTCCCATTGACAGGGATGAATTTACCAGCGTGGTGCGGTGTCTGCTGATGGGTAAAAGGCCGGATATTCCGGAGTATCCGGTATGCGTCGAGTGCAAGGCAAAGGGCAATGCCTGTTTGTGGGATTACGGGCAGGTGTGCCTTGGACCTGTTACAAGGGCAGGATGCGGGGCAAGATGTCCCTCGAGCGGTTTCAGATGCTTCGGGTGCCGAGGTTACAGCGAAAATCCGAACGTGGATGCAGCCAGAGAAGTGATGGAAAAATACGGCCTGAAGGTCGAAGAGTTGAAACGCAAAATGCTGCTTTTCGGAACAGGGGCAGAATTGAGCAAATTGCCAAACAACAGGACAAGTAAATAAAGGTCGGCTAATGAGCAACAGTATAAACATTAACGTAAAACATATAACGCGCGTTGAGGGACACGGCAATATAGTTGTAAACGCCAACAACGGTAAAATTGAAAAGGTGCAGTGGCAGGTGCCGGAAGCGCCGAGGTTCTTTGAGGCGATGGTCCGCGGGCACAGCTACGAAGATATCCAGATTATAGTAAGCAGGATATGCGGTATATGCTCGATTTCACACTCCCTGGCGGCAATCAAGGCGGTTGAAAAAGCAATGGGTATAGAGGTTTCCGAACAGACGGATATTATCCGCAGACTAATGCACTACTCTGAGCAGCTTCAAAGCCACATCCTGCATATCGGGTATCTGGCGGCGCCGGACTTTTTCGACGTGCCGTCTGTGGTTCCGCTTGTCGGCACGCATGGCCAGCTTGTCAGGACCATTATCAAAATTCACCGCATAGCCAACCACTGGTCGGACCTTACAGGCGGCAGGACCACTCACCCTGTTACCATAATACCCGGCGGCTTTACCGTGATACCGGCCGAAAAGCAGTTTCGCCAATTGCAGCAGACACTGAAGGACACGCTGGCCGACATAAAAACAATTTCTGATGCGGTGGCCCAACTTGCAGAAGGTATTCCCAGTTTCGAGCGCCAGACAGAATATGTATCACTGCAACAAAACCAGCCGCCCGAATATACTTTCTACCACGGCGATATAATCTCTACCGACAGCAACGGCAAAACCGTAACCCTGGACAAATGGCAGCAGGTAGCCAACGAGTATTTGAATGAACAATCCACCGCAAAATGGACGAAGTGGCACCGTGACGCCTACGCAGTCGGGGCCCTTGCCAGGTTCAATAACAATGCCGAGCTTCTGGGACCGCAAGCCAGAGAGACCGCCAGGAGTTTTGGTCTTGCGAAAGGCTGCTGCAATCCCTATTTCAATACGGTTGCGCAAATGGTCGAATGTGTCCAGGTTGTAACGGCATCGATTGCCTTAATTGAGCAGCTTCTGACAAAGGGCACAAAACAGGAACAAATCAAAACCTGTCCCAGGGCGGGCAAAGGCGTCGGCTGTGTCGAGGCGCCCCGCGGTATATTGTTCCACGAATACGAGTTTGACCGCAACGGCAGCTGTACGGCGGCCAACATATGCATCCCGACCAACCAGAACCACGCCAACATCCAAAGGGATTTTGAAAAGCTCGTTGGCGAAATACTCGACCAGGGTCAGGATACCGTGCGCAAGAAGCTGGAAATGCTGGTGCGGGCATACGACCCGTGCATTTCCTGCTCAACACACATGCTCGATGTGGAATTCGTCCAATAATTTTCGATAAGATGAAAAAAGAAGTTGTTGTTCTGGGGCTGGGCAACCGCCTGATGGCCGACGAAGGCATCGGCAGTTGGGTTGTGGAGCGATTAAAGACCCTCAGCGATAAATACCCGCAGGCTGAGTTTATCGACGCAGGCACCGGGGGGATGGCTGTTTTGCACCATATAAGCGGGCGGCGAAAAGCCGTCATCATCGACTGCGCAAGGATGCGAACACAGCCAGGCACCATAAAAAAATTCACACCCGCAGATGTCAAAAGCGTAAAGAAACTGGCCCCCTGCTGCCTGCACGAGGTCGATGTGTTGAGAATAATAGATTTGTGCGAACAGCTCGGGCAGTGTCCTGAAGAAATTGTTATCTTCGGCATCGAGCCTGCAGGCACTGTGCCTGGCCTGAAATCAAGCGACATACTGAATTCAAGGATGAACGACTACGTCGCGGCGGTTGTTGGAGAGCTTGGCGTGTAGCTTAAGCCCTTCCGATTGATTTCATGTATCTTTTGGACTTGCGAAGCCGCATTCTGGAAGCTTTTCTTTTTACCGCATCGTGGGGACGTCCGAGCTCTTTGGCCACCACAACAGTTGGTGTGTTCGGAAAAAGCCTGGCCAGAAGACCGGTTTCTGTCTTTGTCCACATGCCTTTGATAAGTTTCTTTCCGGCCTTTTTCTTTTTTCCTGCTTTCTTCTTTGCCATCTTGTTCTCCCTTTCACTGAATAGCAGTAAAATTTGTCCCTCCGGACTCAATAACAAGTACCACAAGAACAATTTACGGTCGGCGTTACACGGTGTCAAGCTTTTTTGGTAAAATTATAAAAGAAAATCTTATTTATGAGTTTAGGGTACAATGGTACCTGTGGGCCAGGGCTGGACGCCAAGGTACTTTACATTTGACTGTTTTTGACTATATTGGGAAGGTCATGGCGGAAGCTGCGGACAATTCGGTGGGCATTGTAAAGACCGAAACGGTCCGGCTCGTTGAAGGCCACGGCGGCCTTGAGCTGGAATGCGGCAAGAGTCTGGATGTTGTTGACGTGGCCTATGAGACCTACGGCCGGCTCGACCGGGACGGTGATAACGCGGTCCTGATTTGTCACGCCCTCAGCGGTAACGCCCACGCCGCCGGTTACAACAGTGCCGGCGACACCAAGCCCGGCTGGTGGGACGCGCAGGTCGGGCCGGGCAAGCCAATCGATACAAACAGGTATTTTGTTATCTGCTCGAATATTCTCGGCGGCTGCAGCGGCACTACAGGGCCATCCTCAATCAACCCGGCCACGCAAAGGCCGTACGGCCTGGATTTCCCGATTATAACGATAGCCGACATGGTCAAAGTCCAGAAGCTGCTGGTGGACCGGCTGGGCGTAAAAAAGCTTCTGGCCGTAGTCGGCGGCTCAATGGGGGGTATGCAGGTACTGCAGTGGGCGGTTCAGTACCCGGACATTGTCAGGGCCGCTATACCAATCGCCACAACCACCCGTCTGGGAGCACAGTCCCTTGCCTTTGACGCCGTAGGCAGAAACGCCATACTGGCAGATGCCGATTTCAATAACGGCCAATACAAAAATGACAAAGGCCCCGACAGAGGTCTGGCCATAGCGCGGATGATAGGCCACATAACCTACCTGTCGGAACAGGGTATGCACGAGAAGTTCGGCAGGGAACTCAAGGCCGCCCAGGACTATCGTTACCAGTTCAATTCCGAATTCGCAGTGGAGACATACCTCGATTACCAGGGCCAGATCTTCGTGGAAAGGTTCGACGCCAACAGCTACCTGTACATAACAAAGGCAATGGATTACTTCGACCTTGAGAAGAAGTACGGGTCCCTGACGAAGGCCTTCGCCAATACCAGCTGCAGGTTTCTGGTAATGAGCTTTACAAGCGACTGGCTGTTTACGCCCGAGCAGTCCAAGGCCGTCGTCAATGCGCTTGTGGCCAACCGCAGGGACGTCAGCTACTGTAACATCCGGTCACCGTACGGCCACGATGCCTTCCTTTTGGAGCCGGAAACGCTGGGCTTGTTTATTTCCAGCTTTTTACAAGCGACTCATAAGGGCGGGGCTGTAAAGTATGAACCCGTTACCGCACGCAAGGTTGAGAAGATACGCAGCTTCGAGCAGGCGAAACGCGCGCGTATGGACTATGAGCTTATCGAGCAATTGATAGAGCCCAACAGTACCGTCCTTGACATCGGCTGCGGCGACGGGGAGTTGCTGGCGCTGCTGGCGGCCGACAAAAATATCACCGGCGAGGGGATTGAGCTTGTGCAGGACCTGGTACTAAGCTGTGTGGCCCGGGGTCTGTCGGTGATTCAGCACGACGTCGAGCAAGGCCTGGAAAATTACGCTGACAAAAGCTTCGATTACGTGATACTTTCACAAACCGTCCAGACAATCAGAAATCCGAAAAAAGTCCTCGGCGACCTGCTTAGAATCGGCGGCAAAGTAATCGTAAGCTTTCCCAACTTCGCCCACTGGCGCTGCAGGGTGCAGCTATTGCTGCGAGGCCAAGCGCCTGTAACCGGACATCTGCCATTTAGCTGGTATGATTCACCGAATATACACTTTTTGTCGTTGAAGGATTTTGAAGTTCTCTGCAGCAGTCTCGGCGCGAAAATAGAAAGGAAAATACCATTGGCCAAATCACGGCGCAGGGCTGTAAAATCAGCACCGAATTTGTTCGCCGAGCAGGTCATATACGTTACCAGCCAAAATAAATAGACAATCGCGGAATTATCGCTACCAGAACCGATAGGCCGTCAAAAAATAAAAGATTTATGTTGATTTCATATCAAAAGTAACGTGGTATTGGCAAAAGCCGTTGGGTATGGGTAAAAGAGGGTATGTACCGTGAACATCGACCAGATGTTAAAACACGCCAGGAAACATTGTTTCTTCATCGGGCTAAACGACAGCGGCGCCGAATTGTGCCAGGCCAATACCGTATACGGCATCGCCGTTGTCCTGCTTTTATCCACAGGCGTTACCGCTGCGCTCGGCCAACTGCTGATGACGCAGGGCTACAATTACGTCTCGGTCACCAACCGGCTCTCTGCTGGGCATGCTTACGCCTGTACTTAATTATGTGATTGGTGTAATGATTTTTCATGAGCTTATTTCGATACGTTCTGTAATCGGCTCTGTTGTCATTATTGCCTGCTGCGTGGTCGTACTGCTGGCCAACGATAAATCGTAGCCTTTCAGCCTTGACCGGCAGGAAAGAGGATTATATATATTGTGGTTCGGGATTATGAATTGGAATTGGAGAAACCTGCATTATGCGTAATCCCACTTTCATTTGTGTGCTGTTCCTGGCACTATCAACCGCCGCCCGTGCAGAGACAGTTAAATTAGAAAACCGCCGGCTGACGGTCGAAGTTAATGATACCACCGGCCGATGGGTCCTGCTGGACAAACGCTCAGCAGCCAAATGGCCTTCGGCGGGAACAGCCGCTGCGGGAACCGCTGCGTGGTTAGAGCCGAACTTTGTAAAAACCGAGATGGCCGACAAAAACACGCTGCGCCTGTATCAGCAAAACGGCACAACCGTGGTTTTTGCCCTCATCGAAGATGCCCTCGAAATCCGCTATCAAACCAAAGACGACAGTCCTGTTCGTGTGCTTGATGATGCGCTGGCGATTACCGATATTGAGGACGGCTATGTTATCGTGCCGTGCCGCGAGGGGCTGCTGATTCCAGCAGACGGCGGAAAGGCATTCAAGCAGGTCTTCGGCACATCCGATTACGAAGGTTGCCACATGAATATGCTCGGGCTTGTCAAGGGCGGCTCGGCGCTAATCGTCACCTGGGATAACGCCTATGTTTTTCCAGAAGTGGAAAGCACCATACACACTGATAAACCATACCGCCAAAAGCTTACCGCTGCACTGGAACTGCGGCGCACGGCCAGGTCGCTGCGCCTGTTTCCGCTTGGTAAAGGCGATTATAATACCATAGCTGCCGCCTACAGACGCTATGCCGAAAAGCGCGGTTTGGCGGTGACATTGCGGCAGAAAATCCGCCGTAACCCGCATGTCGAGCTGATGGTCGGTGCCGCCAATGCCAAGCTCTGGACCTGCCTTGCGCGCCGTATGAACGAGGACAGCACTGAAGAGGAGTCGGTCAAAGTTCACTGGACGTTCGACGAAGCCGCCCAAATCGCCCAGCACCTCCGCGAAGATTTGGGAATCGAACGGTGCCTGTTTATCATTGGCGGCTGGACGGAAGGCGGCTATGACTGCCGCCATCCCGACAACCTGCCGGCCAATCCCGAATGCGGCGGCAATGAGGCTCTGGCTGATGCTGTCAAACGCATACAGGCATTGGGCTACATCGTATCCCTGCACGATAACGTCCAGGACATGTATCGTGATGCCAAAAGCTGGGATGCTGGATTTATCGAAAAAAAACCTGATGGCTCACTTGTCCGGGGCGGCCGATGGCTGGGTGGACGGGCATATATGGTCTGTGCGCCCAGGCAGTTGGAACTGGCAAAACGGCCCCAAAACCTCCCTGCCACTTATGAGCTGTTCCGGCCCTGGAGCTATTTCATCGACACCACATACGCCGTCGGGCCTCGTGAATGTTACGACCCGAACCATCCCATCGACCGAAACGATGATATCGCCTGGAAAATTCGCTTAAGCGATTACACCCGGGAACTATTCGGCATTTTCGGCAGTGAGTGCGGCCGCGAATGGGCCCTGCCTCACAGCGACTTTTTTGAGGGACTTGTAGCTGTCCAAGGCCGTTATTATCACGGTCTCAAACCCCAGGAACTTGCAGCTACAGTCATTCCTTTCTTTGAGATGGTCTATCACGATTGCCAGATATGCTATGGCAAATACGGTTATCCCGCCGACGAGGCTGCGGAATATGTTGCACATCATGTTTTGTGTGCCCGCCCCCTGAACTATCACTCTTTCCCGCACCAGCTATACTGGAAATCATCGACCAGGCAAACAAAGGCTAAAGAGGCCGAACAGGATTCCGACAGGTCGTGCTATGCCCGCAGTGACGAAGGCTGGGCTGAAGGTATGCATCCGGCTGATGTTTTTATAAAGAACACGCATGAAGTGCTCGGACCTGTCCACCGTACAACTGCCCACACTGTCCTGACAAACCTGGAATTTCTAACCAGGGACCTTACCGTCCGAAAGGCCACCTACGGATATGGGCAGGATGCGACGAAAATCATCGTCAATTTCGGCCCCGCACAAGCCCGGGTCACGTCCGCTCTGGGAGGTGATGTTATCCTGCCGCCCTGGGGTTTCGTGGTCGAAGGGCCGCGATTTGCCGCTTTTTGCGCCAGTCGCTGGAACGGGCAGGACTATGACAAATCGGCCTTATTCACGCTTGGGCCAACCGACAACCTCAATCTCAAAGAATCCCGGCGCATACGGGTTTTTCATGCCTTTGGCCCGACTGCCATTCGCTGGAACGACAAGCTGTTCGAAGTGCAACGCGAACAGATCATACAACCGTAATACCAGGCTCAAGTGCCGGAACATAACCCAAAAAAGATATACCCGTCTCGAGGCCCACCAAAACCCTTTTGAAAAAAAACAGGCAGTTTTCGTCACCCGGCTTACACATTTTTATGCAAATTCAGAAAAAAATTGCCCGAACATTGAAAGTGCGTTAACCTGTTGATTTGAGCATTGAATTGAGCTTCTTAAACATCCAAGAGTTCATTTATGCCCGACAAGCAAAAACAATTGGTTCAGCAGGTCTTTAAGCTGCTTGAAGCACGGGACAAAGCCGCCTTACAGAAACTGTTCAAAAAGCAGCGAACCAGCGACATCGCCGAAGTCGTTGAGCTTGTCGACACCGAGGAAAAAAGGGTTATCTTCGACGTGCTGGACAAACCTGTCGCAGCCGAAATCCTCGAAAAGGTTGAAGAGGCCACACGCGCCGAGCTTTTCGAGCTGCTGGCCGAGCACGAAATACACACCCTCATTTCCGAGCTTGACCTTGATGACGCCGCCGACCTGCTGGCCGAGCTGCCTGAAGAAATAAGACGAAAAGTCCTCAAAAGCATCGCCCCGCCGGATTCCGAAGAAATCAAAGAGCTGATGAGCTACTCCGAAGACTCCGCGGGCGGCATTATGGACCCTGTTCTCATAAGCGTGCCGGCTGGCGCCACCGTAACCGAGGTCGTCAATAAAATCCGTGCCGCTGAAATAGAGGAGGACTTCTACAGTGTGTACGTTGTGGACGACACGGGCAAATTCCTCGGAGATGTGCGTATCAGGCTGCTGCTGACCTCGCCGGAAAACACAAGGCTCAACGACCTTATAGACCCCAACACTATTTACGTCAACGTTGAGGACGACCAGGAGAAGGTCCGAAACATTTTCAGCAAAAACGACCTGATTGTGGTACCCGTTCTTGACGAAAACCACAACCTTATAGGTCGAATCACCGCAGACCGTGTCATTGAAGTGGCAGAGGAAGAAGCTGTCGAAGACCTTTTCGCAATGGCCGGTACCAACCCGGATGAGCTCGAAAGCTTTTCGGCTTTTCGCGCAGCACGCATCAGAATGACATGGCTGTTACCCTGCCTTATAGGCACCGCGATTACAGCCGTGGTCCTGACATTTTTTAATAAAAAATTCACGCTGCAAAACCTGCCCTTGATTTACACTGGCGCGATTGCTTTTGTGCCCATGATTGCCGCCATAAGCGGCAACGCCGGGCTTCAGACTTCCGCTATAGTTGTCTCGGGACTGGCAACCGGACATTTAGCTGCGCTTAAACTGAGCCAGGTTGTCAGCAGGGAAGTTCGCATAGCAGTTCTTGTTGCTCTAAGCTGCGCCGTAACAGGAGGCAGCACCTGCGCAATTTTACTTAAAATGCACACTTCCGACGCCGCTATTGAAGCTGCAAGACTCGTCTTTGCCGTTGGTTCGGCCATGTTCGCTGCCATAATGGTCGCCACCACGCTGGGCTTATTCCTGCCTTTTCTTTTCCGCAGAATCGGTATTGACCCGGCAATAAGCTCGGGCCCGCTGGTGACAACCGCCAACGATTCCATAAGCGTTGCCATTTATATGACCTTGACACTGTTTCTGGCAAGCTGATGACAAAATGTTGACAATTTCCTTTGGAATCATTAAAATGGGTGAAAAGTTCGTCTTTTTGCAGAACGCCAATATCCCTTGGCCGCACGCGGCGGTAAGTCAACGGTATCAGGAGCGGTTTTTGTTATAAGCGTTAAACTCGATTCCAGCGGCATTTATGAGTGACCAGGCAGGTGAACATTCAGATTCGGTCCAGGAGCCCCAGTTGCACAAGTTCTTCCGGGCTGCTGCGAAAACACACGCAAGCGACCTGCACCTTAAGGTCGGCCAGCCCCCGAAACTGCGTATTCAGGGCCAATTGAAGAACACCACCGGCGAACCGCTGACCAAAGAGAAAATCGAAGAGATGGTCTTCGAGATACTCACCGCCCAGCAGAAGGAGACTTTTCTTAAGGTCGGAACTTTCGACTTTGCGCATGAACTCAGCCATGATGAAAGATTCAGGATAAACATATTTCGCCAGAGAGGTCTAATAAGTTTCGCCGCCAGGCGCGTGGAAGCCAACATCCCGCCGTTCGAGACCCTGAATCTGCCGCCCGCTCTCGAAAAAATTTCCGAAAGCAGGCACGGTCTTGTCCTTGTGGTCGGGCCTACCGGCTGCGGCAAAACAACCACCATTGCGGCAATGATTGACTATATTAACCGTACCCGCTACTGCCACATAATAACCCTCGAAGACCCCATCGAGTACCTGTTCACCGACAAAAAAGCTATTGTCGCACAAAGGGAAATCGGCATTGACGTTCACGACTTCGATGAGGCTCTCAAGTATCTGATGCGACACGACCCTGATGTTGTATTCGTGGGTGAAATGCGCGACGCCTCAACCGTCGCCGCAGCGATGAGGGCTTCTGAAACCGGACACCTCGTACTGGGAACTATGCACTCTGCAAACGCCGCACAGGCCGTTCAAAGGCTTCTGGACCTGTTTGCCAAAGACGAAAGGGACCTCGTAAGACAGACCTTAAGCCTGACCCTTAAGGCAATCATCAGTCAGATTCTCATTCCGAGTATAAAGGAAGGTGTCGATAGAATACCGGCCGTCGAAATACTGATTAACAACCCCTCGGTAAAAAAACTGATTGCAGAAGGCCGCGAAACCGAGCTGCCCGATGTTATCAAAAGCAACAAACAGGATGGTATGCAGGACTTTACGGATAATCTCTGTGAACTTATTAAAAACGGCTCCGTAGAACCAAAGGAAGCCTACAAATACGCCCCCAACGTCGACGAACTGAAAATGGCTCTCAAGGGAATCAGGTCCTCAACGAGAGGAATTTTATGAATTTGGCAATTATGTACAGATGGTTTTGAATGTTGTTATAAAATGCCTGTGACAGGCATTTTTTTGCCGTTTGAACTTTGTTGTTTCTTACGTGGAGTATTCTATGCTGGATGTGTTTTTGGCAGATGTTACCTACGGCGGGTACATATCGATAATCGCCCTTGTGATATTTACGGTCTGTTTTTTCCTTTGGCTGCTGCTGCTCAACTGGGTATATAAAGACGCCCAGACAGTCGGAACCGACAAGGTCTTCTGGACCGGTATTCTGCTTGGGGCGGCGGTGACGGCAATTATAATCTGGCTTATAGTACCTTTCTTTCTTATCGGCATACTGTTCTATGTTGCTGCCGTAGCCGCCGCGGCCCTGGCCTACGTCAAGCACCGAAATACGAGGGTAATGGATTTTGACCGCGTTCTTTCACCGCAACACTTGAAAAACCTGTTCGTTAATAAAGCCAAGAAGCTCGACCAGCTCAGTGATTTTATGTTCATAACCGCCAACAATAATGAGGTTCCAATCCCCGAGCCGCAAACATCCGAATTCTTCGGCTACAAGACCGCTTACGATATCGTCACCGATGCTGTCCGGCGAAGAGTCAGCAATATTGCCTTTTCACCGACTAATGAAGATTATAACGTTACCTACACTGTGGACGGTGCTGCCGTTAAGCGTCCCGCAATACCGCGCAGCCAGATGGAATTTCTCATTTACTTTATAAAAAACGTCGCCGCTCTTGACCTGAAGGAAAAACGCAAGCCGCAGAAAGGAAAATTTACAACTCGAAAAAACAAGGTAAATACCGACTGGGAAGTAAGCACAGCCGGCTCAACCGCCGGCGAGCACATCCAGCTAAAACAGATAACAAAACACGACATAGCGAGGCTGCCCGACATCGGCCTGCCCGCCGAAGCCTATGAGCAGCTGAATAAAATCCGTGATGCCCGACAGGGTCTTTTCATCGTTGCCGGAACTGAAAAAAGCGGCGTTACCACTACTTTCTACTCGCTTATCAGAAATCACGATGCCTTCATTAACAGCGTAAACACGGTCGAAAAACAGCCCACTCTCGAGCTGCCGAATGTAACGCAGAATGTCTTTAAGCTCAGCGATACCGGCACAAGCACTTATGCCAAGAAAGTCCAGACCGTAATAAGAATGGACCCGGATGTTGTCGGCATCGCCGACTGCATGGACGCCGAAACAGCAAAAATAGCCGCCGATGCCGCCAGGGACGGAAAAATCATCTACATTACCGTTGAAGCCGAAAATGTAATACAATCGCTTGGAAAGTGGATTAAACTTGTCGGTAGCAATGAACTTGTTGCTGAAACTCTGCTGGGAATCAGTAACCAGCGCCTCTTGAGAAAGCTCTGCGACCAGTGTAAACAGCCCTACGAGCCGAATAAGGATATCCTCCATAAGTTCAATATCTCTGCTGAAAAAGCAAAGGTCCTCTACCGCGCCGGCAAGGTAATATACGACAAACGCGGCAGGGCCTCAACATGCCAGGCCTGTCAGGGTACCGGCTTTGTGGGCAGAATGGCCATATTCGAAATCATCATCATCGACCCGGAGTTGCGGCAGGTTATAGAGCGCTCGAGTTCCTTGTCGGACATGGCAACACAGTTCAGACGCGCAAAAATGCTTTATCTGCAGGAACAGGCGCTGAAAAAAGTTATCGCAGGCACTACATCCGTAAACGAGATGGTCAGGGTCCTGGCCAAATCCAAAGACCAGAAGGACAAGGACCGCCGTAAAAAAAGTTCTTGACCGGCATCCGGGATTTGTTTTTTTAGCTCATAATACGTGAGCATCGGAGAAGTTGTAATGGCAAGTATGATAGTGATATTAATCGTCCTGGCCTGTGCCGCTTATCAGTATTTGAAAGGCACGTTTGTCAAGGCATTCGCGATGTTAATAATAATCATCTGTGCCAATACCGTTGCGTTTGCTTATTTTGAGACTGTGGCAAATATCCTCATTGCCCGCGACACTATCGTGCTGTGGGCGCACTGTTTATCATTTACGGTGCTGTTTGTTTTGACCGTGGTCATTCTCGAGACAGCTGCCGCCCAGTTATGCAGGCAGAAAATCGATTTGGGGCGTCTGGCCGAAGGTGCGGGCCGAGTCATATGCGGCTTGTTGTCCGGTCTTATGCTTGCCGGAGCACTGCTTACGTGCCTGGCGATGGCGCCCTTGCCGGACAAATTCCCATACCAGCGATTTGAGCAGACACCACCGAACCCTCAAAGCCCCCGAAAGTCTTTCCTTAATGCCGACGGTTTTACAACCGGTTTGTTCGGCATTTTAAGCAGCGGCAGCTTCGGCGGAAAGACCTCTTTTGCCGCTGTGCATCCCAGTTTTCTCAACGAGGTCTTTCTCAGTCGCCAAAATGCCATTCAGAATATACCCGTTTTTACGGAAAAAGATGCACTCGACGTGCCTAAGAAAAACGCTGTCTGGCCCGCGGCGTCCAACTTAAAGGATACAGGCGGCAAACCGGTTTCCCCCAGAAGTGCACATACACTTACTATAGTAAGACTTGGATTTGAGAGAAAAGCCGTAAAGCAGGCCGGAAAATTCACCCTCTCCCAATTGACCCTGGCCTGCAAGCAGCAGGAACACGCAAAAAAACCGCTCGAAGGAAAAGCATACAGCGCTTATCCCATAGGTTATCTCAGAACTGCCAATTCGCTCGAAAGAAAACAGTTGAATGACGTTATAGAAATAGGACCAGCCGATTTCGACGACAAGGTAAAATGGCTTGACTTTGTGTTTGATGTGCCGAACGGCTTTGTGCCGGTGCTGGCAAAGTTCAAGCAGAATAATATCGTACAGTTACCCGCACCTGTCGGCGCCGACCAGGCACCCGAAACTGCCGCCTTCATTCCTTCAGCCGCGTGCGCAAGGGATAGTGCCCAGGTCAAAAGCCAGCCCTCGGCAAGGATTTATGGTGTAGAGCTGGCCTGCGATGCCAAATTTCTTGCCGGTTCAAGCCTGCAAATCAGCGACCCGAACCAGTGGCTGACAGCTCAGAGCCCCGACAGTATTGCCCCTGCCCGGTTCCAGGATGGCAAAATCAGTTATGTCAGGGCACAGTTGAAAACAGGGGTCCCGGAAACAAAACAAGACAAAACTGGTTCCGAAACACCTAAAAAGCCAAAATACAGCCCCAGGACCGCTCCCAAAAAAACCCTCAAAGGTCTGGCAAGCTTCCTGGAACCCAGGCCCGGCTATAAACTGCTTTCCCTCAAGTGCAACAAGCCCGCCGCCGGCTCGGCAATAAGCGCCGGCCAGCTTCCTGCTCTGCAGGAGCTTTCCGGCACCGTGCACCACCCTGTTGGAATTGTCGCTGGCGCAACGGCAGGCGATGAAACAGTTTATGAAGTGGATTACTGCTGTCTTGACACAAGCCAAATCAACGGCGGTTTGGTAATCGCTGACGACGGCTCTGTGGCGCAGCCGTTTCCTCCAGGTGTGTGGTTGACGCAGCAGGGGCGGAATATTTCTGAATTCTACGTGCTGTATTTAATAAAGACCGGCAAAAAGTCACTGATTGTCTCTGTGCACTCGACCCAGCCCCCAATGTCTGCCCAATTTGAAAAGTACGAGGCCTTTCTGGTCGAATAATCCCCCTGCCATTATTAACGGCAAAAGTTGAGGCCGTAAATTGCCGAGGGCCTGTTCAGCAGCAGGCCGTAAGTTTCTCTAAATCCAGGTCCATCAGGTTTTCAAGGTACTCATTCAAATCTTCTTCGGAAAACCCGGCTAAAAATTCGGGCCTGGCACTTTTGTTAATGGCGCAAATGTAGTCTATTAACTCCCTTTTACTCATAAGGCTTGTGTCCCTTAAAAGCCGCAAATGTCATCCGTAACGTAGGCCAATATCGACACCGAACGTAGTTTTTCTTTAGCCTTGCCCTATATCCTGAAACCAAAGCCCTATAACCAAAAACACTACATAACCGACCCTTCACAGACGACAATACAACATATAGCACAGTCGCCGACATCCCTGTGCCAACATACTTCAATGTCCAATAAAACCACGGACAATACTTCACAAAACCGAAGAAAAAAAATTTAATAACTTTGAAATTTTTCTGTTCTTTGCCTCCAGCAGCGTTGCGATTGTCCGTCGATGGAAAGCTTTGGGTTGAGGTGATTATGACCGCTGCCGACAGCGATTAAGTGTTTACGCCACCAGTTCCATAGGCTGTCCGGCTTTGATTCGCGAAAAATTCCCTTTGATTTACCGCCGTATTGCTGTATGATGCCTTGTTTTAGGGCTATGTGGTTTTTAACAGATGTTTTTGGGAGATTAAAAAGTGGCCGGAACTAACGATATCCGCAATATAATCCTTCTGGGACACGGTTCCAGCGGCAAAACCTCGCTGGCTGAGGCCTTTCTGCACATTACCGGCGCAACAAACCGGCTCGGCAGCGTCGATGACAAAACCAGCACCTGCGACTATTACGAGGAAGAAAAATTACACCAGCACTCTATCCAGTCTGCGGTGGCGCATACGACATACGATGGGAAACTGATTAATATCATCGATACCCCGGGTTACCCTGATTTTCTCGCAGCGGTAATAACTGCCATCCCCGCCGCGGAAACCGCTATACTGGTAATCGGTGCCTCAGCAGGAATCGAAACAAACACCAGAAAGCTGTTCCACCTGGCCAAAGACACCGACATGCCCTGCATAATTGTCGTTAACAAAATGGATGTTGAAAACATTGACATGCCCGAGCTTATAAACAATATCCGCGAAAGTTTCGGCCCCCAGTGCCGCTGCGCCAATTTACCCGGTGCCGACAGAAGCTCGGTAGTAGATTGTGTCGGTAATGAAACCGGCGATTCACCCGTTGCCAACGTTGCCGCCACCCACACGGATTTGATTGAAACTATCATCGAAGCGGACGACAGCCTGATGGAAAAATATCTCGGCGGTGAGCAGATTTCCGCCGACCAGGTCGCTGCCGTGTGTGTACAGGCCTTGAAATCCAGGATTCTTATACCCATAGTTTTCACCGATGCACGCAGGGAAATCGGCATAACCGAACTGCTGGACATTATCACCCGATACACGCCCTCACCTGTTAATGCAAGGCCCGTTGAGCTTAAAGACGGCGACCGTTCGGTAAAACTTGTCCCCGACCCCGCCGGTCCTCTTGCCGGCCTGGTCTTCCGTATCGGTTTCGACCCTCGGTCCAATATGAAGTATTCCACTATCCGCATCTTCAGTGGAACTCTGAAATCGGACACTAATTTTCTCCTCGCCGATACCAGAAAAGGCATTCGCCCCGGCCACATACTCAAATCACAAGGCGCCGAAAACAACGAAATGCAAAGCGGCTGTGCCGGTGACATTATCACCCTGGCCAAGATTGAGGAACTTAAAATCGGCGACCTTATCCACGATGGCAGGCTCAAAGGCACTTTTAATATTCCTGCGGTGCCCCTGCCGATGTTTTCTCTGGCACTTGAGCCGGCCGCAAGGGGCGACGAACAGAAAATCAGCACCGCTTTGGACAAACTATGTGAAGAAGACCCGTGCTTTACTTTCAAACACGACATCCAGACAAAACAGCTGGTTATCAGCGGCCTGGGTGACCTGCACCTGCGGGTAATGCTCGAAAAAATGGAAAAACGCTTCAAGCTGACCGTAAATACAAGCCAGCCCAAGATTCCTTACCGCGAAACCATCACTGTAAAGGCTGAGGGCCATTACCGCCACAAAAAGCAGACCGGCGGCGCAGGACAGTTTGGCGAAGTCTATCTGCGGGTCGAGCCTGCTGAACGCAATTCCGAACCATCCCTGAAGTACAGCTGGGACATATTCGGCGGTTCCGTTCCGGGCCAGTTCGAGCCTGCTGTCCTGAAGGGCATTAACGATGTTATGCTCAACGGCATCGTAGCCGGCTTTCCCCTGCAGGACATCGCGGTTTCCGTTTATGACGGAAAGCACCACCCCGTCGATTCCAAGGAAGTAGCGTTTCGCTCAGCCGGCAAGGGTGCCTTTATCGACGCCCTTGAAAAGGCAAAACCGGTCCTGCTGGAGCCTATCGTCAACATGGAAATAACCGTACCTACCGAAAATATGGGTGATATTGCAGGTGACATGGCAGCAAGGCGAGGCCGTGTCCTTGGTCAGGAAATGCTGGCCGGCAATATGATAGTCGTCAAGACCCAGGTGCCGCTGGCTGAACTTACACAGTACAGCAGCCAGCTGAAAAGCGTCACCGGCGGCCGCGGCAGTTTTTCCATGACGTTAAGTCATTATGAAATAGTGCCCCCTAATGTTCAGCAGCAGATTGTCGCCGCTTACGCAAAACAAAAAGCCGCCGATTAACGTCCCCTTGCAGTTTTAATTTTGAATTGCGATTCCACGATATTTTACCCCTGTCCTGAAACATCAGCATCTCGGCTTGAATCAAGTAAAAGTTTGACTGCACCGGCAAATATCCGTAATAATACCGTTGCGGTGCCTTATGGAACATAATGTTGCCAAAGCTGTTAATCACAAAAGGAGAAATTCAAAAATGCTGGTCCCGACTATAATAATGGGTGCTCTTGCGGCCCTTCTTCTTGTTATAGGATACTGCAGACAGCAGGGCCAACACATCAGCGGCCTTAAGTGGGCTGTCAATATGACGGTGGAAATCTTACCGCTGCTGATTTTTGCATTTATCGTAGCCGGTATGACCCGGTCGCTTCTGCCCCAGGACAGAATAGCAAAATGGATAGGGGCCGAATCCGGTATAAAGGGTATATTCATCGGCACTGTAGCCGGCGCTTTTGCACCCGGGGGGCCTTACATCAGCCTGCCTGTTGCCGCGGGGTTATTGCATTCCGGTGCCGGCGTTGGGACCATGGTGGCGTTTCTGACAGGCTGGTCGTTATGGGCTGTCAGCCGTTTGCCGATGGAGGTGGGAATTCTCGGCTGGAAATTCACACTCATTCGCCTGGCGAGCACGTTTTTCTTTCCTCCCATTGCCGGAATGATAGCTCATGTTTTTTTTACCAGCCCTAAATAATCAAACGCTGCTTTTCTGCCGGCGGTTACATTTAATCGGCACTGGCTTTTTAATTACCAGTTACCGTTTAAGCGTTTTCTCTTATACCAGGCCCTGGGCGAGCATGGCATTGGCGACCTTGATAAAGCCGGCAATATTCGCTCCGGCTACGAAATCACCTGCGCAGCCGTATTCTTCAGCCGCCTGGCTTATGTTCTTATAGATATTTACCATGATGGTTTTAAGCTCCCGGTCGGTCTTCTCAAATGTCCAGCCCTGGCGCTGGCTGTTCTGGGCCATTTCCAGGCCTGAGACAGCGACACCACCGGCGTTTGCTGCCTTGCCGGGTATGAACAGAACCTTGTTGTGCTGGAATACGTCGATGGCCTCGGGTGTACAGGGCATGTTTGCGCCCTCGGCGACGGCAAGGCAGCCGTTTTTTACCAAAGTATCGGCAGCTGCTTCATCAAGCTCGTTCTGGGTGGCACACGGCAAAGCGATATCGCATTTGACCTGCCAGACACCATCGCAGCCTTCGGTATATTTGGCGTTTTTATGCTCAGAGATGTAATCTTTGATGCGTTTTCTGTCAATCAGCTTGAGCCGCTTGACGGTTTCGAGGTTCACGCCGTCACTGTCGTAGATGAAACCGTTCGAATCGGAACACGTTATTACCCTGCCGCCGAGCTGCCGGACTTTCTCAGCTGCGAAAATGGCGACGTTTCCTGAACCCGATATACCGACTGTAAGACCTTCAAGGCTTTTTCCGGCTGCCTGCAGCGCCTGCTGCACTATATAGACAAGTCCGTAGCCTGTGGCTTCGGTGCGGACCAGTGAGCCTCCCCATTCGAGGCCCTTACCGGTAAGAACACCGGTGAACTCGTTGCGGATGCGCTTGTACTGGCCGAACATAAATCCGATTTCCCTGCCGCCGACGCCGATGTCACCGGCAGGCACGTCGGTATCAGGACCGATGTGACGGCAAAGCTCGGTCATGAAGCTTTGGCAGAACCGCATAACCTCGGAATCGGATTTACCCTTGGGGTCGAAGTCGGCGCCGCCTTTTCCGCCGCCCATCATCAGGCCGGTGAGCGAATTCTTGAATATCTGCTCAAAGCCGAGGAACTTGATTATGCCTGTGTAAACAGTGGGGTGAAACCGGATACCGCCTTTATACGGCCCCAAAGCACTATTGAACTCGACCCGGAAACCGCGGTTGACATGAACATTACCTTTGTCGTCCTGCCAGGGCACACGGAAAATTATCTGTCGTTCGGGTTCAACGATTCGCTCAAGGACTCCAGCCTGAATGTACTGCGGATTCCTCTCGACCACCGGCCCAAGGGAATCAAGGACTTCTTTTACTGCCTGGTGGAACTCGACTTCTCCGGGATTGCGAGCCAGGACCTGTTCGTAAAGGGCCTGAATTGAGGCGTTTTTAGCCATTTTTCAAATATCTCCGAAAAAAATCAAATTTTTGCTTCCTAAAACTATTCCTCTGCCTGATAATAAGCTATACTAATACAGTAGGCTGGAGAGCAACTATTAACAGGCTCAAAAAGGCCGCTTCTATTACATAATACTGTGCAAAAGCTGGAAATACAACAAATTAAAGATAATAGAGTTTATCAGGACAGCTAATAATGCATTTAGAAACACTTAAAGTGTTCTGCGATTTGGCGGAACTGCAGAGCTTTTCAAAGACGGCTGAGAAACACCACCTCAGCCAGTCAGCAGTCTCACAACAGCTTGCACAACTGGAGCTAATGCACAAGTGTGAGCTTGTGAATCGCAAAAAAAGGCCCATAGAACTTACAAGGGAAGGTCAGCTGCTTCACGAGGCGGCCAAGGACATACTTGAGAGGTACCTGCAATTGAGCAGCCAGTTAAACACCTTGAAGTCCTCAACAGACAGCAGGATAAACGTCGGTGCCATTTTCAGCATAGGTATGCACGGCCTGGCCAAGTATGTCAAGAAGTTCATGGTCAAATACCCCAACGTGAACGTCCATATTGAGTACCTAAGCTGCGCGGAAATTTATGATATGGCCCTTTCGGGCGGTATAGACATAGGTTTGGTGGCGGTGCCCAAAAAGGATAAAAGAGTGGACGTGTACGATTTTGAAAATGAGCCGCTTGTGCTTGTCTGCAGCCCGAGTCATCCGCTTGCCGGCAAGTCGCGAATAGACATCCACAAGATTCAGTTCGAGAGGTTTATCGCGTTCGAAAAGGATGTTCCCACTCGCAAATGGATAGACGGAATTCTGGCCCGTTATAACATCACGGTTTATCCGGTAATGGAATTCGATAATATCGAAACCATCAAGCGGGCTGTTGAAATAAACTCCGGCATAAGCATACTTCCGCGAACCACGGTAGTTCAGGAACTTCGCAGCGGAACAATAAACGCTGTTGAGTTTTCAAATGAGAATTTCGTAAGGCCCAGCGGCATTGTTGTGCGCAAAGACAAAGTCCTCAGTCAGGCGGGGCGGTACCTTATTGAACTGCTGCGAAAAAATACATGACGGCATTTGGCGCCGCCGCCCCAGCCCATCGGGTCCAGCCAGAACAGAAAGTGTAAATGTCTATTAAAGCAGTTATATTTGATTTGGACGGCACTATAACGCAGCCTTTCTTTGACTTCGACGCCATACGCCAGGAGATGGGTTTAGGACCGGATTCGGGGCCTGTCTGGGAGGCAATCGGACAGATGTCCGAGCAGCAGCGAGTTCGGGCCGAGAATATTTTAAACTTTCACGAGCAGCGGGCTGT
>Ga0307378_10004489_pt1 | contig 19896 bp, 19 predicted proteins | sample UN1MG_FD_202238 | JGI IMG/M metagenome (GOLD analysis project Ga0307378, IMG submission 202238) | Soil microbial communities from Risofladan, Vaasa, Finland - UN-1 | ecosystem: Environmental > Terrestrial > Soil > Coastal area > Acid sulfate soil | place: Finland: Risofladan, Vaasa | collected... | reverse complement strand
TTTCCGACATTGGAGGAACAACTGGACCTCCTTGTGCCGCGTGCCGGGCGGCAAGCGCGATAGAAGCGACCGGGCCGCCACCGGCTCCTCGGAGGTGACCACCCGCCGTAGGGCCTCCAGAAGCTCCGCAGACAAACACCACTCAGCCCGGACCGGCCAACCTTCCTCCGCGGCCCGGACCATGTGATCCAGGATCATGTCCCGCCCAATTCCACGAATCGCCTCGCATTCCTCGACGCAGAACCCGGCCGAGAGCAGCCGCCAGGTCCAATAGTGGCTTGGGCGGGCTTCGGGAGCCGGGGCCCCCTCCGTTGGCGCATTGTCGAACCACCCACTGACGCCGGGGGCAAGCCCCTCATCATCCGCCGGAGGAGCCGGCTGTAGTCCGTCCTCCTCTTCTTCTGGTCCGTGCATTTGCGATGGGATGCGTTCGGAGGCGGACGGCTCATCGTAGCACGCATCAGGCCGAGTTGGTGCTTCCGCCAGGCCCCCCTCGCCGCCCGGCTCTTCGACAAGCCGGCCGGCGTGCCGTGCAACGAGGGCCAGCAGGGCCTCCCCATACCGTTTCAGCTTGGCAGGCCCAATCCCCGGGACCAGCAACAGAGCCTCGTGGGAATCCGGCCGTCGTCGGGCAACTTCCTCCAACGTGCTGTTCCACAAGACTTGATAGGCTGGGATCCCCGCTTGGGACGCTACTTCCTGGCGCCACCGCTTCAGGGCGCCGAGCAAGTCCGTATCGACCGGCGGCATCTCGGCCCCAACGGCGTCCGACCCGGTCGCGCCGGCTGGCTGCTTTCCCCCGTCCCTCGCGTTGCGGCCGGCGTCGCCGCGAGCGTCCGATCTCTCGCCGCGGATCTTCCGGAGCAAGTAGGCCGGGATGGGCGGGGCGACCTCCATCTCGGCCTTGCCCTTCATCACGTCGGACCCCAGCGGCGTCAATTGGACCACGGGTCGGCGGGGCTCGAAGTCGACCTGCTCGAGATGCCCGGTGGCCACGAGACCGTCCACCAGCGCGGCCACTTCCGGCTGCGTCAGGTGTCTCAGCAAACCGAAGGTGCTCAATTCGTCCAGGCCCAACTTGCTCATTTTGGCGGAAGCCGACCCGCAGAGCATCTGGGCCAACAGGTTCTTGCCGCAGCCCACGGTAAGCTGGATCTGCGTCCGGGCGACGCCGCTGAGCACGATGCGGACGACCTCGAGCAGCTTCTCGTCCACGGTTGTGCCGGCGTGCGGAGTTTCTTGCGCGGTCGGCCGATTCGGCGTGCAGTTGTCGCAGTGGTCGCAAGGCGCACCCGTCTTGTCGCCGAAGTACTCGAGGATCTCCTGTTGCCGGCAGCGAGAGCTGAGGGCGAAGTACATCACCTGGTTGAGTTTTTCGTATTCCGCGGCTTTGCGGCGTTCCAAGGTGTCGAAATCGATCTCCAGCCCGTCAAACGGCGCGTCCCGGCGGACCATGCGGATTGCCCTGCCGCGAAACGGCGGCACGTAGGTGAACGCTTCCAGCCGGTTCAGCTCTCGGAGCGCATGGGTCACCGAAGCATGGTCCAGCTCGCGTCGGTCGCACAGCTCACGGGGGTAAAAGAACACCATTTCGTGCCGTCTCGCCCCCACCAGCTCCTCGACTGCCCGAATCACCCGGCGCCGCACCTTCGCCTGCTTGGGCAACAGGTCGACCAAGGTGGGCAGGTCGCTGTCCAGACGCACGGCCGCCCGGTTTTGCGAAGCGATCAACCGCTCCAGCACGCCGGCCGACTCGAGCAGTTGCTCGCACGTCCCCACGCCCTCCGATCCGATCGGCAGGCTCAGCCGCTCCTTGATCTCCTGTTGGGTCAGCTCAATCGGATCGTCCTTCAAGCTCTTCAGGCACTCATACACCCGAGCGACCATCTCCCGTGCCGGGTAGGCGCTCTCGATGAAATACTCCGGGATGTAGCGGTCGGCGGCGTTGTACAACAGCAGGCAGCGTGAAGGCTTTCCGTCCCGCCCGGCCCGGCCCGCCTCCTGGTAGTACGCCTCGATGCTGCCGGGCAGGTTGTAGTGGACGACGAAGCGGACGTCGGCCTTGTCGATCCCCATCCCGAAGGCGGTGGTGGCCGCGACGATCTCGACGCGGCCTCTCATGAACGCCTCCTGCGCCGTGTGACGCTGCTCCGGCAACAGGCCGGCGTGATAGGCGACCGACGAGCGGCCCAAGTCGGCGGCGATCCTTTCGGCCACCTCCTCGGTTTTCTTCCGCGTCGAAGCGTAGACGATTCCCGATCCCGGCGTCTGGCGCAAGAAGCGGACGAGCATCGCCGCCTTCTCGCGCTCCGAGCGGGGAGACCACACCTCGTAGAACAGGTTGGGCCGGGCGAAGCCGGTGACCAGCGTTCGCGGGCTCGTCAGGTGCAATTGCTCGACGATGTCGCGCCGCACCGCGTCGGTGGCCGTGGCGGTCAGGGCGATGGTCGTGGGATTGCCGAACTGACGGCGAAAGATGCCCAGCCGGGAGTAGTCCGGGCGGAAGTCGTGCCCCCACTCGCTGATGCAATGGGCCTCGTCCACCGCCAATAGCTTCACCCCAACCCGGCGAATCGCCTCCAAAAAACGCGCGCTGCGGAACCGCTCCGGCACGACGTAGACCAGCCGATACCGCCCTTCGGCCATCTTCTCCAGTCGGGCGTACTGCTCGGCGATCGCCAGCGTGCTGTTGACGAACGTGGCCGGCAGGCCCAACACTTGAAGCTGGTCGACCTGATCCTTCATCAGGGCGATCAACGGGGAGACGACCAGCGTGAGGCCGTCGAGCACCAGGGCCGGCAACTGGTAGCAGAGGCTCTTGCCGCCGCCGGTCGGCATCACGCAAAGACAGTCCTCGCCGGCCAGCACCGCCGAGATGACCTCCCTCTGTCCCGGCCGAAACGCCTCAAGCCGGAACCGCGGCAGATACGACTCCAAATTGCCTTCAGACACGTTGGGAACCGCCCCGGGCGAGAGCGCGCCCTGAGAAACAAGAATCGTGCGGCCGTTCGGTCGCGGCATTATACCTCCCGGTGTACGCCCGGCACAACCGTCCCTGCCGACTGGCACCCTCGCAAGCGCCACGCTATGATACGTGGGCATGTCGCACCCCATGGGACATTCCGGAAAACGCGGGGCCGTTGGGGTGATCGTGCGCGACGGCCGCCTGCTGGTGATCCGTCGCTCGCGGTTCGTCGTGGCGCCGCGCACGTTCTGCTTTCCCGGGGGAGCGATCGAGGGCGACGAGTCGGAGCAGGAAGCGCTGGTGCGCGAGATCCGCGAAGAGTTGGGCGTGGCGATCCTCGCCGAGCGGCGGGTCTGGCAGAGCGTGACGCCCTGGCACGTCCATCTCGCCTGGTGGCTGGGCCGTTTAGAGCCCGACGCCCGGATCGCTGCCAATGCGTCCGAGGTGGAGTCGGTTCACTGGTACACGCCCGAAGAAATGGCCGAACTGCCCGATCTCTTGGAGAGCAATCGCCACTTCCTCGCCGCCCTGGCATCGGGCGAGATCGATCTGGCTATTTGATCGGTCGGGACGGCGACGCCGGGTCGCCGGTAGACGCCTCGCTGGGCACGCGATCCGCGTCACCAGCCTGCCGTCCTTCCTCCACGAACTGCTGCCACGCGTCAGGCGTGATCTGCGCGGACGTGCGTTGCTCCGGGAAGAAGCGGCGATTGAAGATCTCCGGATCGAAAGGATCGACCGGCGCGACTTGGGGCAGGCCCGTCCCGCCCGCGACCATCGGGCCGTTGATCAGAGGATTCCCGCCGCGGCCAAATCCGACCGCGCCGGCCTTCGCCCGACTGCTCGAAGAAGAGCCGTTCGGCAGGGGCACTGCGGGGACAACGTTGGCTGGATCGTCGGTGGGCGGTGTGACGGGGGCCGTGTGGGCTGCCGACTTCGCCAGCCAGGGCGGGCGCACGTGTGGCGGCAGCTCCTGTTTCGGCTCGGCGGCGATGGGGTTGATCGGGCTGGCCGGCCCGGCCACCTGGTAGACCCAGTTGACGATCCGTTGGTACTGGTCGCGATCGTGATCGGCGAAGATCGCTTCGGCCGAGCCGTGTGGCTGGATCGGGACGGTCAAGAGCTTGCTGCGAGCGGGGTCGTCCCGATCGATCCACGCGAGCGTGCCGTGCAGATTCCGCTGGGTGAGCCGGCGACTGGCAGGTCTCGCCGAAGGGATGCGGAGCAGTCGAAACTCGTGGTCGCTCCCCGGCCCGTGGCAACCGGCCGCGGAACACCGGTTCACCAAGAGGGGCTGGATGGTCTTTGTGAACTCCTCCACGGAGCCCGGCGGCATCTCGCGGACCGATCGCTCGAGATCCTCAGGCGACGGCGCTGGATCCACGCGCTCGGCCGGCCGCTCGGCCGGCTGCGGTCGACAGAGCGACATCTTGATCCGTCGCTCGACGAGCGGGATCAGAGGATGGGTGGGGTCCAGGGCCCTCGCTCGGGCCAGTTCCTCGGCGGCCAACTCTAGCAGGCCGTATCGCTGACACCATTGGGCCAAGTCCAGGTGCTCGCGGAGGTCGCCCGGCTGGATCAGGGCTCTCTTTCGCTGGTAGCCCTCCTCCAGCGTCCGACAGTGGAACTCCACGTCGCCGGCTTTGACGTGGATCCGTCCACCCTCGACCACGACATCGAAGCCGTCCCCCGTTTGGGTTATCTCTCCTTGCAGCAGGCTGCCGTTCCGCAGCACGAGCGCCCCCGCGTCAGACTGGGATGCAACGGCGGACCCCTGGGCCAAGCCGACCGAAGCCGTCGACACGACGGCCACGACCGGGGCGACAACCACCAGAGCCAAGCTGAGCCGGTTCATGATCCGTGACATAGCGGGCGGAGAGTAAGTGATTCAACAAACCGGGTCAAGACAAGATGAGGCGGATTTCTACGTCCTTTAGGGGGACATTGTCACCCGGTGAGCACCGGAAATCACCACTTTTGGGGAAGCCCTGCCTGACCTACTGGAATCGCCTACCCGTCGGCGCTATACTAAGGGTTTCCGGGGATGGAAAGCCGTGACGGAAGCACGGGACGACGAGCAACGCGAAGTCTACTTCGAAGGGCTGGTTCAAGGGGTCGGTTTCCGTTACACGACGCGTCGGATCGCCGCGAGGTTTCGCGTGACCGGCTACGTCCGGAACCTGCCCGACGGCCGCGTGCTGGTGGTGGCCGAAGGCCCTCCGGAGGAGTTAGACCGGTTCCTGGCCGCGGTTCGCTTGGCGATGGACCGCTACATTGAGGACGTCGACCAGACCGTCCGCCCGGCCACCGGCCAGTTCCGCGATTTCGGCGTCCGGCACTAGCCCCGCCACCGGCGAACCGCCCGGGCTCGCGGAGCGTAGGGATACGCGTAGCGAAGGGTGCGCTGCCGGGCAGCCTTCAGGGTGTAGACGACAGTTAACGGGATGACGAAATGCAGATAGCTTTGGGGAGTCCGATTCTGGTAGCTGCTGCCCTTACGTGGCTGAAGCCGTTGTGGGTCGTCGGCGTGGCGGTGGCGGCGGCGCTGGGGGCGTTGTTCGGCATCTTGGCGGTGATGCGGTTGCTGGCCCCGAAGGTGGCCGCCATCGCCCATACGACTGCCAAGGAGGCGCTCTCCCAGCCGCTCTTCTACGTACTCCTGGCGATCGGCGTTTTCGTCATCCTCATTTCCCCCTTCGTCCCTTACAACACCTTTGGTGAAGACATCAAGATGCTGAAGGCCGAGGGCCTGACGCTGATCAAGATCCTGGCGATCATCCTGGCGGTATGGACGGCGAGTGTCTCCATTTCTGAGGAGATCGAAGGGCAGACGGCCTTGACGCTGCTGTCGAAGCCGATCGGACGCCGCCAGTTGATTGTGGGGAAGTTCCTGGGTGTGATTGCTCCGGTGGTCATTCTGTTCGTCATCCTGGGCGCGATTTTCCTCTCCACGGTCTCGTACAAAGTGGTCTACGACGCCCGGGAGAACAGCCTGCCGGAGGTTGAGCCCGCGCAGTGCCAGGAGGAAATGATCCAGATCATGCCGGGCCTGGCCCTGTCGTTCATGGAGGCGGTGGTGCTCGCCTCGATCAGCGTGGCGATCTCCACCCGGCTGCCGATGCTGGCCAACCTGGTGATCTGCGTGTCGATCTACGTGCTCGGCCACCTCGTGCCGGTGCTGGTGAACTCCGCCCTGGGGGAGTTTGCGATCGTCGGCTTCGTGGGGAGATTCCTCGCCGCGGTGCTCCCGGTGTTAGACAACTTCAGCATGGAGACGGCCATCTCCACGGGGCAGGAAGTCCCGTGGATCTATCTCGCGGCGACGGCGGGTTACTGCGCGCTCTACTGCCTGGCGGCCATGTTCCTCGCCCTGCTCTTGTTCGAGGACCGGGATCTGGCGTAGGCCGCGTCGGCCGGCCGGTGTGGGACGTGGGTGGCGAAGGTAGCCGGGGGACGGATCATCCCGAGTCGGCGTGTCCCGGCGTGTTCACGATTTCCGCCCGTTGCCCAACGCCACCATCACCCGATCGGTGATTGCCTGGACCAGCGCCTCCTGCTCGGGCGTGGTCGGGCGGCCGTTGGAGCCGGACGGCGTGCTCTCGCCCGGCTTGGCTTTGCGGAACCGCGGCGGGCAGAACGCCTCGGGGCGGACGCCGGTCTCCTTCCAACTGTCGCGGAACGCGTCGTTGGCGCAGACGTCGCAGTCTTCCAGCTCGTTCCGCGGGTCCTGGAAGCCCCACTGCCCTTTGAGTTGGAGAAGGGCCTGGGCCTCCGGCTCGGTGAAGTAGTTGACTCGACCTAGCCCCCGGGCGAGCATCAGGATTCGGCAGTAGGCGTCGAGGATCTCCGTCCACCAGTAGGCCTTCTCCACGGTCGCGTCGTAGCTGACCGTGCCGTGGTTGGCCAGGATGACCACGTTCGCCTTGTGCACGAAGGGCAGGATCGTGTCGGCAAACTCCTGGCCCCCCGGGATCGCGTACTTGGTGATCGGCGTCTCGCCGATGAAGATCTCCACCTCGGGAAGCACGCATTGGGGGATCGGCTCGCGGGCGATGCCGAAGGCGGTTGCGTGCGGCGGATGGCAATGGACCACGGACTTGATCTCCGGCCGCTCCTTCATGATCGCCAGGTGCAGCTTCACTTCGCTGGTCCGCTTCCGACGCCCGGAGATCTGGGTGCCCTCCATGTCGACCACGCACAGGTCGTCGGGCTTCATGAACCCCTTGGTGATCATCGTCGGCGTGCAGACCACCTCGTTCTCACTGACGCGGTAGCTGATATTTCCGTCGTTGGCCGCGGCGAAGCCCTTCTTGTAGAGCCGGTCGCCGATCTCGCATATCTCTTGCTTGATTTTGTAGATGTTGGTCATCGATTCGTTCTCGTTCCGGGCAACTGCGGTTATGTCGGCTCTTCGTCGGTCTCAAGCGCCTCGACGGTCACGTTGTCGAGGATGGCCGCGTTATAGGCGTCGATCGGCTTGACGTCGGGATAGAACGGCTGCGCGGCTTCTCGCCCCTCGCTGATCGCGATCCGACTGCCCACGCCGGCCCCCAGCTCGTCGTAGACGGCGATCTCCTCGGCCGACGGAGCCCCCTCCCCGACCAGGTCTGTCAGCGACAGCGGCACGACCAGCTTGAACCGGGCACCGGTCAGGCTGGGGTGCGAGCGGTTGAGCGTTACGGTCCCGACAACTTCTGCAATTCGCATCGAATGTCTATCCCAAGCGCTCGCGCAGGGCTTCCGGACACTCCCGGGGCCCTCCGCGGCAGAATCGGCTAATCATCTGTCTCATCGGGAAGAGGCTTGTGGTCCTCGAATCGACCACGAGCACGTTCGCCCCGACCGTCGCCGCCTCGGCGTCGACCATCCCGGCGTCGATTCCTAACATAGCCCGAACGCCCTTGTGCCGGTTGGCCAGACACAGGGCAACGGCCGGATACGCGCTGACGACCAGGCCCAGCGTGTTCGGCTTCGGGAGCTCGCCGGCCAATCGATCGGTCGCGGCCACCAGGCAGTCGGTTCGGTGGGTCTCGATCTCGATCCCTTCGCCGTTGAGCGCCCGGATCAGCGGGGCCGGGTCGAACCGAGAACCGAGAACCGTCATCACCAGGCGCACGCCCCCGGCCGCCGGCGTCGGCACGGCCTGATCGCAGACCAACGCGATCTTCTTGCGATGAAGCTCATCGCGCACCGACGGGGTGACCACCGCCTGGGGCGGCACGACCACGCGTCGCACGCCCTCGAGCCGGCCCTCCAATTCCGACATCGTCACCACCTGGCTGAGCACGACCAGCTCGCCGCTGGACGGACTCGACGCGGCTTGCGAACGCGTCCCGGCACCAGGGGCACCCGCGGGAGGCGAGGAGGAGGCCGAAAGGTCACCCGGCTGGACCGTCCCAGCGGTCTCCGCGCCCGGCTCGGGCGCAATCCCGAGCTTCGCGAGCACCTCGCGTACGAGCTTGTCGACGTCGATCGATGGTTCGGCCATCAGTCGCAAATCCCAAGGACGGACCAGCGGACGGGCGTGTTGTCGCTTTGGAGCAGCTCACGGGTGCCACGCCCGTCGCTGGTTACGATCACGGTCTCTCCTCTGCCGGCCCCGAGACGATCGACGGCCAAGACCGGGTCGCCGTCGGGCGAGCGGCCATCGGCCGCCAGCGGCTGGACGACCAGCAGCTTCCAGCCTTTCATCGAAGGATGTTTCACGGTCGACGTTGCGGTTCCAATCACACGGCCGGCGAGCATGTCAGGGATCAGGGGTCGGAGGTCAGGGGGCAGGATGCTCTTGTTCTGCGGGTTCGGTCAGCAAGCGCGATCTCGCTTCCATTCATCCCACGGGCCGCAGCCCGTGGGCTTTGGCTGTCCCTTGCTCTCAACGCTCGGTTCAGCAGTCTTCCTGCTTCCAGTTACCCATCGAAAAAATTACCCCACTCCCTAGTCCCTACTCCCTACTTCCTACTTCCCCAAAATCCGCAGGTTGTCGATCATCGAGCAGCGGCGTTCTCGAGTGAAGGTGAGGGGCGTGGTCGGGCCTTCGCCGGTTGGGGTGGCGATGGAGAAGGAGAGGTAACCTTCGCCACCGAGCCCCAGGCCGGCCATGCTCGGACCGTTCTTGACGAACAAGGTGGTGTCCATCACCTTGCCCATCTTGGTCATGTTGTCGACGTTCTTCGAGTGGATCATGGCCGTGTGCCGGAAACCGTGCTCGCTCCGATAGGCCATCTCGATCGCCTCGTCCACGTCGCGCGAGCGGACGAACGGCAGGAAGGGCATCATCTGCTCGACGGGCACGAAGGGGTTCGACTCGTCGGTCTCGCCGTAGATCAGCTCCACGTTGGGCGAGATGGTCTTGCCGATTCCGGCGGCCAGCACGGCGGCGTCCTTGCCGAGGAAATCGCGGCTGGGCACGTCGTGCTTCCTGCCGCCTTCGCCCACGCTGGTGATGGCGACTTTCGTGAACGCCTCGACCTCGGAAGCACTGAGCCGGACGGCGCCGGCCCGCTCCATGGCGGCCATCATCGCGTCGAACACCCGGTCGACGACGAACACCTGCTTCTCGGAGATGCACAGGAGGTTGTTGTCGTAGGCGGCGCCCTGGATGATGGATCGGGCGGCCCGGTCCAGGTCGGCGGTCTCGTCGACGACGACGGGCGGATTGCCGGGCCCGGCCACGATCGCCCGCTTCGCCTGCCGCATCGCCGCCCGGGCGACCCCCGGTCCACCGGTCACGCAGAGCAGGGCCACGTCGCGGTGCTTGAAGATCGCATCGGCCGTCTCCAGGGTCGGCTCGGTGATCAGGCAGATCAGGTTGTCGATTCCCAGGTCGCGATAGATCGCCTCGTTGAAGCGCCGCACGCCCTCGGCCGCCACGCGGCGTCCGCTGGGATGCGGGTTGATCACCAGCGTGTTTCCGGCGGCGATCATGCTCACCGCGTTGCCGGTGATCGTGGGGAGCGAGTGCGTCACCGGGGTGATCGCCCCGATGACGCCGAACGGGGCGTGCTCGATCACGGCCAGGCCGTGGTCGCCGCTGAACACCTCGCTCCGCATGAACTCCACGCCCGGCGTCCGCTCGCCGAGCACCTTCAGCTTTTCAATTTTGTGCTCGAGCCGGCCGATCTTGGTCTCCTCCATCTCCATCGTGCCCAGCTCCACGCACTGATCGATGGAGATTCGGCGGATGTGGTCGATGATCCGCTTGCGGTCGTCCATCGTTCGCCGGGAGAGCTGGTCGAAGGCATCCCGGGCGGCGGCGACCGCCTCGTCGACGCAGGTGAACATTCCGAATCGGCCCTGGTACCCGCCCCCGGCGACGACCGGAACGCCCGCCCCGTTCGATCCAAGGCGGCTGAGCACTTCCTCGACAACGTTGCGTATGACGGTCTCGTTGAGTTGCATGGCTTAGGAGCCTTCCGAGATTGTTGGTTTCGCACGATCTGCCAGATTCACTTGGACGGATTCCCTTCCTTCGCGTACACGCAGCGGTGGTCGACGTGAACGCTGTCGATAATCCCGATGATCACCGCGTCTACCGGGAGGGTCTTGGTCTCCGGCGTGAGCCGGGCACTGGACCCCTGCGTGACCAGCACGTACTCGCCCTCGCCCGCCCCCACCGTGTCGACGGCCACGAAGGTCCGCCCGGTGGTCTTCAGGCTGGCCCGGGTCTCGGCATCCACGCGGTACGGCTCGACGACCAGCAGCTTCCGGCCGACCATCGAGCCGACTTTCTGCGTGGAGACCAACGAGCCGGTGACCTTGCCCACGAACATCGCCTTACGCCTCCAGTAGCTGTTTTGCCTGCCGGGCGACGATCAACTCCTCGTTGGTCGGCACCACCCAAATCTGAACGCGGGTCGCCTCGGCGTGAATGGGGCCTTCGCCCTTGATTCGCTCGTTGGCCGCCGGATCGAGCACGATGCCCAGTTCCTCGAGGTCGCGGCAGACCTGGGCCCGGAATTCGGGACGGTTCTCGCCGATGCCGCCGGTGAAGGCGATCAGGTCGGCCCCGCCCAGCTCGACCAGGTACGCCCCCAGATAGTGCCGCACGCTGGAGACGAACAGGTCCAGGGCCAACTGGGCCCGTGAGTTCCCTTGCTCGGCCGCCTCGCGGACGTCGCGGACGTCGCCGCTGACGCCGCTCAATCCCAAAAGCCCGCTCTGGGAGGCCAGGATCGAGAGCACTTCGGCGAGCGACTTGCCGGTATGCTCCATCACGATCGGCAGGGCGAAGGCGTCGAAATCGCCCGCCCGGTTGTTCTGCGGCAGGCCGCTCTGCGCGCTCATTCCCATGCTCGTCGCCATGCTCCGGCCGCCTCGAATCGCGCAGAGCGAGCTCGATCCGCCGAGGTGGCAGGAGATGACCCGCAGGTCGTCTCGCCCCAGAAGCTCGGCGGCGCGCGTGGCGATGTAGCGGTGGCTGGCCCCGTGAAAGCCCCATCGCCGGATCAGGGCCTTCTCGGCCCACTCATAGGGAACGGCGTAGTAGCGGTTGCGATCCGGGATCGTCTGGTGGAAGCCGGTCTCGAACGCCGCCACCAAGGGGATCTCCGGCAGCTTGTCGTGCACGAGCCGCATCGCGTTGATATACGGGGGATTGTGGGCCGGCGCCACCTGATTCATTGCTTCCATCGCGGCGAGCACCTCGTCGGTCACCCGCTGTACGCCGCTCACGGATCCGCCGTGCACGGCCTTGAAGCCAATCGCCGAGACCTCGGACGCGTCGCCCAGACACCCTCGCTCGGGATCGGTCAACTGGGCCAGGCATTGGCGCACGGCCTCGGCGTGGTCGGCCACCTGGAGCGTATCCTCCCACTGCCGATCGCCGATTTCGACCGTCGAGCGGCTTTCGGGCGAGCCGATCCGCTCGATTCCGCCGCGGGCGATCTGGGTCTCGTCGTCCATGTTCAGGAGACGATACTTAAAGCTCGTCGATCCCAGGTTGGCTACGAGGATCTTCATGGCTTCCTTCTCCCGATCTTGCGCTTCGGCCTTCGACCCGCGGGCCGGCCGCCAGCGCACGGCTGCTTCCTTTCACGTCCTCACGAAAGAAACGCCTTGATCACGCCGTCGGCGGGACGGGGGATGATATGGCTGGCGACCAGCTCGCCGACCTGGCCGGCGGCGTTGGCCCCCGCTTCCACGGCGGCACGCACGCTGCCCACGTCACCGCGGACGACGGTCGTCACCAGTCCGCCGCCGATCTGGATCCGCTTGGCGATCTGGACGTTGGCCGCCTTGGCCATCGCGTCGGTCGCTGCGACCAGAGCCACGAGGCCCCGAGTTTCCAGTAGTCCAATGGCGTCTTGCATCGTCGGTTCTTCCCTTCTTCGTTGTGTCGAGTCTGGATGGTGTGCCTGCGAGTTATTCGGTCACGAGGAGGTGTCTGGAGCGGATTTTCGAGCCTTGGAGACCTGCGGCAGGACGACGCCGAGGTCCTCGTGAGGCCGGGGGATCACCTGCACGCTGACCACTTCCCCGATCCGGCTCCCGGCGTTCGCCCCGGCATCGGTGGCCGCCTTGACGGCGGCGACGTCGCCGGTCACAAACACGCTGACCAGGCCGCTGCCGACCTTGTCCCAGCCGAGGAACTCGACGTTGGCCGCCTTCATCATTGCGTCGCTGGCCTCGACCAGGGTGACGAACCCCTTGGCCTCGATCATGCCCAGCGCTTCCATAGCTTTTGCCATCGCTTGCTTCTCCCAATGCGTGAGAACATGAGTAATGAGTGGCGAGTGGCGGTCGCTTCCGCCCATTCCCCTACCACTTCTCACCTTCCACTTGCCAAATCTACGGTCTAAACAACTCCACCTTCTCCGCGTGCTCCAGATCGGCCGCGTTGCCCTCGTCGGTGTCCACGTGAACCTCCAGCTTGATCCCTTCGCCGACCCGGACGGCCAGACCCTCGAACACGGTGGGGCAAGGCGAATGGACCCGAAGGCTCATCCGATCGCCGTCGCGCACGCCGTAGAACCCGGCGTCGCTCGGACCCATGTGCACGTGCCGTTCGGCGCGGATCACCCCCTCGTCCAAGTCGACCACGCCCTGCGGTCCGACCAGCACGCAGCCGGGCGTCCCCTCGATCTTGCCGCTCATCCGCACCGGAAGATCGATACCCAGCGAGATCCCGTCCGTAAACGCCAGCTCCACCTGGCTGGCCGGACGCGTCGGCCCCAGCACCCGCACCGAAGGCAGCATCCGGCGCCGCGGCCCCACGACCATCACCGTCTCCTCGGCCGCGTAGTAGCCGTCCTGGTACAGCTCCTTCACCGGGGTGAGCTTGCGACCGGGCCCAAACAGGGTCTCCACGTGCTCGTCCGTCAAGTGGACGTGCCGGGCCGAGATGCTCACCACCAACTCCGGCTTGCCGTCCGGCGCGCCGATCTGCTTGAGCACGATCTCGCGGACGATCTGCTCGACGAGGCTTCGATCCATAGGAGACGCGATGCTCATTCCGTCTGATCCTAGCGCGGCCTGCGGCCGCAACCAACGTACTCATCACGCTCCGCGTGATGCACGCCAAAGTACTCATCACGCTCCGCGCGACGTGCACCGTCACGCGGAGCGTGACGGCTACAATAGTATCTCCCTACGCGTTGTCGGTCGCGCCGGCGACCATCAGATTCACTCCGCCCGCCAGAAGCTTGCTCCGCCAGTCTTCCTCAATGCCGTGATCCACCACGAGATCCCGCACCGCATCCAGTCCGCAAAGCTGCACCAGGCTCTGGTGTCCGAACTTGGAGCTGTCGACGACGAAGATCACTTCGTCGGCGGCGTTCATCATCACCCGGTCCGTCCCCACCAGAAGCGGGTTATTGTCCCAAAACCCTTCGTCGTTGACCGCGGCCACGCTCAGGATCGCCTTCCGCACCCGCAACGAGCCCGCCATCTGCTCGGCGTACGGTCCTTGGGCCACGCCGGTCCGCGGGCAGATGTTGCCCCCGATCAGGACCAGGTCGCTCCCCGGATGCATCGCAAACAGGCTCGCCACGGGCAGCGAGTTGGTGACCACCTGGAGGGGCCGGCCGACCAGCAGGCGGGCGACCTCGTAGGTGGTCGTGCCCCCGCCGAGCAGGACGGCGTCTCCATCCTCGACGAGTCCCACGGTCCGTACGGCGATGGCCCGCTTCTGATTCCAGTTCTGGCGCTGCCGGGCGTCGAAGTGGGGCAGTCGCGGCGACGTCTCGGTGTACAAGACCCCGCCGTGAATCCGTCGGGCGGCCCCCTCCTCTTCGAGCTGCTCCAGGTCGCGCCGGATCGTCGACTCCGATACGGCCAACTCGCTGGCCAAGTCCCGGGGCGAGGCGAACCGCCGCACCCGGACCAGTTCCAGCAACCGACTGCGCCGTTCTTCTCCGACCATCGCAGTTCACCCCAGAGGAGGCAGTCTCACTACAACAATACGATTATCTTCGATGGAGTGGAAGAACGCAAGCATCCGATGGCACCTAAATGAAGAATTAGTTGCACTGCTGTGCAACGAATAGCCACAATGCGACGCACCAAACGGTTGAATTGTGTCATTTCTGCGATTTTGCGCGAATATGGGAGTTCTGGCGAATATAAGACATGTCTCAGGATGGGTGCGTAGTAGTTCGTTGTGGCCGATCGACCCCCCGTCGAGGGCCGGGAGTGCAAATGCCGAGGAATCGACCGAGACCGTCCGCTGGCGTTGTTCCTTACCGTCCAAACGGGTTGTCTGGAGCACCCCGGACTCGTATAATCCCCGGCTCCGCGCCACACGGTCGGCGGCACCGTGCCCCGGGCAGTGGGAGCGGTCTCCCGGCAAGCCTCCTCGCTCGGCACCGAAGAACTGAATGAATCCGCTTGGCCGTGAGCTGCGTCTGCACACCGTTGGAGGGCGTCGGCCCGGCTTGGCGCAGAGGGCAGCGAAACCATGCTTTCCTGGTCCGAATTCTGGTCCTGGTACACCGCCAGCGAGTGGGTGATCCGGCTGGTCATGCTGGTCATCGTCGTCAACCAGCGTCGCCCCCCGAGATCGGCCATGGCGTGGCTCATGGTGATCTTCTTCCTGCCCTGGCCGGGGCTCGTGCTCTACCTGCTCATAGGCGAGAACCACCTTCCTCGTCGCCGGATGGAGCAGCACGCCCGACTCGTCGAGGAGCTGTTGGCCGTCCGTCGCCGGTTCGAGGACCACCCCAGCGCCGTCCATCCGGAGCTCGCCCCCGAATCGATGGCCGCCGTCACCTTGGCCGAGCACCTCGGATACATGCCCATTCTGGGCGGTAACGACGTCGAATTGATGACCCGCACCGAAGACGTCATCGATCGGCTCATCGCCGATATCGACGCGGCCGAGCACCACGTGCACCTGCTGTTCTACATCTTCGCCGACGACGAGACGGGCCGCCGGGTGGCCGAGGCGCTGGCCCGGGCGGTCGAACGGGGCGTCCCGTGCCGCGTGCTGGTCGACTCGGTCGGATCGGCCCGGATGCTCAAGCGCCTGGGGCCGCAGATGGTCGCCCAGGGCATCCGGCTCCACGAGACGCTGCCCGTGGGCATCTTCCGGCGTCGCATGGCGCGGATCGATCTGCGGAACCACCGCAAGCTGGCGGTGATCGACGGCCGGATCGCCTACACGGGCTCGCAGAACATCGTCAACGCCGACTACGGGCACAAGGATCTGGCGTGGCACGACATGATGGCCCGGCTGGCCGGCCCGGCCGTGTTGGAGCTTCAAGCGGTGTTCGTGGCCGATTGGTACTTCGACACGGATGAGCTGCTCGACGGCGACGACGTCTTCCCCGATCCGCCGGTCGCCGGAACGACGCCCGTGCAGACGTTGCCCAGCGGCCCGAGCTACCCGACCGAGAACTACCAGCGGCTGGTGGTCGCCGCGCTCTACGGCGCCCGGCGGCACGTCATCCTCACCACGCCGTACTTCGTGCCGGACGAGCCGTTCATGCAGGCCCTCCAGGTGGCCGTGTTGCGGGGGGTCGAGGTGGAGCTGATCGTGCCCAAGCGGTCCGACCGGTGGCTGGTGACCGCGGCGTCTCGGGCCTACTACGGCGAGCTGTTGGACGCCGGGGTGAAGCTTCACCTCTACAACGCGGGACTCCTGCACTCCAAGACGATGAGCATCGACGACGCCGTGGCGTTCCTCGGCACCAGCAATTTCGACATCCGCTCGTTCGCCCTGAATTTCGAGGTCAACCTGCTTCTGTACGACAAGGAGGTGACCGAGCGGCTCCGCGCCGAACAGCAGGAGTACATCGACAACTCCGTGCAACTGACCCGTGAGGAGTGGCAAGAACGCCCGATCGCGCAGAGAACGGTTCAACACGTCGCCAAGCTGCTCAGCCCGTTGCTGTAGTCGGGCGTATGGGTTCGGAAGAAACCGGCTCGGCGCGTGCGGCGAGGGGGCCCCAAACGCTTCCTGGCGCGGCGTCCTAATTGGACAGCGCCACTTTGGCGTCTCATCGTAACCCGAAGCGTAAGCGAGGGCACGCGTTGCTCCGAATTCCTCGCTTACGCTTCGGGTTACGATATTCCAGGGGTTTCGCGCCGATGTGGCGCTTTCCGACTAACCTTCCTCCATCATCCTGATCCGATGGTGCGACGCGGCCTGGGCCATCACGTCTCGCTCCTGCGCGTCGGTGAAGAACTGGGGCTTTCCCACGACCGCCGCGGCGACCATCGACTTGGCGGCGTCTTCGACGATCAGCGCCCGGTAAAAGGCCTGTTTCATGTTCGCCCCCAGGCAGCAGACGCCGTGGTTGGACATGAAGATCGTGTCGTGCTCCCGGGCCGCTTCGGTGACCGCGTCGGCCAGGGCCTGCGTGGTGGGAGTCACGTAGGGGATCGTGGTCCGCCGGCCCAGGTCGTTGACGAACTCGAAGAACATCGGGCGCAGCTCCACGCCCGAGCTGACCACGCCGCAAAGCCAAGGGGAGTGCGTGTGGAAAACGGCGTTCACGTCGGGCCGTACGCGGTAGATCCCCAGGTGCATGTTGACTTCCGAGGTCGGTTTGTGCGGGCCCTCGACCTGGCGGCCGCTTTCCAGCTCCATGCCGCAAAGATCGTCCGGCTCCACCTCGTCCATCGCCAGTCCGCTCGGTTTCATCCAGATGACACGGCCGTCGCGGGCGCTCGTGTTCCCGCCGGCGCCGACGACGAGGTGGGCTTCGTAGACTCTCTTGCCATATCGGGCGAGCTCTTCTCGGATCGAGGGCATGGGGAGGTCCTTTCTCTGAACAAGAACCGGATGGTCCCACGGGCGAAGCCGCAAGCGGCTTGAAATCGTGAAGTCCGTGCGCGCGACTGTAGCCCGTGATCTCAAGCGGAGTCAGTCAGCAACAGTCAACCGTGCGGGTGGACGATGATCTTCATCCCGCCCTGCGTTTCCATGGTTTGAAACGCCTCGTTGATGTCGTCCAGGGGGAAGTGGTGCGTGATGATCGGCTCGGTGCGGACCATGCCTCGCTCCAGCAGCTTCACCGCCAGCTCGTGATGCCGGGGCACGCACCCGTGCGAGCCGGTCACGAAGCACTCTTTGTAGTGGATCGTGTTGGAGAGGACCGACATCGGGCGCACGTGCTTCCCCAGCCCGCCGAACAGGTTCACGTGCCCGCGATGGGCCACCATCTCGATCGCCTGCTCGTGCGCATCGACCGAGGGGCACGTGGTCATCACCACGTCCGGGCCTTCGCCGCCGGTCTCCTCGCGGCAGCGGGCCACCAGGTCCTCCTCCCCCGAGTTGACGTAGACGTCGGCGTCGTACTTCCTGGCGATCGCCATCCGCTCGGGGCTCAGCTCGGCGCAGATCACCTTGACGGCGCCCATCGCCCGGGCGGCGTCGATCATCATGCAGCCGATGGGGCCCATGCCGATGATCGCGATCGATCGGCCCAGCGACATGCCGACCAGCTCCAGGCCGTTGAGCACGCAGGCCAAGGGCTCGGCCAGCGCGGCCACGTCGAAGCTCAGCGCGTCGCCGAACGGTGCGACGGGCCCCTCCTCGAGCACCAGTCGCGGCAGCTTCATGTACTGGGCGAACGCGCCGGGGATCTGGTAGCCGATGGCGTAGTTGATCTCGCAGTTGTTGCCCAGGCCGTTGCGGCACCAGTGGCACTGTCCGCAGGGGACGTCGGCCCCCACGGCCACGCGATCGCCCTCCTTGACCCGGGTGACGTTCTTGCCGGCCTTGACGACCACGCCGGCCGTCTCGTGGCCGATGATCGCCGGCGGCTTCACGCGGGGGTTCCCGTGGTGGAAGATGCGGACGTCGGACCCGCACACGGCGACCGATTCGACCTTCAGCAGGGCCGAATCGTCGTCGATTTGGGGATCGTCGACTTCTTTGACCACGATTTTATCGAGCTCTTCCAGGACGGCGGCTTTCATGGTGCGTTTCTTCCGGATTAGGGGGAATTTGTTGGGGATCGGCCGAAGAATTACCTCCCGACTTTAGTAGCAGGCACACGCCGTGTGCCGTCCGCCGGTTACGGCACACGGCGTGTGCCTACTACTCCGCAAATGCGGAAGTTGCTCTTCGGCCGATCCTAGGTCAGGATTGTCGCGTTGTCTCTGCCGTCAAGCGTCTTTCGCGTCGTGCGGCGAACCGTGTGTTGTGGATGACGAGGGGCGTGCCGGCGGGCCGCCCACGCGCGGCCTCTACGGCCGGATCAGCACCTTGGCGAAGAACTCGCTCTGATCCCGCATCATCACCAGCGCGTCGAGGGCCTTGTCTAGCGCAGCGCGATGCGTGACGAGCGAGTCGAGATCCACGGCCCCGGAGGCCACGGCCGCCAGCACCGCGCGCCAGTCGTCGTTGTTGCCCTGGGCGCTGAACGAGGAGTTCCAGGTGCCGAGCACGTCCAGCTCGCGCCGCATCGTTTGGGAGATGAGCGAAGCGGGGATCGTCACGTCGGCCGAGGGATTGCCGAGGATGACGACTCGCCCCCCGACTCGGGCGGCGGCCATCGCCTGGTTCAACGTGATCGGCACTCCCGCCCCCTCGACGCAGACCTCCGCGCCGTATCCGCCGGTCAGCTCGTCGACCTTCTCCAGCGGGTCGACCCGGCGCGGGTCGAAGGCCAGCTCGAAGCCGAGGCGCCCGGCCATCGCCAGCTTCTCCGCCACGAGGTCGAAGAGGATCACCCGGGCGGCGCCCATCATCCGGGCCCACTGGGCGCAGATCAGGCCGATGGGCCCGGCCCCGAAGATCACCACCGACTCGCCCACGAACCCGCCGCCGGCCCGCTTCAAGGCGTGAAGCGCGACGGCGGCCGGCTCGGTCATCGAGGCCGCTTCGAGCGAGACGCCGTCGGGCACCGGGATCAGGTTTTGCGGCGGAACGGCCACGTACTCGGCAAAGGCCCCGTCGCGCCGGGAGCCGTAGTAGTCGTAGTCGGAGCACTGGACGTAGTTGCCCAGCTCGCACGACGCACAGCGGCCGCACCACAACAACGGGAACACGACCACCCGGTCGCCGGGCGCGTAGCCCTCTACGTCGTCGCCGCATGCCTCCACCGTCCCGGCGAACTCATGCCCACAGATCGTGGGGAAGTGGTACGTGCCCTTGACGAACGTGCGGGGGATATCCGAGCCGCAGACGCCGCAGAACCCGACGCGAACGAGCACGTCGCCCGGCCCCGGCTCCGGTCGGGGGACCTTCTCGAAACGTGCATCGCCCACGGCGTGTAGGACCAGGGCGTTCATAGTCGACTCGGGGGTCATCGAGGTCGCTCCATAGGGGGGGCTGAAGGCCGGCGGGAAGAAGGCGGCCGAGAGCCGGCGACCGCTTACTGGGCCAGAGTCTGCGCCATTCTCGCACCGCTCATCTTATCGCAGCGCCGCCAGCCTGCCCAGTGCCGTCGTGTCGTTCGCGAGCCTCGCGAGGGACCGTGGGATGGGAAAGGGGGATGAGGGGGTGGCCGGGTGACGGGGTGACAGGGTGGACGCGCACCCCCTCG
>Ga0307378_10004485_pt1 | contig 19905 bp, 15 predicted proteins | sample UN1MG_FD_202238 | JGI IMG/M metagenome (GOLD analysis project Ga0307378, IMG submission 202238) | Soil microbial communities from Risofladan, Vaasa, Finland - UN-1 | ecosystem: Environmental > Terrestrial > Soil > Coastal area > Acid sulfate soil | place: Finland: Risofladan, Vaasa | collected... | reverse complement strand
CTTGCAGTTGTCATGAACACTCACTCCGCCAGTACTACATCGCAAGTTGCTATCGTAAAACGCTGTTCGGTCTCGAAATCCGAAGCACGAAATCCGAAACAATAACGAAATCCCAAGACCTCAATGTTCAAAACAGAAACAGCGGCGCCGACCGACAGGACGTTTGGAGCATTTGATATTCGAGTTTCGGATTTGTTTCGGATTTCGACATTCGCATTTCGGATTTCACCACAACTGTTTTGTCGACAAGATATTAGACGAGATCATTCTGTTAGGGACTCCAACTTCTTACTCACGGCCACGACGACCGGCTCGGCGGCCATCTGTCCGCCGTCGGCCCGGCAGGGCGCAAGCGCCCGGCTCAGGGCGAAGCCCTCGGAGATGACCAGCCTGCCGGCCTTCAGCTCCGGGGCGATCTTGACTCGCGCGCCCGCAGCCTGGCCGTTGGCACGCACGGTCACGATGGCGACCGCCTTCAGCCCCAGCTCTCGCGCGTCCTCGACGGAGACGCGAAGCTCCGGCATCCCGATCGCCTCGGCCTGCCATGGGCCGTATCCGCTCAGCGCGCCCGATCCGGCGTGGGCCGCCTGCCGGCCCAGCAGCAGCGCGGGCGAGGGCGCCTTGGCGGGGGCCGGCGCCGAGGAGGGCTTGTCGGGCGAGGTCCTTGCGGCCGGGTCGGGCGCCGAAAGCCGCTCGCAGGCGCCGATGCCCGCCGCACGCGCCAGGGATTCCACAAGCTGCGCCGGCGTCGGCACGCCCGCCGGCGGAGGCAGCATCGCCAACGTCTTAACGCTGCGGGCGCCGCCGCCGAGGTACGTGCCGCCGATCTCCCACGGCAGGGCCACCGGCAGGACGATCTCGGCCGCATCGGTCGTCGCGTTCGGCAGGGGGCAGGCGGCCGCCAGGATATTCCTGCCGGTCCAGCCCAGCAGGCCGATAGGGTCGCAGCCGACGGCGATCCAGTTGGCGGTGTTCTCCGCGGCCGCCGCCAGGGGTATGGCGCCGAGTTTTGGTCCCAGCCGCACGGCCGCCAGCGCATTGGCCCCGAACGTCTCGGCGGCCACGCCGCCGCCCTTGGCCTTGGCGAGTTGGCCGGCGAGATAGCCGATCTGCCTCCAGGCCGCGCCGCGTGCGTGCTCGGCCGCGATCAGAACGGCCAGCCGCTTGCAGCCGGCCAGCGCCTTGCCGGCGGCCGCCGCCGATGCGTTGTCGCCGGCCGCCGCGTCCAGTCCCGCAGCCGCCGCCACAGCCGCCAGCGCCGCAAGCTCGCCGCCTACGGCGGTGTCCACCACGTGTGTCGCGAACTTACTGCCTGTCCCCGCCCCGGGGTCGATCACCACGATGGGTGTTCTTGTCGCGGTCTTGCGCCGGTCGAATATCCCCTTTGCGCAGGTGGGGTTGGCCGCCAACGCGTCGCCTACGATCAGGAAGCCGTCGCACTCCGACAGGTCGGCCCCGGCCAGGTAATCCGCGCCGCTGGCCTCAATACCCAGAAGCAACTGCTCGTCGGCCGGCTCTATCACCAGGCAGAGCTTGGCGCCCGGCCAGGCCTTGCACCACGCCGCCGCGACGGCCATCTCCTCGCACGGCAGGTTGCCGTCCAGCAGGATCGTTGCGTCCGTGCCGCCCACGCGGGAGGCGATCTCGCTCAGTGCGGCCGGGATGTCGACGTGCGTGGTCTGTGCGCCGCGGCGCCGACGGGCGGACAGGATTCGCCGCCGGTGGCCCAGCAGGTCGCCCATCGCGCTGCCCCGCGGGCACATCGCGCCCTGGTCCGTCTGCTCGCACTCGCTCCGCCAGGCGTCCGGGCCGGACTGCACCGCGACGACCGAGCAAAGGGCGGGGCATAGGGTGCAGCGCGGCACCGATTCATGCTTCTGCTCAGTCTGACTCACTGCTCAGATTCCTCGTGGCGCCGACGGCAGGCCTGCGCCTGGTAATCCGTCAATATCGAAGCCATGGATGAAGAAGTGCAACACAGAGACGCAGCTTCTTGCGTAAGTCAGCCGCGCTGGTCTGCGACTCGCGGGTGGCTAAGCCTGAAAGGCTTACATTCATTAGCCCAGGGCGGCGCCCTGGGTCGACAGCGCCGACCGTGCCCAAGCCCTGTAAGGGCGAGACCCTCTGTTGTGACGCCCTTTCAGGGCTCGGTGAGACTGGCGGACCGGACACCCAGGGCGTTGCCCTGGGCTGGTGAATCGCGGCCCTTCGGGCCGCAAGAACTATGACAGGCTGAACCCGCGTGGAACGCCGAGTTATGCAAAAAGCTGAGGCGCAGAGATTCAGAGAGTCAACAAGACATCCGTCTCTCTCTTTCGCTCTGTGTCTCTGTGTCGAGATCATGACGTTCGGCAGCTGCTCACACATTCAACATTGACAGAATGCTAGAACACGTTCGGATAGTTCTCGATCTTCGCGTAGTTCATGTCCGGGCCGTCCTTGCAGAGGTAGTACGGCCCGATGTTGCAGCGCCCGCAGAGCCCCATCCCGCAGCTCATGCGGCGGTTCATCGAGAGGTAGATCTGGTCGCTGCGGAATTGCTCGCCGACCAGCGTGACGACCACAAACCTCAGCATGATTGTCGGCCCGCAGACGAACACCATCGCGTTGGACTTGTCGATGTCCATGCCCGTCAGCAGCGTCGTCACCACGCCGGTGTGGCCGCTCCAGCCGGCCTGAGGCCGGTCGATCGTGACGGCCATGTCCACCTTGGCGCCCTTCGTCCAGCTCTCGTGCTGCTTGCGGAAGAGCAGCTCCTCCGTGCAGCGGGCGCCGTACTTGATGCTCATCCTCTTGATCTTGCCGAGGTCGGCCAGCAGGGCCAGTATCAGCGCCCTCAGGGGCGCCAGGCCCACGCCGCCGCCGACCACCAGCACGTCCTTGCCCGCGAGCTTCTCGATCGGATAGCCCTTGCCGAAGGGCCCGCGGAGGCCGAGCGTCTGGCCGGCCTTGCACTCGTGCAGCCGGTCGGTGACGGCCCCGGTCTTGAGGATGGTGACCTCGATGCGATTGGGCTCCAGCGGCGAGCTGGACGGCGTGAACGGCGCCTCGCCGACGCCCGGAAGCGTGAGCTGGACGAACTGGCCCGCGCGGAAGGGCATGGGGGTGGCCGGCTTCAGGACGAGAGTCTTGATCGTCGGCGTCTCGTCGATGACCTCGATGAGCTCGGCCGGCTGGGGGACATACGGATTGCCTGAGATCATTTCGACAGCTCCTGGACCACGTCGCGGATATCGATCGCGCCGAGGCATGCGTCGATGCATCGCCCGCAGCCGACGCACCCCAGCAGGCCGTACTGCTGAGGCGAGTAGGTGAACTTGTGCAGGACGCGATTCGCCAGGCGGCTCAGCAGGTTCGGCCGCGGGCTGAGCTTCATGTTCACGCCGCCGGCCATCCGGTGATACGTGCCGAACAGGCAGCTATCCCAGGTGCGGACGCGCTCGAACGTCTCGGGGCTCGGCGTGTGGTCGTAGAGGTAGAAGCAGTGGCAGGTGGGGCAGATATTGGTGCACGCGCCGCACTCCACGCAGTCGGCGGCGAAACGCCCCCAGCCGTCGTCGTTGCCCTCGGGAAGCTGCGGCTGATTGCCGTCGTCGGCAGAGAAGCCGTACTTGGCGTTCTGCGAGCGAACGCGCTCGGTTATCTCCGCGCGGAGCTTGTCGCGCTCGGCGAGCTGCGCCGGCGCGGCGTCGGCGAGCTGTGATGCCTCCAGCAGCTTGGCGCCCTTTTCGCCGGCGGCCTCGACGAGCCATCCCTCCTTCAGCGGGGTGAGGTTGACGTCGAATCCCTCGGTCGCGAAGGGCCGGCCGCCCACCAGCGTGCAGAAGCACGTCTCGGCGCACTCGGCACAGTCGCAGGCCACCAGCGTGGTCGCCTCGCGCCGGGCGCGGTAGGTCGGGTCGTCGAAGTCTCCGCCGAGCATGACCTTGTCGAGGTACCCAAGCGCCCGCAGCTCGCAGGCCCGCACGCCCAGCAGCACCAGCGCGGCGGTCTCGGTCGCCGTCGCCGCCGGCGCGTCCCGGCCGTATCGACCGACCGGCTCGCTGGCCGCCAGAAGCGAGCCCTTGGCGCTCTGCGCGGCGCGTGGCCGGCGCAGGGCCTCCACTATCGAGCCCGACGGCGCGGAGGCGGCCTCCACGCGGTGGAGCCAGGATAGCCCCTCGGTCGAGATGGGCCCCAGGACGGACGTTCCCCGCAGTCTGTCAAAAACGCCCGCCAACGATGCGTTCGATATGTGCTTCGCCGTCACGGATTCCCTTTGCGGAAAAGGACAGTTGCAGAAGTGCCAGGTGTCGAACGGCTATGCTGATAAGGAGCGAATGGGCGAATGCATTAGCCGCCGCAAACGAAAGGCCAGATAGCCTGAACCTGACGTGAGCCTACAGAAATCCGGCGGGATGTGTCAAGACTGTGAGAAATTTTTCACAAATTCTCCGCCCACCCGTCCCGGCTGTCTGCGGGGGGTGTCGGCATCTGCAGCGACTCGGTTCAGCTCCTTGCCCGGCGGCCTGCGGCCGGCGTAGAATTATCTCGTTCGCGCGGGATTCCGCCTAAGGCAAGCCATGTGGGAAGGGGTAGAAAGATGGGTGCACAGATCAAACGTCAGAGCCAGGCTTGGAGTTTTGGACCTTGCTTGGCATTCGGAGCTTGGGCATTGGAGCTTCGGGCGCGACGGGCGGACTCGCGACGGGCCAAGCGGTTGGAGATTGTCCTATGCGGAAATGCAGAGTAGAATAGCCCATGGAGGGGATGCTGGCGAGGCTGCGTGCAATGAGCAAACCGGACGGCGAAGCCATCAAGCGGATCGGGCCACCCGCGGCGGGGCGGCGAGGGTTCACGCTCATCGAACTGCTGGTCGTGATCGCCATCATTGCGATGCTGCTTGCTCTGCTGGTTCCGTATCTGAACCGGGCCAAGGACATAGCCCGCCGAACGGTCTGTCAGAGCAACCAGAGGGCCATTGGCCAGGCGATGCACACGTTCGCGGCCGAGCATGAGGGCCGGTGTACAGGCTACTGCAGCGGCCCCGCCACGTACGACGCTAGCACTAGTCGCGGGCGCACGTGGGTCACTCGTCTGAATGTCGAGGTCTTCGGGCAGGATCGCTATTGGCAGTTCAATAAGGGAACGGCGATCCAGTTGATGGGCCCCGAGCCGCAGGAGGGCAGGCTCTACTGCCCGTCGATGCGGTTCTTCAACTACCTCTGGCCGCGGGCGTATCGGATGAATCTCGACGCAGCCGGCGGGCCGACCTGGGGCGGCAACCCGGTCCAGGGCCCGTACGGCGTGCTGGTGGACCCCCCGCCTCCACCGATTCCGGACGACATGGTGACCCACTGGGAGTACTACAGCCTGGGCGCCGTGCTGTGGAACTTCCCGCGGCCGAGCGAGCAGTTTCTCATCGCCGAGAGCGAGGCCGGCAGCCACTACGTCAGCGCAATATGGCCGGCCACCCCGCCGCACAAGGTGCCCCTGAACGACAACTCATACTATCCGCCATACGCCGGCCTGAGCGGCGCGTTCGCGTTTCGACACGTCCTGCCGATCGACGTCGATCTCTACCAGGAGCGGGCCACGGCCAACTTCCTCTTCCTCGACGGGCACGTGGAGGTCCTGGCACCCAACGACAGAATCAACGCCTACGACCGTTTCGACTACAAGGAAAGATAGCAGGGGGCTTCGGGGATTCCGCACGGTTCGCAGGGCCCGGCGCCGCACGCGCCGTGGCGGAGGCCGGACGTCGGCCGGCGCAGCCACTGGCACATGGCGCCGCAGGCGCAGACAATGGACGGATCAGTCATGGCTGCGCCGCGACAGCTAACTGAGGATGACCGGCAACGCGGGCAAGAGAAAGGACACGCGCATGGCCACGATCCACGTGATCTACCACAGTGACACAGGGAACACGCAAAAGCTGGCCGAGCTGGTGGCGGAAGGCGCCAGGTCGGTTGAAGGCACGGACGTCAAACTCGTCAAGGCGTCGGAGATCGACTACGACGCCGCGGCGAAGGCGGCCGCCCTGGCGATCGGCTCGCCGGACTACTTCAGCTACGTCGCCGGGCAGGTGAAGACCTTCTTCGACAAGACCCTCAGGGACGAGCGTTTCAAGGACAAGCCGTACGTCAGCTTCGGCACCCACGGCGGCGGGGCGAAGGTGCTGGATTGCATCGACAAGCTGGCCAAGGCGGTGAAGCTCAGGATGGTCGCTCCGGGCGTTCTGACCAAGGGCGCGCCCGACGCCGCCGGCGCGGAAAAGGCGCGGCAGCTCGGCAGGTCGCTGGCCGAGGCGGCCCGCTGATTCAGCGCGGCATTCTCGGCTTCGCTGGACTCGGGCGACTGCGGGGCGGTAGACTGTCCGCCCCTTTGCGGGGGCATGCCCGCGTGGTGTGTAAGCGTGTGGTGAAGAGGCCCTGCGGGCTGGAAGGACGTATCTCATGCGGCTGCTTTTGGTGACGCCCACGGGTTTGCAGGTCGGATACGACGGCTACTTCTCGAGTTCACCGCTGGGCATCGAGACCCTGGCGGCCCACGCCCGCGACTACGCTGATGTCGCCCTTGCGGACATGCGCGGCATGGGCCACGACGTCGAGGCCCACGCCGAGCAGCTCTTGAAGGACACCCCGGACATCGTCGGCATCAGCGTCAACAGCGCGCCGCACACCAAGTATTCCCTGGCGTTGGCCGGGGCCATTCGGCGCCGCCGGGCTGACCTGCGGATCATCGCCGGCGGGCAGCACGCGACGTTCATCGTCGAGGAGCTGCTCCGGCCCGGCGACTTCGACGCGGTGATCCGGGGCGAAGGGGAGCAGCCACTCTGCGAGGTGCTGTCCAGCGGCGAGTTTCGCGGTGTGGCCGGAGTGTCGTGGCGAGATGACGGCGCGATCCGCAACGAGCCGGACCGCCCCTTGATCGAGGACCTGGACACCGTGCTGCCCCCGGCGCGCGATCTGCTGCCCGACCGCTCCCGATATCGCATGGGCGCCTATCGCGTGGAGGGCATCGAGTCCAGCCGCGGCTGCCCGTTCCGCTGCTCGTTCTGCTCCATCCGCAACTTCCACCGCGGCCGGTGGCGGCCGAAGAGCGTCGCGCGCGTGATGATGGAGGTTGATTCCATCCTCGAACGATATCCAGAACGGAAGGTGATCTACTTCGCGGATGACAACTTCTGCACGGACATCCGCCGCGTGGAGGCGATCTGCCGCGCCATCGCCGAGCGCAGGACCGACGCCTATTTCTGGTGCCAGGCCCGGGTGGACACGCTGGTCCGTCACCCCGAGCTGGTCGAGTGGATGGGCAAGGCGCACTTCGCCGCCGTCCTTACGGGCCTCGAGACGCCGGTGCCGCGACTGCTGAAGCAGTCCGGCAAGGGGACCACCGTCGATCAGGCCTTCCAGGCCATCGAGCTGCTTCACGCGCACGACATCGGAGTATGGGGCACGTTCACGCTGGGCCTGCCGGGAGAGACTCACGAGGAGGCCGAGCAGACCGGCCGGTTCATCGCCAAGTCCAACGTGGACATCGCCCAGATCACGGTGGCCACGCCCATTCCCGGCAGCGACCTCTACACCGAGGCCGTCAAGTCGGACAGCCTGCTCCATAGCGACTGGGACTGCTTCGACTTTACCTCGCCGACGATGGCCGGGCAGCTCAGCAAGAAGGACATGGATGCCATCATGCACCGTGCGTATCTGAAGGTGTACCTGGGCTGGCGGTTTATCCGCTCGCTGTTCACACAGCGAACGAACGTCAGCCGCGTGCGGCGAACGGCGCTGGGCGTGTTCTGGTCGTGGATCGCGTACCTGATTAAGGAACGGGTTTCATCCTGGATCGGGCGCAAGCAGAAGATGCACGCGCCGCAAGGCAGCGCGAAGTGAAGGCGCCGCACAACCCGAAATCCGATTCCGAAATCCGAATTGTCTCCGTATAATCCGGTCGGTGTGTGTAATCTGTGATCTCTCGTCGGCCTGCGGCGGCCGGGACCCGGACCGCACTGCGGCGACGCAATGAGGAGTGGCAGCATGGCCAAGCGCATCCTGGTTGTGGACGACGATTCCGACGTCAGGCAGTCGATGGACATGGTGCTGTCCGGCGCCGGCTACGAGGTCCTCCATGCCGACAGCCGCAGGCAGGCTGAGCAGAAACTCCAGGCCGAGAAGGTCGATCTTATCATCCTCGACGTCATGATGGAGACCGACACCGAGGGCTTCCACCTGGCCCACCAGATCCGCGCCGACGAGAAGCTCAAGGACATCCCGATCATCATCCTGACCTGCATCGAGGCCAAGACCGGCGAGACGATCGATGCGACCAACTCCGGCGACTACCTGCCGGTGCAGGGCTTCCTGCGCAAGCCTCTGGACCCCGACGAGCTGAAGGCCCGCGTGGCCGAGCTTGTGGGCTGATCGGCCTTGCCGGCGGCTGGCCCGCCGGCTTGCTCTGAAGCTGCGATTGCCCTATCCTTCGCCCCCGTGTCGTGCGCCCTTCGCGCGAAGGAGAAGGCCGATGCCGATTGTGGAATCGTTCGTCGCCCTGTGCCTGCTGCTGGTGCTCGGCCACTATCTGCGGATGCACATCCGCCTGCTCCAGAAGCTCTACCTGCCGTCGTGCGTGATAGGCGGTCTTGCGGGGCTGATCGTCGTGCAGGTGATGCAGCGGGTGGGCTATCCCGTGGAGTCCGGCTGGGTGCCGGGCTGGGGCAAGCTGCCGGGGTTTCTCATTAACATCGTGTTCGCATGCCTTTTCCTGGGCGTTCGCATCCCGCCGCTGAGGATACTGGCACGCCGGGCTGGACCGCAGCTCGCCTACGGGCAGACTGTCGCATGGGGGCAATACGTCGTGGGAGTCGGGCTGACCGTGGCGCTGCTGACGCCGCTTTTCGGCGTGCCGGCGATGTTCGGCGGGATCCTGCCGGTGGGCTTCGAGGGCGGGCACGGCACGGCCGCCGGCATGGGGCCGGTCTTTGAGAAGCTGGGCTGGGAGGCGGGGAAGGACTTCGGCCTGGCCAGCGCATCCGCCGGCATCATCAGCGCCATCGTCTTCGGCATGGTCCTGGTCAACTGGGCCACACGTCGCGGCTACACCGCCCGCCGGAAGGACCCCGAGTCGGTGCCGGAGGACGACTCGATCGGCGTGATACCCATCGATCGCCGCCCGTCGGCGGGGCGGCTGACCGTCTCGTCCGACGCGGTGGAGTCGTTCAGCCTGCACCTGGGGGTCGTCGGCGTGGCGGTGCTTATCGGATTCGGCCTGAAGCAGGGGCTTGTGGCGGTTGCCCAGGCGGCCGGGCAGAAGACGTTCATTCAGATCGCCGACAGCTTCCCGCTGTTTCCGCTGTGCATGCTCGGCGGGCTGGTCGTTCAATTGCTGGAAGACCGCTTCGACCGGCATCACTTGATCGACGTGGGTCTGACGCGGCGGATTCAGAACACGGCGCTCGACTTCCTGGTGGTGGCGGCCATCGCCACGATCCGCATCGAGATGCTCTACGAGGGCCTGGCGCCCTTTGTGATCGTTGTCGCCGCGGGCATCGCCTGGAACGTGTTCTGCGTGGTCGTCTTGGCCCGTCGTCTTCTGCCGAACGCCTGGTTCGAGCGGTCGATCGCCGAGATGGGCCAGTCGATGGGCGTCACGGCAACGGGGCTGCTCCTGCTGCGAGTGGTCGATCCGGACTACGAGACACCGGCAGCCGACGCCTTCGCCTCCAAGCAGCTCCTTCACGAGCCGTTCATGGGCGGCGGGCTGTGGACCTCCATGGCAATTCCGTTGCTGGCCCTATGGGGGCCGTTGCCGGTGCTCTATATCGCGGTCGGGGCCGTTACGGTGTGGGTCGCAGTCTTGCTGATACTCAGGGGGCTGCGGCGGCCAGCCGCTCTGTGAGAAGGATACCAAGGTACCCCGCCGCCCCGAGCGGGTTGAATTGATAAAGGACCGTCAGGACGCTACACTGATGCATCGACTGATCGTCGCAGCCGCACGCTGGGCCTCTGTGGCGCCCGGCGCTGTTACACAACCTCTTCTCTTCTAGGAGAACCACCGATGAGACGACTTGGAACACGGACGATCTGCACGGCTGCAGCACTGGCCGTCGCGGGGGTGGCTCTGGCACTGGCGATAGACATGGCCGCCGCCCCCTCCGCCGCCGCCGACTGGCCCAGCTTCCACGGGCCCAACGGCAACGGGATCTCCGACGAGACCGACTGGAAGAGCGACTGGTCGGGCGGCGCTCCCAAGCAGGCCTGGAAGAAGAACGTCGGCACGGGCTACTCGATGGTCGCCGTCGTGGGAGACAAGCTCTACACGATGGGCAACGCCAACAACACAGACACCGTCTGGTGCCTGAACGCCAAGACCGGCGATGAGATCTGGAAGAGCGAGTACGCCTGCCGGTCGCCCAAGGCCAATCCCGGCCCGAGGTGTACACCCACTGTGGACGGGGGACTGGTCTACACCCTCAGCCGCGCCGGAGACATGCGCTGCATGGACGCCGCCAAGGGCGATCTGAAATGGCAGAAGCGCGCCAGGGAGTTCGGCGGGAAGGCCGGGAGCTGGGGCTTCGCCGGTTCGGCGCTCATCGTCGGCGACATGGTGATCTTCGACGTCGGCACGGTGGTGGCCCTGAACAAGACCTCCGGCGAAGTCATCTGGAAGACGCCCGGCCACAAGGCCGGCTACGCCACGCCTGCGCCGATCACCGTCGACGGGAAGAAGCTGCTGGCCACCTTCAACGCCGACGGCCTGGCCCTCCTGGAGCTGGCCTCGGGCAAGGAGCTCAGGCTCTACCCCTGGAAGACCAGCTACGACGTCAACGCGCCGCGGCCGATCTACGTTGACGGCAAGGTGTTCATCTGCTCGGGCTACGGCAAGGGCTGCGGCTTGGTCGACGTGAAGGCGGAGCGCATGGTCTACCAGAAGAAGATCATGGCGTCGCACTTCACCACGCCGATCCTGTACAAGGGCCTGCTGTACGGCATCGGCGGCCAGGCGGGAGCGAAGGCCGGCGTGGTGTGCCTGGACCCGGCCACCGGCGAGGCGAAATGGTCCAGCAAGGCGGTCTTCACCGGCGGGCTGATGCTGGCCGACGGCAAGCTCATCATCCAGGACGGCAAGGGCGAGCTGGTGATCGCCGAGGCCAGCCCCGACGGCTACAAGGAACTGGCCCGCACCAAGGTGCTGTCCGGCATCTGCTGGAACATGCCGGTGCTGTCCAACGGGATGATCTACTGCCGCAACGACCAGGGCGACATGGTGGCCGTGGACGTCAGCGGGAAGTAGTCCGCCCGGGACCGAGGTGAACCGGTGATCTTGTTCTGCCGTTGCGCATACGCGGATGTCCTGCCGGCCTCGACCAGGCAACAGGTGGAAGGGTTCCTGGAAGGCTCCGGCCTGCCGTTCGCCGCTGTGGACGACCTGTGCGGGCTGGCGGCCAGGCGCGACGAGCTGCTCGCCCGTGCGGCGGAGGCCGAGGACGCGACCATCGTGGCCTGCCACCCGCGGGCCGTGCGATGGCTCTTCCACTGGGCCGGGTTCCCGCTGGCGGCCGGCAAGGCCAGAATCCTCAACATGCGGACGCAGTCCGCCGAGCAGATCATCGCCGACCTGCCGCAGCGCGAAGCCGGGCGGAAAGACCACGCGCCGTCGGCCGCCGCGAGGCCGGCGGACGACGAGTGGGTTCCCTGGTTCCCGGTCATCGACTACGACCGCTGCGCCGACTGCAAGCAGTGCCTGAACTTCTGCCTGTTCGGCGTGTACGCCGCCGAGGCCGACGGGCGCGTCCGCGTGGCCGCCCCGGCGCAGTGCAAGCTGAACTGCCCGGCATGCGCGCGGCTGTGCCCGCAGGTGGCGATTATCTTCCCCAAGTATCCGCAGGGCGCGATCAGCGGCGACGAGGTCCGAGATGAGGACCTCCAGCGCAGTGACCTGAAGGTGGACGTCTCGAAGCTCTCGCGGGGCGACCTGTTGGACGCGCTGCGACAGAGGAGCCGTCAGCCATAGCCGCAGGGCGCAGCCGGCTGCGCTAGGAAGCCGTGGAAGCGAACATGGAACGGCCAGTCAAGCCAAGTGTGGTTCTCGTAGCGGACCGGACGCTCAGCGCCGATTACCGCGTGCTGTTCGACGGCATGTTCGCCACCGGCCAGACCACGCAGACGCCGGAGTGGATCATGCGCCGCCTGCTGTCGCCGCCGGTGAGCGTTGACGCCGCCGGGCGGGCCGCAACGGCGCCGCTGGGCCTGCGCCGCGTCGAGTCGGCGCTGCTGGCCGGCGGCGCCCTGTCAGCGAACGACGTCGTCTGCACCACGCCGGAGGCGCTGCCGAGGCTGCTGGGGCCGTGGGTGAAGATCGTCGGCTTCAGCTCCGGCGACCCGCTCGGGCGGGGCATGAGCAACACCACCACGGCAGCCTTCTGCGGCGGACAGCTCTACACGCGCGTCTGGACCGAGCGGATGATGCGAACCGTCCGCGCGGCAAAGGACCGTCATGGCTTTGCGGTTATCGCCGGCGGGCCGGGCGCGTGGCAGTGGCTTGCCGAGCCGGGCGCTGCGGCGCGACAGGGCATCGACTGCGTCTTCGAGGGCCACTTCGAGCTCCAGGGGCCGGCGCTGTTCTCGAGGCTGCTCGCGGGCGCGGCACCGCCGCGATGCGTCTGCGAGCCCGGCGCCGCAAGCCAGGCCGTTCGCCCCATACGCAGCCCGAGCATGATGGGCATCGTCGAAGTCTCCCGCGGATGCGGCAGGGGGTGCCGGTTCTGCGCCAGCGCAAACAAGGCAATGGAACACCTGCCCGCCGACATGATCCTGGCCGACCTCCAGACCAACGCCTCCGCCGGCGTTTGGTCGGCGGTCATCGGAAGCGAGGACTTCTTCCGCTACGGCGCGTCGGGGCCCAGAGTGGATTGCGACGCCGTGCTTGGGCTGCTGACCGAGATACGGGGCATCGGGGGCCTGCGCTTCGTGCAGATAGATCACGCGAACATATCGTCCGTGGTGCAGCTCAGCGCCGAGCAGCTACGCGAGGTGCGGCGCCTGCTCAACCGGTCCGGCAACCCGCGATATCCGTGGCTGAACCTCGGCATCGAGAGCGCCAACGGTCGGCTCGTCCACGCCAACGGATTGGGCAAGATCGCGCCGTTCGCCCCGGACGACTGGGAGCAGATGGTGCGGCAGGCCGCCGACAGGATCGCGCAGGCCGGCTTCCTGCCCGTCTTCAGCGTGGTGCTCGGCCTGCCCGGTGAGACGCCGGACGACGTCATGCGGACCACAAGGCTGGTCAGGGACCTGTCGTCGCAGCCGGCCATCGTGTTCCCGATCTTCCACGAGCCACTGTCCGGGCGCGGCGGCGCAGTGCGGTTCGAGAGGTCGATGATGGGCCCCGAGCACGTGGACCTGTTCACCACGTGCTATAAGTCGAGCTTCCAGTGGGTTCCGCGGATGTACTGGGACAACCAGCGAGCAGGCGGCGTGAGCTGGGCCAGGAGGGCGCTGCTTCAACTGCTCGGCCGGGGCGGGATACTCATGTGGCGGCGCCGCTTTCGCGAGCTGCGGAGGCGTGTCGAACGCGGCGCCGGCAAGGCATCGCCTCAGTCCGACGCCTCCGCGAGCACCAGTTGGGAGGCGGCCGCGTGAGCCAGCCGGCCCCGACATCCGGGTCTTTGCCGAGCTTTCTGAGCCGTCGCCCGGTGCAGGACGACATACCCCCGACGCGCGGTCAGCGCGACGAGCTGCACCGCGTCGTTGAGCGGTACGTGGCCGACAGCCGGCCCGTGCCCCCGCTGACCTACGAGGAGCTGACCCTCCACACGGGCAACGTGCTCCAACTGGCGAAGCTGGACGCGAAGTACACCTCCTACGCCGCCGTGGTCGTCAGCAACGAGGTGTGGAAGCCCGCCCTGGCGGCCGTGCCGAATGAGCGCCGGCTGCTCCTGCTGCCTCAGTGCCTGCGGGACCGCCAGCGCTGCCGCGGCCACATCGACGAGTACGGCCTGCTGTGCGACCACTGTGGGCATTGCGCGCTGGACGGGCTTACCAAGGAGGCCGAGCGCCTCGGATACGCCGTGCTGGTCGCCGAGGGCATGACCGTCGTCATCGAGATGATCCGCAGCGGCCGGATCCACGCCGTTGTGGGTGTCAGTTGCCTGGAGAGCCTGGAGAAGGTGTACCCGCTGATAGAGGCCGCCGCAGTGCCGGCCGTCGCGATGCCGCTGCTCCAGGACGGCTGTGCTGATACGTCCGTGGACCTGGACCGCGTCTGGGACGCCATCCATCTGGCCAGCCCGCGCGCTCGTGGCCTCGACGTCGACGCGCTGCACACGCAGGCCGAGTCGTGGTTCACGTCGGATGCCATGCGGGAAACCCTTGGGCCGGCTGGCGACCTCACGGAGGAGATCGCCCGGCAGTGGCTGGCCCTGGCGGGCAAGCGATGGCGGCCGATGCTCACCGCTTGCGCCTATTCGTCGCTGAGTGGAACTCCCGCCGACAGCCTGCCGCCGGAGGTCCGCAGCCTGGGCCTCGCAGTCGAATGCTTCCACAAGGCGTCGCTCGTTCACGACGACATCGAGGACGCCGACCGGCATCGCTACGGCCGCCAGACGCTCCACGAGCAGCACGGCCTGTCCGTGGCGCTGAACGTCGGCGACTTCCTGCTCGGCGAGGGATACCGGCTGATAGGCGAGTGCCCGGTTGACGACCGCCTGCGGTCCGAGCTGCTGCGGACGGCCGCCAGGGGACATCGCGACCTGTGCCTGGGGCAGGGGCGCGAGCTGTGCTGGCTGCGCGACCCCCGACCGCTGAGCCCGCAGCAGGTAGTGGACATCTTCCGCCTGAAGACGGCGCCGGCCTTCGCGGTGGCACTGCGATTCGGCGCCCTGTGCGCGGGCGCGGGCCGCGAACTCTGCGAGGCGATGGACCTCTACAGCGAGCACCTGGGCATTGCCTATCAGGTGTATGACGATCTGGCCGACCTTCACGATCCCAGCCGCTGCGACGATCCGGCCAGGCCGCAGCCGTCGATCCTGTGCTCGCTGGCGCACGAGGCCTCCGACGGCCGGACCCGCGAGGCGCTGGCATCGGCATGGTGCTGCTGCCCGCAGCGGCCCGGCCAAGCTCGCACGCTTCACCGCATGCTGCTGGATCTGGGCGCCGAGGCCGCCGCCCGCGAACTGCTTGCCCACCACGTGCGGCAGGCGGCCGAAGCACTGCGAGCCGTCCGCAGCGCGGCGCTCAAGAGGCTGCTGCGGCAGGTGCTGGGGCGGGTGTTCTGCGACGTCCAGGCGGGCGAGCTGCGCCAGATGATAGGCGCCGAAGGCCTGCCGGGCGCGCGGGGCGGTGGATAGGGGGCGCCTGCGGTGTCCATGCGCTCGGACATGATGAGCCGCGCCAAGACGGGGGTGCGGCTCCACCGACAAGACCTTTCGCATACTGAGCGTTTCATTCGTGGCTGTCTGAACGATGACGGGGGCTTCGTGAACCGCAGCGGACGCAGCGACCTGTACTACACCGTTTTCGGGCTGTCCGCGTCGGTCGCGATGGGGGCGGAGGTGCCCTGGAGGCGCGTGGCTGCCTACCTCAGCGGCTTCAACCCCGCCGAGCTGGACCTTGTGCACGCGGCCAGCTTGGCCCGCTGCTGGGCGCACCTGCCTGCGGAGCTTGCCACGCCCGACGCCACGCGCCAAGCGCTGGGCCAACGCTTGCTCGGCTTCGGCGCTGCCGACGGAGGCAATGTGTACGGTTGCTTCCTTCTGCTCGGGGCACTGGAAGACCTCGGCGCCGACGTGCCTGAGGCCGACCGTCTTATCCGGTGCGTGGAGTCCTGTCGGGCGGCCGATGGCGGCTACGCCAACCAGCCCGGGCAACCTGTCGGAAGCGCGCCGGCGACGGCGGCGGCGGTGAGGCTGCTGTACGCCCTGGGCCGGCCCGTTGAGCCGGCCGCCGGCGAGTGGCTGCTCGGACGGTGCTTCTCGGGCGATGGTTTCGTCGTTCACCCGTCGGCCCCGGTGCCGGACCTGCTGTCAACGGCCGTCGCACTGCACGCGATGGAGGCGGCGGGCGCCGCGCTGGGCGAGGACCGGCGGCGCGCGTGCGAGGCGTTCGTGCTGGGCCTGCGGCACGAGCGAGGCGGCTTTCGCGGGCACTGGGCCGACGAGGCCGCCGACTGCGAGTACACCTTCTATGGCCTTCTGGCGCTGGGGCATCTAAGCTGCGGCGATGCAGTTTGACACCACGGCGGTCATTCAGACATTCGAGACTGCCGCCCGGCGACTGCTGGAGGCCCGCACGCCGGCCGGCCGCTGGGTGGGGCATCTGTCCAGCAGCGCCCTGTCCACGGCGACGGCCGCCTTCGCACTACATCTTGTCGATCCGCAGGTCCATCGTGACATGATCGACCGGGCGCTGCGGTGGCTCTGCGGTAACCGGAACGCCGACGGCGGCTGGGGCGACACGCCGATCAGCCGCAGCAACATCAGCACCACGCTGCTGGCGTCGGCGGCGCTCTCGGCGGGGGCGGACAGTCGGGCGCCGCGGCAGGCGATTGCCCAGGCCGAGGGATGGATCGCGGCCCAGACCGGTTCGCTCGAACCGGCCGCCCTTGCCGAGGCCGTCGAGCGCGTCTACGGCGAGGACCGATCGTTCTCGGCGCCGATCCTGGCGATGTGCGCGCTAGCGGGGCGGCTGGGCGAGGGGCGCGACGCATGGCGGCACATGCCCGCGCTGCCGTTCGAGCTGGGCCTGTTCGGTCACCGCTGGCTGCGGCGGCTGGGCCTGCCGGTCGTGAGCTACGCCCTGCCGGCGCTGATCGCCATCGGGCAGGTTCGGCACCATTTCCGCAAGCCCGGCTGTCCGGTGAATCGCGCCGTGCGGCGCCTTGCGAGCGGCCCGACGCTGCGTCGTCTGGAGCGGATTCAGCCCGCCGCCGGCGGCTTCCTGGAGGCCGCCCCGCTGACAAGCTTCGTCGTCATGTCCTTGGCAGCGATGGGGTTGCCGGACCATCCAGTCGTTGCCCGCGGGGTGGAGTTCCTAACCGCCACCTGCCGCGACGACGGCAGTTGGCCCATCGACACGAACCTCGCCACGTGGCTCACGACGCTGTCGGTCAAGGCCCTGTCGGCCGGCGGCCTGCTGAACGAGCGCCTTGCCGTGGGTGAGCGGGCGGCGATAGGCGACTGGCTGCTGGATCAGCAGCATCGAGTTGAGCACCTGTATACGGGGGCCGCTCCGGGCGGCTGGGCGTGGACCGACCTCGCCGGCGGCGTGCCCGACGCCGACGATACGGCCGGGGCGCTGCTGGCCCTGAAGGACCTCGGCGCCGAGCCCGACGGCGCCGTCGAAGCAGGCCTGCGATGGCTCGTCGATCTCCAGAACCGCGACGGCGGCATACCGACCTTCTGCCGCGGCTGGGGCCGGCTGCCATTCGACCGCAGCGCGCCGGACCTTACCGCCCACGCGCTCCTGGCGTGGGACGCATGGCGCCAACAGGTGCCCTCGCGGCTGGGCGCCCGCCTCTCACGCGCAATCGGCCGGGCGCTGCAATACCTGCAAGCCGCCCAGCGGGCGGACGGATCGTGGCTGCCGCTGTGGTTCGGCAACGAGCTGGCCGCCGCACAGGCCAACCCGACCTACGGCACCGCCCGGGTGCTCGACGCCCTCGTCCGGCTCGCCCCGCCGGGCCGGCGTGACGCCGACGCGATGATCCACCTGGCCGCGCGTTGGCTGATTGGAGCGCAGAACGCCGACGGTGGCTGGGGCGGCGCGCCTTCCGTCGCATCGAGCATCGAGGAGACCGCCCTGGCGGTGGGGGCGCTGGCTGGCGTGGACGGCTGCCTGCTCAATGGCAAGGATGACGGCGATTCTCTGGCGTCGGCGATCCGGCGCGGCACAGGCTGGCTGATCGAGCACACCGACCGCGGCCGGCAAACGGCCCCCGTGCCGATCGGCCTCTACTTCGCAAGGCTCTGGTACTTCGAGGAGCTGTACCCGTCGATCTTCCTCGTCGAGGCGCTGGGAAAGCTAGTAGAGCGTCAAGGGCGATTCTGTGGGTGAGGGGATTGCGACACAGAGACGCAGAGAAACAGAGGCAGAGGCACGCCTCTTGGCTTCTCTGTACCTCTGTGTCTCTGTGTCGAGATCACGATGTTCCGCAGCGACCCGCATCTTCAATGGTGACAGAGCACCAGGGCGAACGGCGGAAGTCGAATGACAGGGCATCCTGTCGCTGTTCATTCTTCGGCTGGACATTTCGCGTCCGGCGCCGAGTCGGTACCATGGGTCAGGATGCAGGCAGATGAGTGGGCAGGATGATTCCTCCCGGCATTAAACGGCTGATCGGGCAGGCCAAGGCGCAGAACGCCACTGACGTGCACGTCTGCGCCGGCGCGCCGATCCTCATGCGCGTCGGGCAGGACCTGGTTCCCGCCGGGCAGGGCGTCGTTACGCCGGAACTCAGCGAGCGGATCGCCTCGGAGCTGCTGTCGCCCGATCAGCTCGAGCAGTTCCACAAGCAGCTTGACTACGACGTGATGGTCTCCGACGAGCAGGGGCGCTACCGCGTTAACATCAGCTACAACAACCGCGCCGTCGGAGTGGTCATCCGCATCCTGCCGGAGGAGGCCCGCTCGCTGGACGAGCTGGGCCTGCCGCCGGTCGTCAAGGAGCTGGCGAAGCTCACCAAGGGGCTGATCCTCATCACCGGCAGCACCTCGCAGGGCAAGACCTCGACGATGTCGGCCATCATCCACGAGATCAACACACACCAGCGCCGTCACATCGTCACGATAGAGGACCCGGTCGAGAACGCGCACATCAACCGCATGAGCATCGTCCGCCAGCGCGAGGTGGGGCGCGACACGCAGTCGTTCTACACCGGCCTGCGGGCGGCGCTTCGGCAGGATCCAAACGTGATCGCCATCGGCGAGATGCGCGACTACGAGACGATCAAGACGGCCCTGACGGCCGCAGAGACGGGCGTGCTCGTCCTCAGCACGCTGCACATCATCTCCATCGACAAGATGATCGAGCGGCTGCTCAGCTACGTGCCCACCGAGGACCAGGGCCACCTGCGCTTCCTGCTGGCCGGCGCGGTTCAGGCTGTGATCCACCAGGAGCTTATTCCCGCCGTTGACGGCTCCAAGCGCGTCGCATGCGAGATTCTGCTGGCCACCGGTGCGGTGAGAAACGTCATCCGCACCCGCGACGGCTTCATGCTGCGCAACATCATCCACACCGGCGGCCGGCACGGCATGATCTCCATGAGACAGTCGATCGACGAATTGCTGGCGCAGGGCGCCGTGGCGCCGGAGGTGGCCCAGGGCGTACTGGTGAACTACTGACTCAAACTGACCGTTTTTGAGGCCCGAAGGGCCGGCCCGATGATAGCCGGGGGCGGAAGCCCCCGGCGGGCAAGGAGTTACGAATGGAGCCCCGAAGGGGCGATCGAACCTCTCCGTGGTTCCCAGATTGTCCTGGGATCTCGCTCGCCCCTACGGGGCTCCGCTCCAACTGGGCCTGGCACCGTGGGCTTCCGCCCACGGCCATCATCGCAGGCCCCTTCGGGGTCAGGGAAAAGCGGTCAGTTTGACTACTGAGCGCGGCGCAGGCGATCGGTCTGTGGTGCGGCAAGGGAAGGCTGGCACGATGCCCATTCTGGTCATGTGCACCAACCCCGAGTGCGGGGAGATCTTCGACGCCCCCGACGACGACGCGGGCGCGGAGGTCGCCTGCCCCGCGTGCGGTGCGGTGCAGACACTCCCCGGCGAGCCGGTGGCCGGCGGCTTCGCCCCCGCGCCTACTCCCCCGACCGCCGAAGCGAAGGCCCCCGAGCCCCTGGCGCCCCCCGCGCCGCCGAAGGCCTCCGCGCGTGAAGATGAGGACGCCCTGGAGTTCATGACGGCAGCCGGCGGCCAGAGGGCCGACGAAGGCC
>Ga0307378_10004484_pt1 | contig 19906 bp, 16 predicted proteins | sample UN1MG_FD_202238 | JGI IMG/M metagenome (GOLD analysis project Ga0307378, IMG submission 202238) | Soil microbial communities from Risofladan, Vaasa, Finland - UN-1 | ecosystem: Environmental > Terrestrial > Soil > Coastal area > Acid sulfate soil | place: Finland: Risofladan, Vaasa | collected... | reverse complement strand
TGAGGTTCCCCTGATAGCCCGGGCCGTGGTCGCGATAGACCATCATGCCGATGCCCGCCTGATGGGAATAGAGCCCGGTCAACAGGGCGGCGCGTGAGGGGCAACATCGCGAGGTGTTGTAGAACTGCGTGAAGCGGACGCCGCGGGCCGCCAGCCGATCGAGGTGCGGCGTGTCGATTTCGCCGCCGAAGCAGCCGACGTCGGAATAGCCCATGTCGTCGACGAACAGGATCACGATGTTCGGCCGCGGCGGCGGATCGGCGGCTTGGGCAGCCGGCCCGAGCGCCGCAGTGACGCACACCGAGATGACAAGAAGGAAAACGCTCGGTCCGGCGTAGGGGTGTTTATTCATGGCTGCCTTTCGTTGGACTGCTGCTTTCGGGTTCGTTGGCACCGCGGAGCCGTGCTGCAGGAAGGCCGTGGAAAAAGGGGACAGGCACCGAGCCGGCAACGTTTCTGAGCGATTTTCGCGCCATTTGCGGCTCGGAGCCAGTCCCCGTTTTCCACTCACCGCCGGCCGCCTGGATTGTATCATCCGATCGGGGCCGCTTGGAGAAATCATTCCCAGGAATCGCCCGGTTTGTAGTTGACATGGCTGGGTGATCGGGTAAAATTCGGACTACTACCTCGGCTCTAATAGACCGCAAAGAGGCAGCGTCGGCACCCGACGCCCAAACGGCTTCGCACGCCGGTCGAGCTTTCCGGGGGCCACTCTTCAATTGGCTCACTTTCTGTGGCCAGTTTCCCAAACAACCACCAGGAGCAAGTTCCTATCTTAGCATATGCCCGCACAATAGGTCACTGAGGTGTACCTGCAGGAGGAGATGTCATGCGACGATCGAGAACGATTCTGGCGGCAGCGGTCTTCGTGTTTGGCGGTTTCGGCCATGACTGCGAGACGATTGCGGCGGAAGTGGTCAATTGGACCGGCTCAGGGACGGGTTTCGGATGGGATACCGGGGCCAATTGGAGCAACGGCAGCGGCCCGGGTTTGACCGATACCGTCTATTTCGGCAACGCGGGCGCTTCGCAAAGCATTCCCGGCCAGTTGACGAGCCTCTTGACGGGCGATCGGTCCATCGGGGGATTGACATACAACAACAGCAACTACTATCACGCCACGGACTTGGGCGGTTTCACGCTGACGGTGCTCGGCGATTCGAACTTCAACGTCAACCAGCCAGGGGCAACGTCCACCTTCATTCGCAACGGCACGCTGAACGTGGCGGGACCGTCCGTCAACGTCGGCCGCAGCTACTCGGGCGGGGCTTGGGCGATCGTCGACCTCGGCGGGCTGTCGCAGTTCAACGCCGACGTGGCCCAGTTCCACGTCGGCACCAGGATCAGCGGCAGTGCATTCGGACAATTGACACTGGCCGAAATCAACCACATCACCGCCACCGAGATCGTCGTGGCCGACAACGGCACCGGGAACGTGACCTTGGGGCAAACGAACACGATCGTCGCTCCCGACGTGCTCATCGGCGGCAGCTATGGCAACGCCGTGGTCGACATCCGCAACGGCGGGACGCTGCAACTGGGCACCGAGTCGAACCGCACCAGCCTGACCGTCGGCAAGGGAATCATCAACACCAACAGCACCTACATCGCCACGCTCGACCTCTCGGGCGCGACGCTCGACGCCTTTCTCGACCATCTGACCGTGGGCGAGAAGGCCGATATGCCGGGCAACCAGAAGGCCGTCTTCATCGGCGGCGACAGCGGGTCGGTGAGCATCGGCGAGCCGGCGAACCGGTCGAACATGGTCGTCGGCTACCGTGCCAGCGGACAAGTCGAGTTCGGCGCCATGGACAGCTTCACGGCCTGTCTGGACGAGATGATCCTCGGCCTCGGCGGTTCGGCTACGGTCTCGTTGCCGGAACTCACTTCGATCGACGCCAGGAGAATCGCCGTGGGATCGAACGGCAGCAGCACGCTCTCGCTGGGCCTGCACAACACCATCCTGGTCGACGAGTTCGACGTCGGGGGCAGCTACAGCAACGCGTTGGTGGAAATCCGTCCCGGCGGCACGCTCGACCTCGGCGCGCCCGATCGCCGCACCACGCTTACGGTCGGCAAGGGGATCATCAACACCAACAGCACGTACGCCGGCACGCTCGATCTGTCCGGCGTGACGCTCAACGCCTATCTCGATCACCTCACCGTCGGCCAGAAGGCCAATAATCCCGGCAATCAGCGGGGGTATTTCTACGGCGGCGACGGCGGATCGATCAGCATCGGCGAAGTGGGAAACACCTCCAACGTGATCGTCGCCGACCTCGCGACCGCGGAAGTCGACTTCGGCGCTATGGACCACCTTTCCGCCAACCTCGACGAAATGATCCTCGGCCGGGGCGGATCGGCCACCGTGACGCTGCCGGCCACCAACGTCATCGACGCCCGACGAATCGCCGTCGGCGAGAGCAGCAGCACCACCACGCTCTCGCTGGGGCTGGACAACACGATCCTCGTCGACGAGCTGGACGTGGGAAACACCTATTGCCGAGGGCTGCTGAAGATCAGCTCCGGCGGCACGCTGCGGCTCGGCGCGCCGGACCGGCGGACCAACTTGACCATCGGCAAGGGGATCACCAATACCAACAGCAGCTACTACGGAACCGTCGACATGACCAACGCCACGCTCGTGGCCTATCTCGACCACGTGATCGTCGGCGAAAAGGACACCGATCCCGGCAATCAACGCGGAACGCTCACGATCAGCGACCACGCCGACAACTACGTCGACGCGAACACGATCGTCATCGGCGGCACCAAGTCCACCGGCACGCTCGACTTCGCCGGCGGCACGATGCGGGCCGGTTCCATCGAGAAGGGCCCCGGCACCGCCTACTTCAACTGGACCGGCGGGACGCTGCACGTCGATGCGTTCGGCTCGCCCGAGCGGGACTTCAAGCTGACCAACACGGGCGACGGCATCCTGGCCCCGGGCAACACCGTCTCCGTCGGGACGACGCAAGTCTACGGCGAGTACCAACAGGGGGCCTTCGCCTCGACGCAGATCCAACTGGCCGGCACCATACCGGGCAGTGGCTACGATCAATTGCGCGTCTCGGGCAAGGCCACGCTGGCCGGCACGTTGGACCTGCATCTCCTCGACGCGTACGTGTCCGACGAAATCCACGAATGGTTGGAAAATCACGGTCTTCTCGATTTCCTCGACCCGTACGTGCCCGATCCCGGCGACGCCTTCGACGTGCTCACCTACGGCAGCCGCAGCGGGCAGTTCGACTTCGTGGACCCCCCGGCCCTGCCCGCCGATCGGGCATTCGAACTCGACTACGATACCGACCCCAACAAGCTTACCGTGCGGATCGTCGCGCCGATGGGCGCCGCGCTGATGGCGGCCGCGCCGACCACGACCTGGTCCGACTCGGCCAACTGGCAGGGCGGCAGCACGCCGAGGACCAACGCGGCCACCACGCTGACCAACGCGGCGGGAACGCCCTGCACCGTGTTGGTCGACCGGAGTTCGACGGTCCACAGCCTCGACGTTTCCGGCAACGGCGAGCCGATGAGCCTGGTCGTGCCAAAGGACGTCAAGCTGGCCGCCGCCAACGACGTGGTCCTTCGACCCAACAGCCTGCTGGACCTCCAGGACGGCGCGCTGCTGGCCCGCCAGGTCGAACTCGACGGCGGTTCCCTCACCGGCGTGGGTGCCATCCTCCTCGACGGGCCGCTCTGCAACGGCGGCACCGTTTCGCCCGGCGCGTCCTCCGGCACGCTGCGGATCGGCGGCGACTACCGGCAATCGAGCACCGGGACGCTGCAGATGGAAATCGCCTCGGCCACCGAGTTCGACCAACTGATCGTCGACGGCGAAGCCTCGCTGGGCGGACTCCTCTCGATCGAGTATCTCGCCGAGGGACTCGAACCGGGCGTGTATCCGATCCTCCGATACGGCAGCCTGTCGGGCACGTTCGACGACGTCCAGGTGTCGGGACTCCCGCCCGAACTCTTCTCGATCCACTACGGCGCCCCGACAAGCGACGCCGTGACGTTGACCGTCGTTCCCGAACCCTCCACGCTCATCCTTCTGGCCATGGCGGCGCTCGGACTGCCGGCTTATGCCCGACGGCGGAGGGGGCGAAGGACGTAGCAGTACGATCTTGGCGCGGAGGAACGAAGGAATGGGGTCGAACGTCGACTCGGCCGGCGAGCCGGATCAAAGGACAAGCGACGTCGAACTCGCCCTTTAGCCGGTTTCCTTGGATCGGCGCTTGCGATCCATGAGTTCCCGGATCGCCGCGCTGGTTTGTCGGGGATCGGCCTGATCGTGCAGGAGGCTCTTGATCTCTTCGGTACACAGCGAACCGAATCGGTAAACGACGCACTGACGGCATTCGTTGCCGTCCGAGGGCGTGCAGTTCAGCCCCTTGATCATCCAGCAAGGCCGGCTGTTGTCCTTCAGGGCAGGGCAATCCTCGCGGCCTTCGGGGTCGCAAGGCAGCAACTCCCAGCAGGGCAGCAACGCCTGCAGCCGGCGGATGCCCTCGATGTTCAGGCCCAGTTCCTGGATCATGTGCTGGACGTTGCGGACCCGATCGATGTCCTCTTGCGAGAAGAGGCGGTGGCCGGAGGGGGTCCGGTGAGCGATGATCAGACACTCGTTTTCGTATTTCCGCACCGCTGAGACCGACAGGCCCACTTTCTCGGCCAGTGTGCCGATCGACATCAGCGGCTCGGAATGATCGAGGTCGATCTCCATCGTGGTTTCTCCGGCCGTTGTGTATTGGTTCAGTGCCCGGCGGCGGCAGTGAACGATCGTTAACCGTTTACGTGGCAATAACTTACGGGCACACTTGACGCCCTCTTGTATCGGCTATAAACTCTGATATGAAATATCTACTCTTGCGAGTCAAGGTATTCTATTCCGACGATAACGTCAACAGTCAGAATGAGGCAACGATGCCAGAGGCCGCAGTTGAGCAGAAACAGATCGGCGATGCCGTAATCCGGCTCGTCAAGGGCGACATCACCGAGTTGGAGGTCGACGCCTTCGTCTTCTACGCCCAGGAGGATTTGACGCTTGGTTCTGGCGTGGGTACGGCGATCTCCGTTCGTGGGGGGCCAACCATCCAGAAGGAACTCCAGAAGCTGGGGCCTGTGGCGGCGGGCGAGGCGGTCGTCACGGCGGCCGGAAATCTCAAGGCCAACTCCATCATCCACGCGGTAGGCCCCAAATTCCAGGAAGAACACATCGCGAGCAAGCTTCGCACCACGATGCGAAACACGCTGAGGCTGGCCGACGAAAAGAAAATCCGGCGGATCGCCTTTCCGGCCATGGGCGCGGGGTACTACGGGATCGCACCGGACCTTTCTGCCCGGGTGATGTTCGAAGTCATCCGAGACCATCTGTCCGGCACGTCCGGCATCGAGGAAGTGGTGGTCTGCGTGCTGGACACGCCCCAATACGACGCATTTCAGGCCCGGCTGGCGGCCTTGGGTTAGAGGACACGACATGAGTGATCTGCTGCATTTCGCCGAACACGGGCTTCAGTACGCGGCGCTGGGTTTCATGGCGCTGGTCTACACCACGCGTATCGTCTGGTTCCTGAGTTTCAAGGCCGGCGGCGAGCGCCAGGCACCGACCGGCCCGCCGAGCACGACGCGCCTCAAGGGCGTGCTCTATTCCTGGATCAACATCGCCATGCCCTGGGCCATGGAGAGCACGCGGAAGCGGCCCTTGTTGTACGCGCAGTTCGTGGTCTTCCACCTGGGGGTGACGGTCGCCATCGCGTTGTCGCTCATCATTCCCGAGTTCCCGAGTCTGCTGAGCGGCGCCGTGGTGCTCGCTCTGCAGGTGGTGATCGGTGCGGCGTTCGTGGTGGGCGTGATGAGGATCATCCGGCGGGTCGGCAGCCCGTACATGCGGGCGATCAGCTCGCCGGACGACTATTTTTCGCTGGTGCTGCTGACCGTCTGGTTCCTTTCCGCCGTGTTGGCCGCGCCGAACGACGCGGCCGGCGGCGAGTGGCAGCTTCTGAGCTTCTTCATCCTCACGGCGTTCTTCCTGGTCTACGTGCCGTTCAGCAAGATATCCCATTACCTTTATTATCCCTTCACGCGCTACTACCTCGGCAAGACCATGGGTTACCGGGGCGTTTATCCGATGCAACGCGGCTAGTACCTCATGTCATTTGCTCTTGGCAGTTGGGTGGCTGGGGTCGAAGCACGAGGAACGAGTGCTGAGTCCCCAGAAAGCCAGGACTGGGGGCTCGGTGCTCGTCCCTCGCACCTCGACCCCCAGCCACCCACGAATTCGAACGACATGAGGTGCCAAATCCGCTTGTGCAAGCGGCTACGGAGAGAAAAGGTTCGATGAGCAAGAAACCGACGAGATCGCAGAAAGCCCAGAAGGTCCTCGAGCGGATGGGCCAGAAGCTCAGCCGGCAAATGGTCGGATCGCTGGTGGCCTGCGTCCACTGCGGCATGTGCACCGAGTCGTGCCATTACGTGCTGGCCAACCCCGGCGACCCGACCTATGCCCCGGCGTACAAGGCCGACAGGATCCGCAAGCTGTTCAAGCGCCACTTCGACTGGACCGGCCGGGTTTTTCCCTGGTGGGTGAAGGCCGGCAGCGTCTTCACCGACGAGGATCTGGAAGAACTCAAGGACGTCGTCTTCGGCAAGTGCACCAACTGCCGGCGGTGTTCGCTGAACTGTCCGATGGGCGTCGATCTGGCCACGTTCAACCGGATGGCCCGCGGCCTGCTGGTCTCGGTCGGCGTGATGCCCGAGGGCGTGGCCGTGGTCAGCAAGGACCAGTGGGAAATCGGCAACCAGATGGGCGTGCTGAAGGAGGATTATCTCGAGACGCTCGAGTGGATGGCCGAGGAGCTGCAGGACGAGCTGAACGACCCGACGGTGAACATTCCCGTCGACAAGACCGATTGCGACGTGGTCTATTCGATCAACCCGCGCGAGGTGAAGTACGATCCGCGCAGCATCTCGGACGCGGCCAAGATCTTCCACTTTGCGGGCGAGAATTGGACGATGCCCAGCGAGGGCTGGGACATGACCAACTTCGGGCTGTTCTCCGGCGACGACGCGTTGGGCGGTTCCGTGGCCCAGCGGCTGTACGAGAAGGTGATCGAGCTGCGCGGCAAGAAGCTGGTGATCTCCGAGTGCGGCCACGGCTATCGGTCGACGCGGTGCGAGGGGCCGAACTGGGCGAAGTTCAACGTGCCCTTCGAGATGGAAAGCTCCGTCATTACGATGCTCCGGTACATCAAAGAGGGCCGGATCAAGGTGGACAAGACGCGGAACACCAAGCCGGTCACTTTCCACGACTCGTGCAACAACGCCCGGAGCTGCGGACTGTTCGAGGAGCCCCGCGAGCTGCTCGACCTCGTGGTGACCGATTTCCGCGAGATGCACCCCAACCGCGCCGAGAACTATTGCTGCACCGGCGGCGGCGGGGCCATGAGCATGTCGGAGTACACCCCGCAACGGCTGAAGTCGGGCGTCGTCAAGGCCAACCAGCTCCAGGCCACCGGGGCCGCGGTCGTCGTCACCTCGTGCCACAACTGCGTCGACGGGCTGACGGACGTGATCCGCCACTACAAGCTCGGCATGGAAGTCACCCAACTCGTCCACCTGGTGGCGAATGCCCTGGTCGTGGAATGAAAGCGGGGTCAGTAGTCAGTAGGCCGGAACAAGCGCAGCGCAGTTCCGGCACCTGGCGAGGAAAGACCGCATGATGTTGCGTGCCGGAACTGCGCTGCGCTTGTTCCGGCCTACTCTGCTCGGTATCATTTAGTCTTATGAACAGCCGCGACACGATTCTGCAGCGTATCCGCAAGGAACTGGCCGACGTTCCGCCGGTCCAGCAACCGCCGGTTCCGGAGGTCTGGCCGCGAACCAACGCTTCGATCGGGCAACTCGTCGAGCGATTCGCCGACGAGCTTCAGGCCGTCCAGGGCGAAATCGTCCGTTGCCGGTCGATGGACGAGGCCCGGCGGAAACTGGCCGAGTTGATGGATCATTCCCAGTGGAAAACGATCGGTTCGGTCGATCGGCCGGTTTGCCGCGAGCTGGCCGCCGAATGGGAGCCACAGCGGGTGGCCTGGGCGGAGGACGACTGGGAGCCTTCGCGACTGGCGGATCTGCCGGCCGGCATGGTGGCGGCCGATCGGTTGCTGGCCGACACGGGCACGTGCCTGGTCACCTGCGAAAAGCCCCAAGAGCGTCTGATGTGCTACTTGCCCCCGGTCTGCATCGTGGTCGCCCGGACGGAACAACTGGCCGAGCACATGCCGGCCGCGTGGGACGAGATTGCCCGGCGAACGGCCGAGCCCGACCGCCGGGGCGAGTTCGTGCTGATCACCGGTCCCAGCCGGACGGCCGACATCGAAAAGATCCTCATCCTGGGCGTCCACGGTCCAAAGCGGCTGGTGGTGTTTCTGATAGAATAACGGGCCTTGCCTTCCCCGAACAACCTGCCATAATGAGGGGCGAGGGTCGACGCCATGGCTATTACCTGCCCGCGATGCGGAGCGGGATTCGATGTTACGTTATTCCAGTTTGGACACCGGGTCCGATGCGACTGCGGTGCAGTGCTGGACTACCCCGGAGGGGCACTGTCCAGCGGTCACGTCGCGTCGGATTCGGCACAGCGTACGGAGGGCGTACCCATGGCGGAAGTGGAACTCGGCAGAGTGACGCACTACTTCGGCAAGATCGGGGTTGCGGCGATCGAGATCACCCAGGACTCGCTGACGGTGGGCGATACGATCCACATCAAGGGTCACACCAGCGATTTCACGCACAAGGTCGACTCGATGCAGATCGACGGCCAGTTGGTCGAAGAGGCCACCGTGGGCCAGTCGGTCGGCATCAAGGTCGCCGAACACACCCGAGAGCACGACGCGGTGTTCAAGGTCGTGGAGTGAGCGGCCCGAGGCACGTTGGCAGACCCGGGGCCTTTCGTTGGGTCCGGGAGGCCAAGCGAGTAAAGCGAGTAGGTTATGCTTTAGCATATCTGGAAGCGGCGATTCGAAAGAGTCGAAAGCCGTGAGTTGAAGCATAAGCTACCTCCTCCATGCCGGCGATCCTCTCTTGTCTATTCTTTCGGTTTTGCCTCGCTTTCTTTTTGTGCCTCAATCGCGTGGCTTCTTTTCTCCTGACTATTCAGCCCACTTGTTCGTAGTGACCCGATTTATCGGGTCTGTCGTGTTGATTCTCCGACGGACCGCATGAATGCGGCCACTACGAACGATCCTTGCCGAATGTCTGGCCGTTCTCGGCGGCTGGCACCAAACGGTTTTTGACATCGTTGCGGTGAACTCTGGGGTGGCACGCCCTGAGGAACGAAGGGCGTGGTACGTCGGGAAAACACGCCCTTCGTTCCTCAGGGCGTGCCACCCGGCGGGAAAAACTCGCTCTGAGGTCAACTCGCGATTAACGGCTGCCGATAAACAGAATACCCATCGTATTGCTCTTCTTCGAAGGGGCCTGACGTGGATCGCCGTCGGGCTCCAGCGTCGTTTCCTTTCCGCCGATCTTTTTGGCGCGTGCTCCCCGGCAGGAGAAAGGCTCATGATTGGTTCGAAGGCCGGTGGCGGTTTTCCGTCGTATCCGCCGTTGGTGAAGATCGGGCTGTGGATTCTGGCGATCGTGGCTTCGGCGCTGGCCGTTCAGGCTATCGCCTGGGTGCTTGGACTCGAGTTCGACATTCTCGCTGCCAGCGGGGGGCGCGGACTGCTGCTGGCACTGGCGTTGGCGACGTTGCTGGCGGTCATGGCCGCCGACCGCCGGCCCGCGGCCGACTACGGCCTGGCCGTGGGCGGAAACTGGGCCAAGCACTGGTTCGGCGGCCTGGGGCTGGGGATCCTCACGTACAGCGGCTACTGCGCGGCGGCCTGGCTGATGGGAGCCTTCACGCTCCGGACGGACTCGCTGAGCGGATATCGCTGTGCGTCGGCCGGCCTCTCCGCCATGACGGCCGTTCCCGTGGCCGTCACGCAACAGATCATCTTCAGCGGTTACCTGCTGAGCACGCTGCGCGATCGCTACCGGCCGGCCGTGGCGGTGGCCGTGGCGGCTTTGCTGTTTGCCGTGTTGGCGCGGCTCGATCGTCCGGCCGAACTGCTCGAGCCCGGGGGCTGGCGGCTTTGTGCCGGGCTGTTTCTGATCGCCGGCTTGCTGGGCCTGCTGCGATTGCGTCTCGGCAGCATTCCCTTTCCGGCCGGTCTGCTCGCCGGGTGGATCTTCGTTCGCCGTCTGACGCGCAAGACGTCGCTGCTGGCCGTCGGCGGCGACGGCGACGTCGTGGACTGGATGGCGCCCGGCAGCGATCCCCGCCAGGCTCCCGTGCTGTGGATTCTGCTGGGAATTGCCGTCGGCGTATGTTGGTACCTCTTGCGACGCAAGGGAGAGAGCAACTCGGCGGCCGGCCAGCCCGCGCTGCATGCCAGCTTCAAACGCGTGTTTCCCTTCTCGAACCTCAACGCTTTGGCGCCGCTGGACCTTTGGCTGAGGGGATTGATCGACGCCCGGTTCCGCGTCGGGCTGAAGTACATTCCGCGGATGGCGGCGATTCTGGTCTTCTCGACGCTGAACACCATTCTCTCGCTGCCCGAACGAATCCTGCTTCCCTGGTTGTTGCGGCGGCGGGTGCCGGACCCGGTGTTCATCGTCGGCATCCATCGCAGCGGCACGACGCACTTGCAGAACCTTCTGTCGCTCGACAAGACGTTCTGTTCTCCGCGGATGCATCAGATCATCAATCCGGTGGGGTTCCTGTCGTTCGGTTGGCTCACCACGCCTTTGTTCGGCCCGTTTCTGACGTGGAAACGTCCCATGGACGCCGTGCGGATGAGCATCTTCACTCCGCAAGAGGAGGAGTTCGCCTTGGCGGGCATGAGCCGGCTGTCGCCCTACTGGGAGCTGACGTTTCCCCGCCGCGCGGCGAAGTACGACCGGTACATCTTCCCCGAAAGGTTCTCGCGCCGGGAACGGAAAGCCTGGAAGCGGACGTACCTGCATTTTCTTCGGAAGCTGACGTTCTGGTCGGGCAAGCGGCCGCTGTTGAAGAACCCTTACAATACGGCCCGCGTCCTCGCGTTGCGCGAGATGTTTCCGCGCGCGAAGTTCATCCACATCTGCCGCCACCCGCACGCCGTCTATTCGTCGAACATGCACCTGGCCCGGGAAGGATTCGTCGTCTTCCAGGTGCAGGATCCCGACGAGCGCGACTCGTATTCGACGCGCTTCCTGGACAACTATCGGGCCACGGAAGAGGCGTTCGATCGCGATGCGGCGGGGCTGCCCGACGGCGACGTTTCGCGGGTGCGGTTCGAGGACCTGGAGCGCGACCCGATCGCCGAAATCCGGCGGATTTACGGCGAGTTGGGGCTGGAGTTCCACGCCGACGTGCAGCAACGATTGCAGCGCTACCTGGATCGCATCGCCGGATACCAGAAGAACCGCTTCAAGGAATTGCCCGAGGAGAAGCGGGCGGAAATCGACCGGAAGATGGGCCCGTTTCTGCGCAAGTGGGGATACGTCGCGGACGATGCGGCGCCGGACGTTCGGCAGGCGAAGGCGGCTTAAAGACGCCTTCGGGCGCATTCTTATAGTAGCCATCTCGCTCCGCGAGATGTGGCTGCGGCTGCACGGAACGTGGCTCCGCGAAATCTGGTAGTGTCTCAAGAGCGTGTTGCTCATACCGATCCGCCATGCCCATCTGGCGTGGGGACATTATACCCACGACAGTGGGGTCCCATTGATTGCAGCTTTCTCTTCTGGGTCCTTTTTCTCCGTTTTTTTGCCATGAGGTCCGATTATTGGGGTTGATTATGATTCCATTATGGAATAAAATTGGCGTTGCGCGTCTCGACCACTAGCCTTTTTATTCCAAAATGGTATGATTCAATGTGGAAGTTCGAACGGGACGCCGATTACGAAAAGCGGGTTAAGCGTTGGCCCAAGAAACATCGCCGCGAGTTGAAAGCAATGCACGATAACCTCGACACGTTTGTCGGGGCCTTGAACCGAGGTGCGATGCCGGCGCACGAGCATTTTGGCTTTATTCACGACGAACCGAAAGGAATCAAAGCAATAGATCAAAAAGGAGCTGGGGCTGGTGTCAAGCAGTGTCGTCTCTATATCTTTCCTGATACCACCACCAAGATTGTCCACTTAATCACCATAGGCGACAAGAGTTCGCAGAAAGCGGACATTCAATACGCCTGTCAATTCGTTGACAGTCTCATAACTCGCGAGGGAGACACCAATGGCTAAGAAACAGCAATACGCAAGTGTCTCGGAGGTCTTGCGTGACATAGCGCCAGACGATGCCTTTCACGCCGAATTCAACGAGCACATTGCGGGACGCAAGTTGGTCAAACATCTCATGGGGTTGCGCGCCGCACAGGGGTTGTCTCAAACCGATGTAGCAAATGCGATTGGATGCACTCAGAGCCGAATCTCTAAGCTGGAAAACGCAAGAGACAACGACGTACGATTAGGCGATTTGCGGGCATACGCTAATGTTCTTGGATGTGACTTTGATCCGCACCCTGTACCGCGTTGCCTGAAGCCTGTTGATAAGGTGAAGATTCACGCTCTTGCGATCAAGAGGCATATGGACGATCTGGCTCAACTAGCGAGATCGGACGATAAGATCGCTCAAGGCGTAGCAGGGTTCTTCTACGAATGCTTCGTCAATGTCTTCTTAATGATGGGTGATTCAGCAAAACGGCTTCCTTTATGTCCCGATGGATCACCCTACTTCCGGTTTCAGATTGGCGGCGTGGAAGACGAGGAGCAAGAAGCGCCGACTGTCCAAGAAGACTGTGGTGAATCCGAAGATGCCCCCGAGGCCGCTGGCCTGTAGATGGAGAGCGGCCCGCGTCTTGGTGGCGCACCAGTCTTATACTCTGCCGGAGGGGTCCGTGCGCTCACGGACGAAATCGCAACCCTCTCTCCCCGCTTGTTCGCCTCTTGGCTGCCCACAATAGTGTGTGGCAACTCTTGGATGCAATCGCCTCAACAACGCGGATACCGATTAACACTGTCCGTGTCAAGGCAGACCGAGAAGCCCCGCGGAGACGGGATTTCTCGTGCGCCGTACCAGCAACACAGAATTGGGACACTACCCGAAATCTGGCTGCGGCTGCGCGAAATCTGGCTGCGTCTCGCGGAGCGAGACGGCTACTATCGAGTATCGAAGAGAATGTGCAGTACGTCCAGGACCTGGATTGCGCAGGTCGGGTTGCGCAGGCCGGCGGCGTCCGTGCAGCCTTCCCAGATCGACAACGCGTAGCGGAGATACTCTTGTCGCGCTTCGGCGAGCAGTTCTTCGTCGATATCGGCCGAGAGTTCCGACCAAAGAGCTTCGAGTTTCTCCAGAGCGGCCGCCTGTCCGCTGACCGCCTCGTAGACCGCGTCGTCGAGAGATTGCAGCCTTTGGAGGACCTCGGACGAAGCCGGCCGAAGCGTTTTCGAGGGAGCCGTTGCTTCGGGCTTCGCGGCCACCGTTTGGGAACTCTTCTCGAACCGGCGGTGTGCCGCATGGGCACGCTGGAGGTCTTCGGTTCGATTCGCTTCCCCTTCGCATGCGTGCCGGCCGAGTGATTCGTGGTCGCTTCGCAGCGGCGAGTCGTCCAACTCCTCGAACAACTGCAAGGCGAGGGCGGGCAGGTCTTCGCAGCCAAGATGAGGACGCGGGCGGGAGAGTTGCGTGGCCAGGAACGAGGTCCGTCCGGAGGCCAACACGCGGCCGATCAGCCTGGCCCAACCGTCGACCGGCGTGGCTTCGGCCGGTTCACGGTCGGAGAGTTCCATCACGGTGACGTTGCCGTGATGAGCGACCCAGCGTTGTTCGGCCCGGTCGTCGGACATCGCCACGATCCGAAACGGGCGTCGCGAAGAGAACTTCAAACCGGTGGAGAAGGAAAACTCGGTGCGGCATTCCACCGGCAGACAACTGAACAGCCCGGCGATCAATTCTCCGGCCGTCGGCCGCCCGGCCACGGCCAGACAACCCGACGCCAGCGCCGCGTCCAGCAGCGCGACCAGGTGTTTCGCACCGGGGTTGTTGGCCAGGCGGGTCAACAGGTTCTGGTCGACCGGCGCCGCCTTGCCCGGCAACAGCAGCGGTTCGAGCTTCTCGGGCACCGGATCGAAGGTCCGCAGCGTACCGCCGGCCAGCGCCGCCCGGCTCAATGCGAACGGATTGTTGGCGAACCGGGCGAGGACTTCCGGCGGAACGACCAGGCACTGGGTGTAGATGCGATGCCCGCCGCGGCTGCTGTATTCGAAGCCGGCCGGCGTGGTCCGCGAAACGCAGTAAGCGCCGCTGGGCAGCGGATGGAAGTTGAGGCTGACCGCCTCGGGTCCCGACTCCAACAGCGAATCGTGCGAGGGTCCCCAGACGGCCAGTTCACGAACGTCCGCCTCGCAGACTCCCGGACTCTGGCTCACCACTTGATAACCGGCCGACCGATCGGTCCGGGCCGAGGTGAAAACGGCTTGTTCGACGTGTGTCATGCGTTTGCGCGTTCGCAGGTGGAATCGGGTGGACTCGGGCAAGGGGAGGGAGTCGAGCCCGCTACAGCATCATTCTCTCCAGCAGCCACTCGAACGGCTCGATGATTCCGTGGGGCTCGATCCTCAAAGGCACCTGGACGCGGCCGTCGGTCATCGATTCGTGCGCCGCCACCGCTCCGGCCACTCCGGCGGCGAAGAACTTGTGACAGCCGAATCGCTCCTGACAGTGTTGCCACAAGCCGACCGCGTGGGACCTGGCGAACGCCGCCGGGTCCTCGAGGCACTCTTCGTTGTGGTCGGCCTTCGTCAGGACCAGCGCCACGGGCCGCTTCGCCCATTCCTTCTTCGAGCCGTTCTTCAGTTCGCTCAGATAGCTGAGCAGTTTCATGGTGAAGTAGTCCTGCTCGCGGGTGCCCTCGCGGAGCCTCATCGCGTCGACCAGGATCATCACGCCGGTGCACTTCTCCAGGAACGCCCGGACCAGGCGGAACGTGTGCGGGTGGTCGACTTCTTCGAGGACGGCTTCGCCGGCCATGTCGGGCATGATCAATTCCATCAAGCGGCGTTGGCCGGGGCGGCGGATCTGACAGTGGACCCAGTTCCAGCGGTCCGGCTCGTTGGGCGTTTTCCGGGGAAACTCGCACCGCGACAGGGCCGCCAGCGTCGTCTGCTGCAGCGTGATGGAGAAGGCGCCCCGGGCGAGCAACTGCATCCGATCGGGCACCCGGGAAAGCATGTCCATCAACATGCCCAGGTAAACCGTCTTGCCGGCGCCGCTGGACCCCACCACGGCCAGCATTCTCGGGTGGATCTTCTGACTGTTGGCCTGATGAGCCAGGGCCATCGGCGCGGCGCAATGCGTGCAGAATTCGCAATCGAACGTGTTGTCCGTCTCGCAGATGTAGCAGGGGATCGGGACGGCGTACTGGGCCAGTCGATACGATTCCAGCGGCTGGATAACGCTCTTCATCATGCGTGCACCTCCACGGCTTCTTCGGTTCGCTCGCCGCCGGCCGGCTCTCGATCGGCCGGTTCTTTTCGGGCCGACGGCGAACGGGCCAACACCAGGTCGCAGACTCCCACGGCACACCGAAACCCGATGTTGTGCCTCCGCCCCAAGGGATTCTCGCCGCTTTGGAACTGGCAGGTGGCCTGGTTGTCGAAATAGGTGTCGAAAGCACCGCCTCGAATGTTCTTCATCGGTGACGGCAGGATCAACTCTCCCGCCGGGTGTTCGCCGGAACGAAAACTACCGCCGGTCCATTCCCAGACGTTGCCGATCAGTTGGTAGACTCCGCCCACGCTGACGCCCTCGGCGAATTGGTCGATCGGGACGATTCGCCCCGGGCCGGAACCCCAGACGTTCGCGCGGTGCGGATTCATGGTGTTGCCCCAGGGATACTTCCGCTGCGTCCGTTCGTCGGCCGACAGGGCGACCGGCCAACTTCCGGCCTTGACCCACTCGGCGTCGCTGGGCAGCCGCTTTCCGAGCCAGCGGGCGCAAGCGGTCGCCTCGTACCAGCTTACGCCCACCACCGGGTGATTCTCCTCGCCCGGCGGAAAACAACCGTCGGTCCAATACCGCGGGCCGGGCATGCCCGTGCGATCGACCAGGTCGAGCACCGCCGGAAGAATCGTCTTGTCCCACAGGGACATCTGCTGATAACCGCCGGCGGCCACGAATTCGTAAAACTGTCCGTTGGTAATCGGATAACGGTCGAGAAAGAACCGCTCGACCCCGACCACTCGGCCACGACTCGATTCGATCTCCTCGGCGTCCAGCTCGCCGTCTTCCAGCGCCTCGTCGATCCGCCCGAGCACGACTTCTCCGTCGGGCACCAGCGCCATGCTTTCTTGCAGCTTTTCGAGTGCCCGGGAGAACTGGGCCTCGTCGAGCTTGGAACTGATCTGCGGCCGCAGCAGCAAGGCGAACCGTCCCTGCTCCAGCATCTGTTCGACCAGGGCGTCGGTGTCGTTCGGGTCGACCGGTTTTCTGGGCTTGGGGACGCGCGGCCGGACGGCGGCGGGTTGCTTCCGGGGGCTTTTCGCCGACGAATTTCGGACCGGGCGAACCAGCCGCAAAAACGCATAGCAAAGCCCCGACCCTCCGGCGATCGCAGGCCAAACGTTGGCCATCAGCCATCCCAGCCCCACGTTGACCAGACTGATCAGCAGGACGATGGCGGGCAGGATGTAATTCTTGGGCACTTGCATGGCTACCTCCGGCACGACTGTTTCCCGGCACAAAACGGCGTATCTATGCTTGGTCTATTCTCAACAACCCCCCGACGTCATTTCACGCGTTCGCTCAGGCCCCCGTTGCCCGTCGTCGGGCGAGGTCTCGCTGGAGCATCTCGAACTGGGCCATCACCGAACTGAGCGCCGCGTCTTCGTGCGTTGCCGGGGTCTCTTCGACGGCAAGGGGTATCGGCACCGGCGGCGGCTGGGGTTTCGCACCGACGGGACCGGCCGGCGGCTCCTTCTGCGACACTTGCCTCGAAACATCTTCCAGCACGCAACGCATTCGCTTCAGTTCGTCGTTCCACTCGGTCTGCTGTTGGCCGGCGAGCCGTTTCTGTTCGACCAGCGATTCGGACATCTCGGCCGCCCGATTGCGGACCGCCTCCAATTCCGCCTCCAACACGGCTCGCTCTTTTTCCCACTTTATTTTCTGGCTGCGGGCTTTCTCCAACAACTGCTCGTGTCGTCCATCGTCGACGGGCGTCGTGCCTTCGGCGGGCCGTTCCTTTTGGACTTCCGCCAACTCCGCCGCCACCGCGGCCAACCGAGCGAGTTGGTTCCCGACGGCCTCCTGCGTGTCGCGCAGCTCGGCCCGTTCCTGACGAATCTCATCCAAAACCTGTCTGACCTGGTGGCCGTTTTCCAGCGCGGCGGAAGCTTGCCGATCGTTTTCGTGCTGCGTGTCTTGCGATTGTGCTGCTACGGCCGCGCGTTGTTCCTCCAGGAGTTCTTTCTGCCGCCGAAGTTCGTTTTCCGTCTGCTTGCGTTGCCGGTGCCACTCTTGTTGTCGTTCGGCCAGTTCGGTGGAGAGTGAATCCAGCTCGTCGAGCACGCCGGCGAAAAAACCCTGGAACTCGCCGTGGCCGGCGCGGATCTCGGCCACGGCGTTTTGCACTCGTCCCCAGCCGGTAATGTTTTCCAGTAGGTCGGCAGACACGGTGTTACGGTCGGTTGTCGAAGGCCATCGGCCGAACGGGTCAAGAGCCAACCAGCCGGCCACGGCGTGGATAAGTCGATGTGCCGAAAGCCGGACCGGCGCGATCTTCTCGGCACGGCCCGTCTCCTCCGCAAATCGCGGCAGTTCCGGCCACCGGCCGGAACCCTAGAAAAGTCTAGTTTAGGACCGGGGGCGAGGCAAACCGACCGGTAGAGGAGGAAGTGCGGACGTGCCTACGGTAACTCCTTTTCCCGTCAGCACGCCCCGCGAGCACCTCGATCGAGTGTTGCCCCAACGCAACCGCGCTGCACAAAGAAAACAGTCTCGCCGGCGACCACCGTGGCGCGGACGTCGAACCGGTCGCCCAGATCGAACAACACCAGGTCGGCCGGGTCGCCGGGTTGCAGATTGCCGGGTTCGATTCCCAACAGCCGGGCCGGATGATCCACGGCCATCCGCACGGCTTCGGCCAGGCTCACTCCGGCGAAACGGACCACGTTGGCCACGCCCGTGCCGATCGGTTCCGACGCCCCGGCCAGCAGTTCCCGCTGTCCGGCGATCACCAGCTTGCCGCTCTCGAGCACCTCGACGTCGCACAGCGTGCTCGAATACCTGCCCGGAGGCGAACCGGCCAATCCGACCGTGTCGCTGACCAGAATGCACCGCCCGGGCGTTTTCGCCCGCACGAACGTCTTGACCACGGCCGGCGAGAGGTGACAGCCGTCGACGATCAGCCCGGCGACCAGGCGGTCTTCGGCCAACTGGTCCCAGATGTGGTTGTTGTGCCGGTGGATCATCGGATGGGACCCGTTGCCCAGGTGCGTGCTCATGCGGGCGCCGGCGTCGACGGCGGCGCGAATCCGGTGGGAATCGGCCGCCGTGTGACCGATCGCCACGACCACGCCGCTTTCTGCGGCCCGGTGGATGAACGCGGGGGCCTCGTCGAACTCGACGGCCATGGTCAGCAGGCGGATGCGTCCGCCGGCCGCTTCCTGAAGCCGCTGGAACTCGTCCCAGTCGGGCCGCCGGCAATATTCCCGCGGATGGGCGCCCCGGGCGCCGTCTTCGGTGGAAACGTACGGGCCTTCGAGATGGATGCCCGCCACACGCCGCGCGATCTGCGCCGAGGAATCGCAGGCCGCCGCGATCACCCGCATCGCGCGTTGGAGCACCTCGAACCGTTCGGTCGTCAGCGTGGGGCAGAAGCGCGTGACGCCGAAGCGGTCCATCGCGCGAATCACCTCGGCAACGTCTTCGCCGGTCAATTCGGCCGAATTGAACTCGGGCCCGCCGTAGCCGTTGACTTGCAGATCGATCAGTCCCGGCGCGATCCAGGGCCAACGTTGCGTCTCTTCCCGCGGGGCGTCGACGGGAGTGACCTCCGCGATCTTCTCGCCGGCGATCTCCAATCGCACGGGCTGGCTCGTATCGTACCGTCGGCCGAACAGTTGCACGGTGGACCTCCACCGTCACTGTAGCCGATCCGCCGACCCGACGAAAGCCGCTCGCGGCTTCGCAACTTAGTAGCTCCACCAGGACGTGCCGGCGGGGCCGACGAAGATCGATGGCCGGCCGACGCCCGACCATTGCGACGGGAACCAGGAGTTGTTGGAAGTCCAGGAGGGCGAGTAGTCGGAGTGCCAGGGATCGCTGCTCGCCCGCGGCCGGCTGTTCGAAAGCCCGAACCACCTCAACGCGGCCAACCGCGATTGCCGTTGGGCCGCCCGGTACTCGGCGTTCTTGCGGACCTGCATCTGCGGATCCAGGTAGTCCCGCTGGTACTGTTCGTAGAACCACATTTCCGGCGTGGGGATCACTTCGCCGGGCGAGATGCTCATCCTCAGGCCCAACTCGGCGGGATCCGCATCCTGCGCCGCCACACCACTGACCATGAAGCCCAGCACCAGGCAAACTGCGATCGAAAGACGTTTCACGGGAAATCCTCCTTTTGGCGATACAAGCCTATTCAGCAGGATCGGCCGGGCACGGCGTGTGAGATTAGACCGATTCTACCAATTATGCCGGCCAGGTACGTTAGATGTGGGCTTAGGCTAGATAGGAGGTCAGGGCAGAATTCGCGGCCTGCCATCCGCGCTGCAAAGCCCCATTACGTTTAGCCCGGATTATTCATAGGCTTGTAGCTACGTTCGCCAGAACGTGGAGCGTGCCCACGGGTTACGACCACGTTCTGGCGAACGTGGCTACGACAGTGTG
>Ga0307378_10004483_pt1 | contig 19908 bp, 9 predicted proteins | sample UN1MG_FD_202238 | JGI IMG/M metagenome (GOLD analysis project Ga0307378, IMG submission 202238) | Soil microbial communities from Risofladan, Vaasa, Finland - UN-1 | ecosystem: Environmental > Terrestrial > Soil > Coastal area > Acid sulfate soil | place: Finland: Risofladan, Vaasa | collected... | reverse complement strand
GTCCAGGTCACCCCGTTAGGCGACGTCAAGATGACTCCGCGATCGTTGGCTGGGCCATTCCCCACGGCAACAAACGTCCCGTTGCCGTAAGTGACTCCGAACAATGACACGGGGAGAATTTCGGGTTGCGGTCGATGAGTCCAAACGATTCCGTCCGGAGAACTTTGAATTTCTCCAGACTGGCCAACTGCAACCCACATGCCGCCGCCAAAGATCACATCTTCCAGTGTCGATGAGACAGAAAAACCGGCCCCGACCACTCTTTGGATAGAGGGGCCGAACAATGTGTCGATCGTGTGGATTCTCAGGGCTCCCGGCCCGATGTCGCCCACGAGAACAAACCTGCCGATGCCGTCACTCGCAACGCCCTTGAAGGTGCCCGCAAAGAGGGATCCCGGCGTCATCTGTACCCAGTTGCTGGCATCGGCATAGGAAACAAAAATGGAAGCCAGGGTCCCGAACGGCGGCCCGCACGTCTCGCCAACCACTATCCAATACTCATTTGGGGCGTTGTTGTCAGTGAGTGGCCCAACTGCTACCGCACGAAGGTCATTCGTGCCAGGAGGGGCTGGTGCAAACGGCACGTCGAGGTTAAAAGCTGCAGATGAGTCTGTTCCATTATCGGCAATAGTCGGAGCCGGGTATGTACCGATAAGACCGCCTGAAGCTGCCGAACCAATTAAGATTGCACCGACTGCAGGCGGAGGCGAAGGCGCAGGACTCGGTTGAACTTGAACTGAATTATATGGGACCGGCATTAGCTTGTCCGCCTATGATTCATGAGATTTCCACGAACACGATAAACAGCTGCACAAGAAGGGGATAAAGTCGGATGGAGATCAATAGTGTTCTCGTCTCCAAAGTCTATCCATTTTGTGAAGAGAACTAAAACTAGTGTTCCTCTACGCAATTGGAACGGCGGTGTTGATGGGAAATCTTGTTTAACTTCCATCAAAACTGGTAGAGCAACCTTATGTCGAACTTTTGACGAAAGTAATGGACCGATTGCGGTTGGTCCATATAAGTCCATGACGCCAGAGTCGGATTTAGGCCAGAAGTTTCTATTTTCAGAGTCTACGGTCGCGTCTGGAGCGTCTGAAAACAAAGTCGTTTTTGAAACATCAGGAGTGTACGGAATGACAACAGGGACGGTGACGTAGCCAGTGTTAACATTCAGTCCCAACACTGAAACCAATGACGGTGAGTTCAGAGCGGATTCCGATGCCGGTCCTGGAACAACACCGACCGGGATCTGTTCAGACGGCGAAACAAACGGAAAGCCCAAATCCGGGCTTCCAGATCCGGTCAGAATAGAGTGTAACGACTTCCCTATAGCTCGAGGAACGAGATTCAATGTCTGTGTTCCTGCAGGAACTGCATTCGATTGAATTGATCTAGACTGGTAAAAGAACTGATATGAGTCTCCAGGTATAGCCTGAAGTGGTGGAAGAGGACGTCGCGCTTGATAAGCTATGACGATTTGAGTTCCTAACGCAGGAATTGAAGATAACGTGATAGCAGTGAATGTGGTCCACAAGGTGGAACCTGCAATGGTGTAACCACCTAAGACATACTGAACAGTTCCACCAGCAATGTAGGCATTCACAAATGCTGAGCCAGTCAACGTGAATGTGTTCAAACCAGTAACGAGAATAAACCACGCGCCATTCGCTTCAGTCGTTCCTGTTACACCAGATATGACAACCGAATTTCCGTTCGACAGACCGTGAGGCGAAAACGTTGTGATCTCAATAAGACCGAAGCCGTCATCCGCAGCACCTATAATATTCATCGAAAGGGTAGGTGTTACATTTGGGTCCAGTATATCAGGAACCCATATGACAGCTGTTACGCCATCAGCGATGGCTATCCAGTTTTGAACTGTCGTTCTAATTCTGGCAGTGACTTCTCTATGTGTTGGATCACATTGCCACAGCGGTCCAGGGTATGCTGCGTCTCCGTATAAAGAGAATCGCGTCGCGTCACTAGTCGCTACAATTGTAGCCGGTGTCACGTCTACCCACGCAGCGATGTTTGCTGCGGGTGGAACCCACAAATCATGAGGACTTATCACGTTTCGTGAAGTGCCATTTCCATCAGGATAATCAAGAAGAACTTCTACGTAGAGAGTTAACCCTGCTGCTACTGGAGCGTCAAAGGTTATCGTAGCCGTGTCTACATACGATCCAACAGCTGTGAGAGCGATCGACACTACTTGAGGAACTCCACCTAACAGCGCGTCATAGTCTACACTTATACCGTCGTATACTCTAACTTTCGTGACTGACGAAAGAGTAACACCAGTAGGTGAAGTTACTGTCAGATCAACAGGAGAACCTGACCATGGAACTGTAAAAGCCGACAAACTGACAACGGCAGTTATCGAAGGAGCTGGAACGGGAACAACAGCAACTGCAGATTCCGTTATTTTTCTATCGGAAAATGAGGTCCGCACACCATCTGGTTGCCCCATTTTAGAGAGCGGAGTTAATTCATCTTGCACTAAAAACGAGGTTCCGACATTCGGACCGGATAAATCGATGCGAGTCGTGAGGGTGTTGTCTAAAACCTCCTGAAAAGTTTTATCCAATACTTCAGAGAAGTCCCATGCAACACCACGTCGAAGATCCAACAAATCTCCAACAACAATCTGATCTGCGTACAAATCGTCCGGTCTATCCGGAGTGAGATTTGTCATCGAGATACCACCATTCAAATTGATGGATCTGTCAAATCCTGCGGAATTTCTGCGGGCGACCGCACAAACAGGAACGGCATATATCATTCCGTCCACGGTTCCAAGATTCGTTACGCCGACTCCATCATTCACACCAGCAACCCAAAGTCCGTTATCAAATGGATCACGTGCATAAAGATATGCAGTGGCCACACCATCAACACCAGACGCCAAAAGATAAGGAACGGTATGAGCAAAGACGTTCGGGTCTTCCAAACCATCTGGATAAGTGGCAATGTCTATACCGGGAATAACCCTATATCTGTACTGAATTTGAACTCGTTTAGCAGTCTCCTGTGCAAAAACAGGATCAAGCAAATCGTCAGCAAGATTTTCATTGCCGGGAGGAAACTGATCAGGAGCTTTGGCATTTCCATATCGGAGAACTTGTCCGGACAAGCTCTTGTTTGCCGTGTCTGGCATCGGTGAAACGAGAGCTCGCCACACCTCGAGAATAACCAGATCTGTGCGTGTGCCAGCAACGGGCGGAACAGGAAGAGTGATCTGATTCAGTTCAGGAGTCGCAAGCTCCGTCAGGTCAAATCTTACACGCCAACCATTAACAAGAACTTCTGAGGCTTTAAGTAAAAATTTGTTGGCCGTAGTAGCAGGTCCGGGATCAGGTGTGTAGAATATATAGTCCCCAAGAACGTTCGATTCATCAACGAACGTGTTGGTCATGAAGCAGGACGGAAGAGACTTGGAAGCTAAACCAAAAACTCCTCCACGTCCAAGAACGTCCTGAAGCAGGTTCATCTCCCAGTCAGTTGCTGGCTTATCCTGTTGGATAACCAGAGACTCCCAGGAGTGATCCTCAGCCGTATACTGACCACCACCAGGAGAAACCGCCTGGGGGAACTGGCTTACATTCGGACCTAGATCTTTATACGTCATTAGGCGGCCCTCTTGCGAAGAATAAAGCCAGCCTTACGGCGATACCAAGACACCATTGATTGAGAAATTCCAGTCATCGTGGCAAGTTCTTTGTCGGGTAACACACCAAGTAATTTGACATAACGCTTATTGATCATGTCTTTGTTCGCGGCATAATATGCCCGATTATAAGCATTATATTTATCTTTATCAGTTTGTGGCATGATATTATACTGAACAACTGTTCAGCTAAAAACTAAGACGCCAGACCCAACTGAGAGTACTCGTCGGTGGCTTGTTGATGACCGGAAAAGTAAGATAGTTGATTAGTGTATCCAATCCAACTAGATTCACAGTCGGGTCGTATGCACCATTTGACGGTAATACGGGGCTGCTAACACCCATATTGGTTGAGTTGTCACCACCAATCAAGCCCATCTCTACGATAGGACCGACTGCTTCTGATTCAGAGAACGTAGTGGTGAAATCGACAACATTGGTCGGGATCCCCGAAACGGCTCCATCTCCATCAATAAATGAAGCAGAAGCTATGGCTTTCCGACCAATTTCACTGTAAAGCGAACGTTGAGTGTCAGTTGCTGGCGGCGGATTTTGAAGATTCCACCCGACATCTCCAGTGCCAACAGCTAGGGCATAAACTCCGAAGCTAGGTTCAGACACGTGAGGTGTAGCAGAGCTACGCATCAGGCGAGCAATCAAAATGCTCGCATCCATGGTAACCACATTCTTGCGATGCCCATGAGTCTTTAAACCCGTAGTTGAATCCTTGAGTGTCCAAAACACTTCACCACGGATACCACGGTATAAATCGTTAGTTTTTCTTCCCACATTCATGTGCGGATGAACATCACCAAGTTTACGATATATATCATGAGACATTGTCAAATCCTCCTAACGACGATACCGAAATCGATAAGAGCTTATGCTTTGCAATCCGACGAGCATATCGATCACGACAACAAACACGACAAACATACAGTCCATGTTTACCTATGTACGCGTTTTCATTGAGGTTATGATTATTTTTGCAATGAGTTTTCATGGCTATTTTACGATTTTTCCATTGAGCTTTTGCACTTTCAGATCTCTTAGCTTTAGACTCAGGCGTGGCTTTACTAGATTTAACAGCCATGATAACTTTTGCTCTAAATTGTGAGTTTTTCCATTGGTTTTTAGATAGTAATGATGCTTTTTCTCTAGACTCTGACTTCTGCCAGTAATCATTAGAATAAATAGAATGCTGCTGTGAAGTTATACTGGCTCTCACACTGGAGAGATTGATTAATGCTTTAGCCCTATATTCTGGGCGATCCCACGGATTCTTCTTAGGATGCGGAACATGGTACCCACCAGAAGCTACATTAAACCCGAATTTTGGATCTCGAGTTTTCCATCTTTTGATTAAACATTTTTCAGCTAAATTTGCATCATCTAAATTATCAAAAACACGAATAATTTTGTGAGAAAACGCATCAGGTCCATATTTGCGAATCGCATTAGGAAAATGCCAACGCCCACCTTTAGAAGACTTCGCAGCATTGATGTGATTCTTCCAACGCTTTTCCATCGTTTGGCCCGTAAGCCCGATGTAACGACGTCCAGAATCTACATGCGTATGGCAATATATGGTCCAGCGTTTCACACTGGAGCGGTCCTATAAAGGTTTTAGTAAAGAATCAAGACGCTTTGACTGCTGAACGTGTCAGTCAAAACCCCGTATACTGATCTTTTAGTTGTTTTCAGAAAACAAAATTCTGAATTGAAAGTGGGCTCGTAATTCACACTATATGGAGGAGGAAAAGGGGGAGGATTCGGGGGAGGTATTGCCAACGGCGGACCCCATAACCATGGTCTTCGGTTAGACTCCGGTGGAGGAGAATAACTTTCAGACGGGGTAGAAGTAACCTCGAAAGACCGAACGTCTATTTTACTATCACCTGGCTGTTGATTAAGTGAGGGGGAGAAAAACCCCAGACCGGTGGCTCCGGACAAAACAGAAGGTCCTCCTTCGCCAGTAAAAGTGCTGAGTGGCACAGACCCAAGGGTGAGTCCAAGAGGCGTCCTTGAACCTTGGGGAGCCCTTTGAGAGCCCACGCTGACACTCGAGGTCAGAGTATTATTGACTGGACCCCGTTGAATGCTGGAGCGAAGATGGTAAGTATTTGTTGACAATCCATCATACCCGGTACCGGCGATCACAGTTATAGTGACATTCTCTAAAAAGTATCCATTGACTCTTCTTATGACGAAGTCATACCCATTATTGGGTAAATTATTTGAAAATGACGAACCCTCTTTAAATTCTCCGTGGAATTGATTTTTGGAGAATGCCGTTCGTCCTTCAACAATAATAGTAATAGTATGTAAAGAGACGGAGCCATTTTGGATCCCGATCGTGAACCGGAACACATTTTCGATCGAAATAAGACCATTAGGTGAATGTTCAGATAATTTAATTAATGACATATATCTTTACCGTTAGCTAATAATAACAAGACTCATTGAGTTTTTAGCTGCATTTCGAATAATCTTATATTCATGGAAGTTACCATCATCCCAATCAAATTGAATTCTATATACGGTTATTCCATACGGAATACCTTGTAACGGATCTGCAGCTTCAAGATTTTGTAGTTTAACAAATTTCTTGCCGGATATTTCTTCAAATCCAATACCGACTGTAAAACCACTATTAACGGAACCACCGATTCCTGCATATATTCCGGTGTCACCGTTTGAGTCCAGGGTAAACTGTTGAATTCGAACAGAAAAAGCGACTTCAAAATCAAATGAAGGAGAGTCCGGAAGTCCTGTTGCTGTTCTATATGTTGTCTCAGTAGCAGAAGACTCATACCTAAGAGCCGTGATAGGACCGGCAGCTACTAAACTAACAGAGACATTTGGAGAACTTCCATTCGTAAGAGCCCAAGACGTCATGCCTGGGACTTCAAGACCAAGAGAAGTGGCACCGTATCCAGATGCTGAAATCGGAACACCAGACAACGGACTAATGACAGAGATTCTTCCATCTCCAACATCAAAACAAACAGGGCTCATGAAATATGAGTTTACCTGTGCGACGACAAGATTAACGGTTGTGTCTGTCGGCTGAAGTTGAACGTCAGTCTGGACCCCGTCAATTGTTAAAGATAAAATCCCGTTACCAAGAATGATGAACGGTTCTTGACGTGCACCGATTAGCTGTGCCTGTTCCGGAAGAGCTCGACCCGTTAGTCCAACGCTGTGCGGACCGGTCATGCTAATCCGATCCATGTGAAGCGTCTCATCGTCAGAGAACGGATAAACGAGGCCCGCTTCACCATCGGGTTGTGTAAAGAATCTCATCCCTTCATACAAGACTCTATCCGGTGGATCAAGTCTAATGAATACCGAACTTCCATGAAATCCTGGACCTACTAAATGCGCAGAATACTTTTCCCATTCAACAAAGCACAAACTCAAAAAGTCATCGAGCGTAACAACCATAGTTGGGGAAATAGAATTAGTAGTGTCGTCATTCGTGTGAACATGAGAACCAGAGTTTCCAATCACTGCCGTCCTGTGCAGATTATACGCTGTAATGAAGTCACTGGAAAGCTCGACAGCACTATTGAAATCGAATGCGTCCATTTCAATGATAGAATGATCAGGGTCATTATTGACGTGGACTCTATACTGAACAACATGTTTATTGTATTTATTCTTCAGGTCATTGATGAAAGCTATTGCATTTATGGTCGGATCGTCAATTGACATTATTGGTGCGTTTCTCCCATCCGGAGCGAAGTGCACCTCATCAACAATAAAGTGACCGTTCATCACGTTTTTGACGTCAACAGCTCCAGAAATAGTGGTAGCTAAATCCGTCAAAGCAAAAGTCGCTGGTGAGTTCAAAAAGTCTGTAGACGGATGCGGTTTAATCGGCTGCGGATTTAGATTCGACAGATTCAGTAGATGAGAGTCAACAATAACACGCATATACTCAACCATCTCTTGAGATTGTAAGAGAGTGGTCGGATCAGGACCCGGTACTACAGAATACTTATCATTTTGTGAGTGATATGTTACAGATTGAACATGTTCGTTCCAACTTGAACGAAGAGTAATAAGATATGAAATTAATGTAGCAAGGTCAATCGGGTCAGGATCAACTATCGCATTATCAAAGTCCTTCTCTAAGTGCGTTTTCCACCTAAAGAGATGTTGATTAAAACAAACTGTAAGATCTACAGCGAGCTGATAAGCAGTCTGGCTATCTGTAGCAGGAACAGCGGAACAGAAATCAAACGTATCATTAAGCTGGTGAACTGTAGGTTCAACCGTATGCGCGTTATATGCTGAAAGCAATGCATTCAAAAGAGTGATTGAAGAAGCTAAATCCGTAGCTACAGGAAGAGCGACCGGATTAAACGTATCTGGAACTAAGTGCACAGGACCGAACGAGTCATCAACAAATCCGGACGCCGTAAGGTGCCGGTTATAACTATCGTTTAGTGAATTCGTTATTATAATGAGCTGTTGAGTGAACGGGACAACGCCTATGATGTTAAACGTATCATTTTCTAGATCTGATAAGAACCCGGGATAATTTACCAAATCTTCAGACGGAACCGATTCAACAGGAAACACTACTTTTATGAGTCCGCCACGTGACTCGAGATCTTGAGTCATCGGAACAGGAGGGGTTCTATCACCAAGAACAGTGAAAGCTGGGTCTGAACCAGCCATATTATCATCTGAAGGTGATCCACCAGACCAAACTCCGAATCCATGATGTTGATGGTGGCTTTTAGATAATAAGTGATCCGGAGATGTCACCACATTTGCGTAGTTTGTGACTTGATGTCCTGGCACTCTTCTTTCGGTTAGTGTTATTTTGCCTATCGAGTAAGCAAAATCACCCCAAATTGTTCTATCAATTTCAAATGGGTTGAAACTTCCAAATGCTATCGCATTTCTAGAGTTAGTTATTTCTCTTAGAAAGCTACTACTGGATGGTGGAAGTGTTAAAACGTTGTAATTGACAGAGATTGAAGGCACAACTGAATCGTCAACATAAACAGATACAAAACTCGTTGGATTTCGAACGATTCGATATTTATGAGTTTGAGTCCAATCTACCTGATGAAGATAGTATGATTTAAGTAACTCCGGGTTCCCTCCTTTATACAATCCTATGTATCTTCTTGATTCAGCTAGCGGATCCGATATTTTAGAATCTTGGAATACACAAACGGATGACCAGTTAACCACAGATTGCGAAGAACGTAAATCCGCATTCGCAACGGGTTCACTTCCTGATCCGAATGTTATTTCCGGTCCTGAAATACCAGCTTGAAGAAGAGAATATGTAAAAGTACCGATTGATATGTTGTCAGCTAAAACGATACATATATTTGCCATTTTAGAAGTATAAATATCAAATGAATGAACTTTTCCATCATTCCAAGCAAATGGCATTTCTACAACAGAAACGAGAGAATTTGTACCACCATTAAAACTAAGAATGTTAACATATTGTTGACCGATAGAGTCTTGTGCGAGATGAAGTTCTACATTTTTACCTAGCGGACCTTCATCAACATTCACAAGAACGCCACACGGTCTTAGACTTGTTCCAACAGGGATCGGGTCACCAGGGTTACAAGAAATTACTGCACACCGGAAATCAAATTTCCAATCCGAAGTAGGTTTCAAAATTGAGTTGAGATATAACGGGTCGTTGAAACTATAAGCTCTATAATCGAAAGAGCTCGAGTCATTGATTTGAAGAGTCCTACCGAAAAGCCTCGCTGGCTGAAATCCAGCAGGAATCCACGGTGCACCTTCAAGTTCTGGATAGTTTCCACCGAACCAAGAGACTTTAAGTTCGGAATTTGAATCACGACCAAAATAGGTACCGACAGGCATACCAATTTTTTCTGATGCTCGTCCGCTGATTATTTGAATGGAAGACGCAAACCCAACGGATTGATTTGTGAATCGGATTCGGTTACCAACAGCAGATGCCAACGCAAACGTAAGTTGTGAGTTAATTATGTTAGAAATAGTTACGGCATCAGTTATGAACTGAGTGAACGTAATTGTTTGAGGTAACCCACCATCAATCGATAAAACAATCGTATCCCCTGGTATGACAGGAAATGGTTGCGAAGTTATTCCTGTTACAGTTGCAGGAGTAGGCACTGCTTGCAAGAACAGAAGATGAACAGAAAGTTCACCGTCATCAATAAAAACACCAGAAGATCTGTTGTCAAGAGAAAATGTATAAAATCCGACGCTTGTTGTGAACTCAACTGAACTCTCAGTCGTATTTTGTAAAACAGGTTCTAGTCTAAGAAAACCGCGATAAGCGCCAGTTGATAATCCGAGAGCAGACTCCGTTCCGGCAAGAGCACTTGAAGTTGAATCTAAAATTAGTTTTCCAGAAACAATTCTATCAAACCCGCCTTGCCCGATTGTGATCCACGGAGCAAACGAGTCCTTTTCCGGAACATCGATCGGTTGATACAATACGGATTTATTGTCAACAATTTGATCGAAACTTAGTGGTGTAACGTTTACACGCGCAAAATTCCAATAACTGACAGAAGTAGCTTGTCTTGAAAGTGATCCGAAAAACGTCTGTTGTATCGGATCTATTCTTAAATCAATATCAGAAGCTGCAGGAAGTTTACTGACCGGTACATAAGCCAACTCTGACGGGTTACCTCCTTCGTAAAGGTAAACGTCTCCGGATTCATCTTTGTGTAGTCTATATGTTGCAGTGATTGTCCAATCGAATGCAGAACTAACCCAACTGGTTTCAAGTTCTGGAAATTGAGCTATAGTTAAAATTCCGACTTGTCTAACTGGACCGATAGAGTTGACTGGGTCATCAACATAGTGAACGTCTATTTGTGTTCTGTGAGCATTGAAACTATCAGACATTATGTTGACTAAAGAGATCGCAGTTTCAATATTAAATGCGTCTGGTTCAACGATAACGTTAATCGTGTCAGCTATTTTATGTACAACACCGTCACCAATAACGCCCCTATCGATATGACGATTATACAGATACTTTAGTCTGTTAACTAAAATAATCAGTGATACTTGATTTGTTGCAGAAACTATATCAACAGCATCTTGTCCAGAATCTGGCCTATGGATACCAGTTGTCACTAAATGTGAGTTAAACTTATCCTTAAGCGTGTTGACTCGAGAGATTGCGGATGAAAGATTATTGGCATTAGTTTCCAATAACCCAACAAGAGCCAATGCGGACCCATCAGTGAACCCGAATCCTGGACCAACCATGACTCCGTCACTTTGAATCCCCGTTGTAATGATGGGACCTGCGGTGAATCCTAGTCCAGCGCCGAACAACAAACTGGAACCGAATAACACGTCATTACTATAACGTGACTCAGCGCTCATACGGAAAGCAGCCGAAACAGTGCTCGGAAATCCGAGGTTCAGATCATGCGTATAAAATGGCGGATCACTGTCAGGTCCGGATTGAACCTCAACATCAGATAGTGTTAACTGATGTCCACCCGGTGCTAAGTACATAACACCGGATCCTTTTAGTATCCACGGATCCAAAGCTTCATTTGGAAGAGTGATCGGATCATATCTGATAGTTATTTCTTGAACGGTAGCTTCGAATACAGGATAAGAAACTCTGTTCCCTGGAACATTGAATAAAAGAGTGTTTGGATCATTGAGAACTGCAGTGTAAGCCCTTTCAAGACCTTTATATTTCCAACCAGTTTGCAGTGGTTGATTAGCAGATCCGATTGTTCCATCGTACGACGACGGATCTATCAAATAAGATCTTGCTCTGTATGTATGACCTGGAAGGCCAACAACGGCGTTATTTCCATACCCGTTCAAAACGAATTCAGGCGTATTAAGTCTCTCGAATCTCGTTGGAAGGTTAGAAATGTGGTCATAATCGACCGTTACAGAGTCACCATGAGATGGAGCATTAGTAAGAACTATGGCTCCAAGCAAACCGAAAACTGAGTCAACTGTTACAGGGACATTGTTCACTCGGACTATGACATCTGATGGGTCATCAGCTACCTGTTTAGACCTAGGATCTTGAATTATCCAAGTGAACGGTCCTACGAGAGGCCCGGTCCCGATAATCGGAATCACCTCGGGTGAGACCACTCGACTAGTCGTGTCTCTAGACAGATGAACTATGTCATTCTGTCTATGTAACTCCATCATTTTTCGAAGATTATTCGCTAAAAGTATAGCGGTAGATAAGTTATATGCCTCTACAGCTTGAGGCAAATTCTGCACATTCGGTTCTATATGAACATGTCCGCCTACACTAAAAACAGTGTTCAAATGCGTAGAAAACGCAGACCTCAAACCATTTAATAAAATTATTGCGGATGTCGTATCTACAACAAATCCTGAGTTTGATGGACTGACGACATCCGGATTCACGTGAGAAGCAGAATTTATATGAATGTTATACTGATACTGAAGTTCATTTGATAAAGCTAAAAGATACTCAATAGTATTCTGCTCATCAAGCAGAGAAAAATTAGCGTTGGAAAGTTCAACCACTAAACTTGATATTACTTTCGATATATAAAATGTTCCATCATTTCTACCGGACGGAGTTCCGAAAATAATAAGTTGTTGTCCCACATTAGACTGTGAGAACGGCATGGTCGATATAGAAACTAAATTCGAACCAATTATCGTGAGGTTATTACCTCCGATCAGTTGGATCGGTTTTTTAACTATAGGTCCTCTGTGCGTGAACAAAGTTCGATTCGCAGCAGATCCCAGTCCTGTGAAAAGTACGGTCATTGCACGCTCAATATGATTGAATCAGATTTCCAAATGAATCTGTCAAAAGGTTAACATCAAGTCCATATGACGAAAAGTCCTGCATACCATTAACTTGAACTCGTAAAAGTCTAGAACCTTCCCAATAGGAGTTCCCTACCGATAATCCAACAGGTCCCGTGACGACGATTTGTGTTGGAGTAACGAATTCTTCTCTCATGGTTTTAGAAAAGAAAATCTCTAATTCGTCTTTCACGAACTTATCTTGCGGCAACCCGCGTCCAGCTACCGGTTTCGGGGATGCAGAAGCCACGTACGGAGGGTCTGATATTCCAGAAAACTGTTCAGTTATCCTGAATGGAAATGGAGCCGAAGAGGCATAAGGATCATTCGGAACAATTTTCAAGTTGGCAGTCAGTGTGTAGTCAGACCCATTTAAAAGACCATCGTAATTAATAATGAGAGTGTCAAAAATTTTGGAAAACTGCAATTCCGGTCCAACACTAAAATGAGATGAAAGGTTCTTTCTGTGGGAATCTATAGCTGAACTAATTTCAACAGCCAGAGCAACAGATGACTCGAAATCAGTTGCGTCAGGAGTGGACACGGAGTCATCTGTAACTTGAAAAATGTGATACGGATCATCAGTATTAAGAACATGTCGATTGAATACATTCTTCAAAAAATTAACAGCAGTTATAATGGATTCTTCACTCATTTTCGGTATATTAGAATCGTCAAAGTTATTCATCGTATCGTTCAGTTGATGAACAGTATATACAGGTACACCGTTAATAGTAACATAAGTGAGTCCATTCTCACTAAGATGAACTCTAAAAACATTCATCAAATCCGTTATGAGATTCTGCACAGCTTGCATTGATGAGTCAATAGATAATCCAGTAATTTTTACCGGAATACCATCAGATTTAACAATTGACACGTCTTCTGCCATAGGAATATTAAGGCCAACAGGCATTCTTATAATCAAAGAATTCTTCCTAGGGATAACTGATAGCGTATCAATTAACCCGAACGACTCGGTAACAAACAAGAACGGTATATTTTGAAAATTCAGATCTCTTAAACTGGCAGTCACGGTATACTTAGGTATAGAAGCAGAACCTTTTAATTTCATTCTAGCGAAATACGTGAAACCATCATTCACAGGAGATGAAGAATCCGGATCAGCAAACGACGACACTGAGTCCACATCAACAACAAAATCAGCAAGAATGTGACCATTAAACTGCTGTTTCATCACGGAAGCGATCGGTAAAGCTAAAACGGGGTCGATGATAGTTTGAACAACTATCGTGTTAACATCATCGCTATATAAATGAGGATCCCTAACAATTAAATGAGACGCATATTTAGCTTGTAATTCATTCAGAAACGAAACTGCCTCCGACACTATAGTTATTGACGGAAAAACACATTCCGGGCGTGAATACGGAAAGCTTGGTGCGTTTAACGTATCAACGTATGAATGCCATTGTCCAAGTTCATGCATCAATAAACGTGTTCTAAGTTCATCAGCGATCAGTGAGGCTGCTTGTATATCATTTGAGTCAATAGGATCTGGAGACACGACGGCGTTTTCAATATCATCTATGAAATGATATGGAGTCAAACCAAACGAAGCACTTAAATGAGTATTGAAACCAGCTTTCAAAGCCGTCGACAATTCAACAGCTTGTTGAATCGTAAAAGCCGGTTTCAAATTAACAGCATTGTCTCTATCAGAGACCGTATGGGACGGGACAGTAACAGCATGTGAGTTAAATTTATCCAATAGATTATTTAGTAAACCGATGACTACTGCGGCTCGAGGAAAAGCGTCAGCATCAGATAGATGCACATTCGGAATGATCAAATGTGCATTGAATTTGTTCTTAAGATCAGAACATACAGCTATGAGAGAAGCATCATCGAATGGATCAGGAGCGACTACAGGAAGAGAAGCACCTGATAAATGAACACCTTCTTTCGTAACTGTCCACTTCGATGTATCAATAATGTCAGTTGCCAACATTGGGCAACTAAAGAAAACATTTACATACACTCTGTATTCATCTGGCACAACTCTATCAACATACGCGGCTATGACATCTGAAGTTGACAGGTCTAAGTATGACCACGGAGGAGGTGATGAAAGTCTAACATCAAGGAAAATTTCACCATCGCCAGCATTGTATGATGAGTCAACAGCTTGTTGGTACTGAATGAGAAATTTGTTTCCGGCAACCATTCCGGGTTGAATCAAAAATCTTAGATTTGTTTCAGGAACGTCAGGAACACTAACGACAGGAACAAGATTCGACAACGGTAGAGCTGTTCCATTGGCATCAATCGGAACAATTTGAGCCGTCGCATATATCGCAGACGTATCTCGCACTAGTTTATCAAACACCACATCAATACAAGATGTGGAAGACATAAATGCGGCGACTGCACGAGGCGGAGCTGGAACTGTAGCCAAGAAGTTATATGTTGATATGGATGACACTCTTCCATCAAGAGAAAAAACGTCATTAACTTGTAGAGAATAAACTGCAGATAAGGTCAAAGACGCAGAGAATATGACTTCAACTGAAGTCATATCAGTGTCAAAGAATTTAACAGCAACAACTGAAGGAACAAAAATTTGCGGAACTCCAGATACGAATGTGATGGAGTATGAGTTCGGATTCAGAGCACTGTCATCTACAGGAACTTCAAAAGCCACTCTTATAGTATTTGAACTTAAAACATGAGTTTTAAAACCGAACGGTAAAAACTGGTTAGAAAAAGTAGCGAGAGCTATTTCCCCTAGTAAGCTGCCAGATTGGCCTATAATTGACTGATTAGGCACGTCTTAGCCTCTAGAACGGAGCAGATTCGTCATCCTATCTGACACGCTTTGATTTTGATCAACAGAGTCACTATCGTCACAAATTCGAATCACATCACCTATTTCCGGATTAGAAAAACCATCAGCATTAGGGACAAGCTTGTATTGATGAGGGCCTATAATATAAAGCATACCTACCCCAATAGGTGACATACCCCCATTGATATTTTTACAGATTTCAACGGTTTGACCATTGTTTAATGGAGACTTTGTTGATATTGTAACAGTAACGGACCCATCAGGAAGTATGGAGGTTATTTTTCCGGTTGCTCCGGAGTGATCCGCTTTTTGAATACTGGAAGCCGGTCTAGACCCGAAACCGAATCTAGTATCTATTGGACTGCCAGACAGAGACCCTAATTGTGGTTTTTTCATGAGCATCTCACTTCGTTAATTACAAGTACGTAATAACTATACGAGCGTTGGTGCAATAAGCTGGATCTACCGCTGGAACACCACCGTTCATTCTGAGATAAACTTCATACTGAGCGTCATGGTCATTTCGGATATTACCAGCAGCACTTCCAATTGTCAAACTAACACTGACTTGTTCGTCATTCGTAGTTGACGTTGAAAGAAGGTTCGCTCCAGTAACATCTTCTGAGTCCGTGATATTACTTAACTTAACTTCGGAACTAAGAGCTCCGCCAGCACTATCTAGATCAGCAACGAACACCACGTTTCGTGTTAACGCACCGATAGTATTCGGATACGGTAGTATATTAATCTTCCTTCCACCTATCCTGGTGTAAGAGGTACTCTTAACTTCAAAACTTCCAATTACGATCGGAATCTCGATCGGAACTGGAATAAGGGTAGGTCCTCCGGGGCCTGTAGGACCTAAAGGACCCACAGACCCTGTAGGTCCCGGAGGACCAACAGGACCTGGCGAACCAGTTGGTCCAGCAAAATCCTGAGTGAGTTTTTCAATGGCACCGGCTGTTAATATATGGAAACAAGCTGCACCGGATTGATGAGGTGCAGGGATGGTACCTTCCGCGCCACGTTGAACGGAGAATATACTTCCAGCAACGCCGTTAACGAGCATGATCTCGTTATCAATCAGTATGCGAAACTGTGGTTGAAACGGAAAAGCGGAACTTGGTGTGACAGTGCAAGAACTTACTATAGCGTCCATCGCAACGCTGATCGTACCCTGACTATTATTAGCAAATTTCTCAGTAGGCATTGTTGGTCTCGAGCTAAAGGGCCGCGTTTGACACAGCCAATAAGCATTTCACCAGCAAACCTAGTAATCCGAACTGTGGTCTTCTCCAATTATACTTACGGCCTTCTTGAACCCTTTTCTGTCTACACCAGATACACCCTCTGAAAATTTTCGAAAGTCGTCATAAGAATAACTAGAAAGGATGGATCGGAAAGTGTCGGATATTTTTTGAGGATGTGATTGAGTCCTTTTACCGAGATACACGTCTCGGAGAATAAATTTCAAAGTGTATAGGGTATGTGCGGGCCTGATAATCGCAAATAAAATGCGTATATTTTTCTCTGCTAATATCGTATTTATAGACCCAGCGTTAGCAAGTATCACGTCAATTGTGATGCCAAATTCATCAGAGATATCATATCCGGAACCCTTCTTTCTTCCATCAAGAAAGTTCTCACGAACAATAACTTGACCACCAGTGATGAGTTCAACAGATTTTTGTATAGACTGCGGTATACTACCATCGAAATAAACTCGTATAATTTCATTCAAAAAATCTCTGAATTCAATGTCTGATTTCTCTAAATCAGGAGCTCCATTCGGGAAAAGAGTGGAAGTAAGAACTTGATATAGAAATTCGGTTCTTGTAGTTGAATAAGATTGATCTATCTGAATATCTTCAAGCGATAAACGAAGACGAGAAATTGAAAGCGCCATAGCTTTCACTTCACGAGCATACATAGGCCCATCTATCGATGACTTCCAATAATCAGAAAGCAAGGATGTTATGATTTTGAAATTACGTTGCGATTCCTCGTCGACACGAGCTAGCCATTCCTCACCAGCTTCATACGAATTGAAATTATTTCGAACTATGGCCATTTAGATTAAGAACCAGACTTATACGTGATCGTCAAATCACCAGGGGTTGTATATTCAATTGAAGAAACACTTATGTCTTTTGATCCAATATCCCCATGGACAATGTACGTAACTGAAAACGAATGCATGGATGGTACATCCGAAGGAATTTGACCATAATCCAGAGAGATGAAAACTCGATTTGCAGTGAGTTCAAGACGCTCTTTTGCGATTTCATCTTGTTCAATACCGGCAGCTAAAAGAGTTGCATCATCTGAGTATCCTTGGATTACTATTCCTTTGGCACCAACAATGTAAGCTTGATTCGTATATTCACCGATCGTATCAATGGACTCAGACTCAGTCATCAACAGGTTATCTTTAAATACTCCATGGAAGATCGTATCACTTCCACCACCGTCTATCGTGTTGTAAGATAGCGGTTGTTCCAGTACATACACTGCATTCGCATAAAGCGAAAGACTAGGGACAAATTGATAATCTGACGGGAGAGGGTCACGAACTCTCATAGCTCCGTCTTGCAAAGTCATCTTGAAAAATGGTTGGACGATGAAATCAACACCGTTAATATTTTTCATGGCAGTGGACATGTCAGTTTGATAAACCGGCTTCCCAACTCCTTTACCATCTGTCATCACAGTTATGGCTGTTCTAATACCAGAGTCAACAGTGGACTGAACAGTATTTGGTTTAAGTTGAACAGTCGCTTCTGTTGATAAAGGGTTTTCAAGAGACTGCTTTGCTATTACATCAGCAGTAGCATGTTTACTCTTGTCAAGTCTTGCCTGGAGTTGTTGAAGGACATCATTAATCACATATGTTATAACGAAATTTTCGTCATATTCATAATCAACAGAAACAGTAGACCCGGTTTGAATAGTAGAATCTGAAGATCTTATGATTTTAGCAGGAGTTGTTTGCGTACCAGAAATGACGAAATAATCTGAGTCAGCTACATCAGGACCGTTATAAGTAATGGAGCGATCTCTTGACATCACTTTTAATGTCAAAACATTGATACCAACTTTATTGAGCGGCTCAGAGAATTCTCCGATAATAACATGTTGTTCGTCATTAACAGGAATGGAGAAACCGTCAGGGATACCATTAACCTGTTCTATAGCCACATAGTCTTTAGCGATGGTGCTTTCACCATCTATCATCGGATCCTGTAGTTTATACAGAGCAAACCCGGCATTGGAGTCGAGCTCCCCAGAAACTTCTCCAACAACAGATACGATACGACGAATCGGTTGTAGTTTTGCCACAAACTTATTACTACTCTGATATCTATAATCGCCTTCTACAAAGTCATCAAATTTCGTTTCAGGTTGTGGTATTAAGGACGATAGTTTAATCGTTCGATAATCAACGATTACAACACCAGTTAAATCATATGAAGATGTAGGGAAGTTTGAGTGATTTCTTAAACCAAGATTTTGAGACGGGTTATATAACATTTCCTGAAGAGGAAATTGTGGAGATAAACGAGAGTCTCTTGCTCTAAACATCAACTCTATCGGGTCAATTATGTCAAATCTAACTGATTGGGCTGTATTAAACTGAAATGCGAAAGTTTCTGTAATTGTTCTTTCTAATAAACCTTTGACATATATGTCAACTTTTCCTCCAGTATGTCGCATGCGAACCGGATCCCAGTCACGCATCATGAATGGATCACCAGATCTCACAACGATAGACTGGAACAAACCAGGAGTCCCGTTAGCTACTCTTTCATAGCCTCCTGCAGTTCCAGTATCAAGTGAAGACAATGCATTTAGACAGTCTTCTGCTAAATAAAGATTGTTCTGTCTATCACTACCAAAATTGGACGCAATGTCATTGACAGTTGACATCCCTGAAGCACCAGTAATTATTGCATCCAAATCTCCTGCTGCAACATTTCCGATAGTACCGGGAGACTCTGCGACCATTTGGACTTGAATTTCATATCGTTTCTTTTCAACGTTGTAATAAGACTGAGCGTTAGCAGCAACCATTGTAGCTTGACCAAAAGATCTAAATCTCGGTGCACTTGAGTTACCACGAGAAGCGACGATAGCATTTTGTGATACGACAAAGTTTTTTGTCGGTTTTGCAGTTACATAAAATGTTTGAAGAACAGTTGCGTACTTTTGACCTTGACGCTTCCTTCCATAATTCTGAGCGAGAGAGTCGAATGCCCCGTCAATAAGAGATTGGACGGCTACGTCATCAGATGTATTTAGTGCAGTTTTTAAATTCGATTTATATGCAGAGTTTGCAACAAGAACCGAAGTACCTGTCAATCCTGGATCATCAATGGCAAGAAGAGCTGGAAAAGACTTTGCACGGTGAACAAAGTCTAGAAGAAAATATGCCTTCTGGATTTCATTAGAGAATGGTTCAATGTGGACTTCTCGAACTGTAGACCCAGGAATTAAAGAGAGCGTTGGTTCAGTTCTTGCTATTTCGTTTATATAATCAGCAGCAACTTGACGTTGATCACGAATTCTAATACCACGAACTTGCGTATCGATCGGCAAAGGGCTACCAGAT
>Ga0307378_10004482_pt1 | contig 19911 bp, 12 predicted proteins | sample UN1MG_FD_202238 | JGI IMG/M metagenome (GOLD analysis project Ga0307378, IMG submission 202238) | Soil microbial communities from Risofladan, Vaasa, Finland - UN-1 | ecosystem: Environmental > Terrestrial > Soil > Coastal area > Acid sulfate soil | place: Finland: Risofladan, Vaasa | collected... | reverse complement strand
CGGCGAAACGCGCGACATGGTCGCGTGCGTCCTGGTAGCGGGGGCTGTCGACCTCCACCAGGATAGTGCGATCGCTTTGAACAATGAGGGGATTATCGAAAACCGCCGGCATTGAGGTCCTTTCGTGGAGAAAACGGCCGGAACAGCGGCCAAACCATGTATTGTAGCATGTGCGGGCGGCGCGTTCAATGGAAATAAGCGGGCGAGAATGCTCGATGTTCGGGCACTGGCGTGCGTGGTGTGGTTGCAGGGCGAGGGCAGGCCTGCGAGGGCGGCTGGCGCAACGATGGAATGCGGCCTTTCCTGTTGCCTTTTCTCATCTTTTTTGCATAATCCGCTGTCGGCGTGCGACTAAAGGGCGGTGAATTGGGCTTATTGGTCGTATGGTAAGGAAATACAATGGATAGCGATCTGGCTTTGCTGCATCAATACGCCGAAGACCAAAGTGCCGATGCCTTCGCGGAGATCGCACACCGGCACGCAGGCCTCGTCTACGGTGCCTGCCTGCGGATACTCGGCAATGAACACGACGCCGAAGATGTCTCCCAGGAGTGTCTCCTGGAGCTGGCAAGGAAGGCTGGCACCGTTCAGACCTCGCTGTCCGGCTGGCTGCATGCGCTGGCCACCCGCCGCAGCAGGGATGCCATTCGCCGCGCGGCAACGCGCCGGCGTTACGAACGGGAGGCTCAACGAACACGGGGTAACGAGACGGGCTTGACATGGGCCGAGTTGGCTCCGCACATCGACGCCGCCATTGAGAAGCTGCCCGAAGATATGCGCCTGCCGATCGTCATGCATTACCTGGCGGGCCGCACGCAGGAAGAGGTCGCCCAACGCCTGCAGCTCAGCCAGCCGACCGTCTCACGCCGGATCGCAGACGGTATCAGTCAACTTCGTGCGCACCTGAAGCCTGCCGGTGTCGTGGTTCCGGCCGCGCTCCTCGGGGGGATGTTGGCCGAAAACGCCACCGTTGCCGCGCCGGCCTCCGTTCTTGCCGCCGGTGGGAAGATCGCCGTCGCCGGGGTGTCTGCCGTGCCGGCGGTCGCATCGCTGCTCAGCCCCAAGATCATCGCCCTCGTCTGCGCCGCCGTTGTTACCATCGCGGCTGTCACACTTTCCATTACCGGTGCAACTCAGCCGCCGGATCCACCGCAGCAACCGAAGCAAGCCCAAGCGGGCGCGGCGCCGGAGGCCGTGCCGGCTGGCGTGGGTGCGATCAAGTTCGTCGGCGTCAGGCCTGATGTCAGCGACGACCTCTATGACCAAAATGGCGAGAAGGTCGGCAAGATTATTCTGAGAACCGATCCGAACAGGGTGGCATGGAGTGATAGGGAAATCCGTCGCGATTTCATCTTCAAAATCCCCGACAAGCTGACGCCCGAACGTTTCACCGCCTACAGCATAATCCCGCCGTATGGCTGGAACGAAGACTTCTGTGCCGATAGACACTTTCTTATCAACGCGTCCGGTCAGCGGCTGTTCGTCATACCTAAGCCGCTGGACAAAGATCGAGAAACGGTGGATATCCGGCTGAGTTACGTGCCCCCGGCCCCGGGTCCGCAAAAGCCCCGCATCGTTTTCACCGGTCCGTTTGAATTCGGCGATGGAATAAAAGAAGACAATGGCAACGCGGCGGTGATGAGCATCCACCGTGATTTCAACGACCAGCAAAGGCAAACCATCCTTCTCAGGGTTCGCATAGACGCGGGCTTCTGGGTTCACGACCCGGTGCTTATCTACGACACCGCCGGCAAACGCCACTTCCCAACGCTGGGTTCGCGTTCGTGTGGAGAGGAAAGAGGCGGTAATGTGGAAATGCGCATCTCCGAACTCGCCCTGCCGCAAATCGCGAAGGTCACGATCGGCGAAGAAGTGGAAACAGTGACGTTCAAAGACATCGTTGTCGCCTATCCCGAACGGCCCCGCCGAACCTATGCAGCCTACCTCGATGAAATGGCACAGCGGCTGGGATTGGAGAATGCTGATCCACGCCAGTTGCGCAACAGGTTTCTGCAGCCGGAAGAAGGTCTGAAGGTCATCGACATCGTCCGCGGCGAAAACGATATGACTTATGCTTTTAAGGCTGTAGCACGCTCCGAAATCGCCGGATGCACGGCAGAAGAACGACAACGCGTGCTGCAGACCGCACAACAGTGGGTAGACTCGCCGGATCCATTGGTCAGAGGATGGGGAGCGCACCTCGGCCTCATGTGCGGTTCGCGCCAATTTGTCGATGCTGCTCTAGAAGCAATTCGAACCGGCAAACGAGGTGGAGTACGGGCCAGCAGCGGTCTGGAAAAATGCGACAGCCTCGAGGATGCCGACTTCCAGAAGATCAAGGCACTGGTGATGGAGCCGCGATGGGAACGAGACGCAATAAAACAGTCTTTTTGGGGGGATGATTTCCTGAGAAGACTGATGGCTACTCTGAGCGAACGCGACGGCCCGGGAACGACCAGGGCGCTGGCCGGTCTCGCTCGCGATCCGCGCCCGTGGCTCTGGTGGCCAGCGACCAGGGCCTTGGCAGATCGCGGTAAGCTGGATGACGTCAAGCTGAAGCGAGATGAACTAACGCTGCGTGTTTCCCTTGCCGCGCCGGAGGCGGATTTCGCGGCAGGACACACCGCAGACATCGCCGAAGTTCAGCCTTTCTTCACGCCGCTGTTCGCCCGGATGTCACCGGAGCACAGCTTCGAGCTTGCCCAACGCATCTGCACAAGCTACAACGCACCAGCCGCGACGGAGGCCATCATCAGCTTCTTGCGGAAAGCTGGGGACGAACCGCCGCCCGAGAGAATCGTCCGCTATCTCGTCACGCAACTCAATGCAATGAACGACGTCGACATAGCCGGCATCGGCAAACACTTCGATGAGTATGTCGGGGCCAGCATGTACAGTTTTGAAACCCAGCCGGCCGTATGCGATAGGCGCCAGGGCATACGCGATGCCATCGCCTGGTATGAGACCGGTGTCGATCCCGGCGCGGCGGAAGTAACTTGCACTCAACCGAAGAGCGGCGACCTTCGCGTCGTTTTCTTTGATCTCGATGATCCCGAGAATAGCCTCATCGGCGTGTGGATTATGCCGGAAGACACAGAAGCCTGGCCGCGAACATTCAGGGTGCGCCGGGAAGATGGAACCTTGGGCTGCTATGAAATCATCCCGCGGCACGCGTACCGCGAAAATGAGGAAGGCTACAGCTTTCGGCTCAATCTGTGGCACGAGGGGATCACCGGGTCCGCGATAGGGGCGGTAGCTATTGAAGACCTGCCGCAAAAGGTGAGGCACCACTTCGACCTCAAGAATTGGGAGATTTGGCTTGAGCCCCTCGACGCGAAATACAGCGTGCTCTCAGGCACGGAGTTGTTCGCAGACTGGTCGCGCGGAATTCTGGGCGTTGAACATGCGGAAGACACGATCCCGGAGCAACCGGAGTTCGACTACTTCGACGCGGCGCTCGAAGAGGCGCTGGCTAACAAGAAGCACTATCCCACAGTGACCGGCGAAGGCGGTCGCGTGCTGTACGACGTGGAAGCCGAAATGAAGAAGAGCCTGCCGGGACACGTTCTGGCATACAAGGCTGCATTCCGGGAAGACGTGCGGATTCCGGGATGGTATAGCCGTTCGAGCATCAGGCCCGACATCAAGGATTACAGCGATTACGTCGGCCGCTATGCCATCGAGCAGGATCAGACGTTGGAGATCACGACCGACGCGCAGGGGAGGTTCCTGGTTACTTACCAAAGGCACGTCATCCCGGCACTGGCCGTCAATAAAGTCCTCGTCTTCGCTACAGGCAAAGTGTGGGATTCGTGGACTCCATCGCACCGATCGCCTTTGCATCTCCTTGCTATAGCCCGCACAGGAGGCGAGTATCAGTTATACCGTGCCGAGAACATACAGGGCGATAAAGCCGATAGCATTTGGTTAAGCGAGCCTATAGCTTATCCCGTCCGCAAGCTCGATGAATAGCATTTGGGCGTGGCTGTTTCCAGACACGTCCGATCGTGCAGCTTTTCGATTCTGTTGTGCGTATCTTAGCATGCTGCTGCGCTATTTTCTGCATACATACGAGAATGCAAGAAATGTTTGGCCATCACAGCCGTGCAGTCCTCGCGCCAGTTTGTGGCATGGGACGGTTGCACGGCGCAGTAGGGGCAGGCCGCACGGAATTCGGCCGATAGGCCGGATTACGGGTGTTGCCTGCCCTCCGAAAAACGACACCAAACGGAGGGCGGGGAATACCCGCCGAAGACCAGCCTCCGCCGAAGCGGCTACGGCTGGCTTGCGGCGTGCACCCCGCCCCTACGAAGGAACGAGGGGACACGACTCATGCCGGTGTATGAGAATGGCCACGCCCATAGCATTTTTGCCATTGCTACCGGCGGGCGTGTATGGTATACTATCTGTTTTGATTTGCACATCCCGCCCGCAGGTATCGCGAAACGTTTTTACGCAGAAGCTGTTGATGCACAGGCGGGCAGGCATCAGAGGTAGAAAAGGAGTGGTTGCAGATGGCGAAGCGTGTTATCCTGGGTGAATCGGGCGGGCCGACGCCGGTTATCGACTGGGAAGTGGCCGGGGCGATCGACGCCGCACAGAAGAGCGGATGGGAAATCTACGGAATGATCAACGGCCTCGAGGGCCTGCTGAATGCGAACATACCGGGAAATATCGTCGATCTGACCGATATCGACCCGATGTCGTTCGTTTTCAACGGCCCCGGCGCGGGTCTGCGCACCACGCGCATCAAGCCGAAGCAGCCTCAGTATGCGAAGATGGCGGAGAATCTCAAGGCGCTGGGAATTACGGCCGTGGTGTATTTCGGCGGCAATGATTCGGCCGACCAGATTCACGGCTTGTCTAAGGAAGCCGATATCCAGGCTATTCACGGCATCAAGACGATCGACAACGACCTGCCGGCTACGCATCACTGCCCGGGCTTCGGATCGGCCTGCCTCTATAACGCAACGGCGATCAAGACGGTCAACAGCGATTTTTCGTCGTATCGCGTGCGGGCGAATTTCGAGATCGACGGCGGCGTGAAGCAGGGCTGGGACGTTGCTCCGGTGGCCATCTACCAGGTTATGGGCCGCAAGGCCGGCTGGCTGGCGAATGGCGCAGGGTTTGCGAAGGTCGACCCTGCCGGAATGCTGAATCCGGACCGCGCCCCGCAGATCATCCTGTGCAAGGAATTCCCGTTCGAGGAGACCAAATTCCTTGCGAAGCTGTCTGACGTGCTCGACAGGCTGGGCGAGGCGGTGATCGTGGTGCAGGAGGACCTGACGGATGGCGAGACGGGCAAGAGCATTGCCGAGGTCTATGGCACCGGCATAAGCCGCGACATGCATATGAATATCGAACACGGCCGTGCGGGTTCGTTCTCGCCTGCGGTTTTCCTGGCGCAGCTTGTGACGAAGAAGCTGAAGGTGAAGTCGGTGTATGGGAAGGTGAAGGACGTTGCGCTGGTGCCGCAGCATATTCAGCGGAGCGCGATGATGTCGTCGGTCGACGCATCGGAAGCATATCGCGTGGGGCAGGCGTGCGTCGGGGCGCTCGATGCCGGCGAGACGGCGAAGTCGGTTATTCTGACGAGAGATTGCGGCCGCACCTACACAGGCCTGACGGAGATGTCGAACATCGCGGCGAAGGACCGCCCGGTCGAGAAGAAGTACATTTCCGACCTGAACGGCCCGAACCAGGACTTCATCGACGAGTTCATCTACCTGATCGGCGGGCCGGCGGCGCTGCCGCATTACTCGCGTGTGCCGTTCAAGGCCGTGAGTGTGCCGAAGTCGATCTGCGACTCGCCATACATCAAGACGAAGTGATCGCACAGCCAGGTGCGATAGTTGGATATGCCGGCGGGTGTGCCTGAAGGGGCGCCCGCCGGTGGCTTTTTCGCCCGCGAAACGATGCTTTCCGGCGTTTCCTGCGGCGACTCGATCTGGCTTCGCATCGTTTTATACGTGTTTGTGGGTAACCGGTGGAAAACTACCGTGCAAACCTGGGGTGCCGTCCTGCGTCGGGTGCGTCTGGAATGGCTGTTTGAACGGCGTCTGACGCACGCTGGAGAATGGCGTTCAGTTGTAAGTGGTTGACAGCAAACACCTTACCGTAGTTTGTGGATAGTATGTGGAAAACTGCGGCCGCAGCGGTGGAAAACCTGCTGCAGTACGGCGTTGAACCGAGTCGGGCGGGCCGCCTTGTTGTGGAAAACCGGCCAGGAATGGGTAGGAAACAGCGCTTGGACGCCCCCAGGTTGGCGGGCCAAGAAGGTGTGGAGCACTGGATGCGTGATGAAGGGGCCTGGCGGATACGACCTATAGGACTCATGTCTCCTATGGCCGATTCCTCACGCCCCACGCGGTCATTTTTCCATAAGCGACCTGATGCGCAGGCGCAGGGCGTTCAGGCGGATGAAGCCTTCGGCGTCGCGCTGGTTGTAAACGGCGTCCTTCTCGAATGTTGCGAACTCGGGGGAATACAGTGAGCGTTCCGATTTGCGGCCCGCCACGATGCAGTTGCCCTTGTACAGCTTCATACGCACGATTCCGCTCACGTTCTTCTGTGTCTCGTTGATAGTGCTCGTAAGCACGCCCATCTCGGGGGAGAACCAGTAGCCGTAGTAGACAAGCTCGGCGAAGCGGGGGATCAGGGAATCGCGCAGGTGCATGACTTCGCGGTCCATGGTGATGGACTCGATTGCGCGATGCGCCGCGTGGAGGATTGTGCCGCCGGGCGTTTCGTATACTCCGCGCGATTTCATGCCCACGTAGCGGTTCTCGACCATGTCGACGCGCCCGACGCCGTTGCGGCCGCCGATCTGGTTCATCTTCGCAAGGAGCGCGGCCGGCGAAAGCTGCTCGCCGTTCACCGCGACCGGGTCGCCGCCGCGGTATTCAATTTCCACGTATTCCGGCTTGTCGGGTGCGTCTTCGGGCGACACGCTGAGCTGGAACATTTCCTCGGGCGGCTCGGACCACGGGTCTTCCAGAATGCCGCCCTCGAAGCTGATGTGCAGGAGGTTTCGGTCGCTGCTGTATGGTTTCTTTGCAGTTACGGTTATGGGGATGTCGTGCTTGCGGGCGTATTCGATGAGGTCGAGCCGGCCCGTGAAATCCCATTCGCGCCAGGGTGCGATGATCCGGATGTTCGGTTCCATCGAGAAGAACGTCAATTCGAAGCGAACCTGGTCGTTCCCCTTGCCCGTGCAGCCGTGGCTGACGGCGTCGGCTTTTTCCTTGCGTGCGATCTCGATCTGCTTTTTCGCGATCAGCGGCCGTGCGATGCTGGTGCCCAGCAGGTAGGTGCCTTCGTAGATGGCGTTGGCACGCAGGCAGGGGAAAACGTAGTCGCGCACGAATTCCTCCCGCAGGTCTTCAATATAGATTCTGGAGGCGCCGGTAGCGATCGCCTTCTCGTTGAGCGGTTCAAGCTCCTCGCCCTGACCCACGTCTGCGGCGAAGGCGATCACTTCGCAGCCGTATGTTTCGATCAGCCAGCGAAGGATGACCGAGGTATCGAGTCCGCCGGAGTAAGCCAGCACCACTTTCTTCACGTCGTCTGCCATGGATTCTCTCTCAAACAGGTCATTTTGTTTCGGTCCGATTCTGCAATTATAGTGTATGAAGCGGCCCGCTTCAAGATGATATTCCCGCAGATCGCTACGGAATTCTGCGGCTTCGGGTCTCGATTACGGACGATCACGGACTGACACGGGCGGACATGCCGGCCATAATCGCCGCCCGTGCGCGAAAACCAGATGACGTTTGCGTATTCTTATTACTTGATATGCGGCTTTTTCCGTTGAAACGTTTCTACCGCAATGGTAGAATGCACGCTCGATAATAAGCAGTAGCCGCCGGGGAGAACCGAACGACGGACGCGACGATGAGAAAACTCAATTGTATAGTTGTGGGCGTGGGGCACCTCGGCCGCCACCACGCCAGGGTAATCGCATCGATGCCGGAAGCCTGCCTGACGGCCGTTGTCGACACCGACCGCGAGCGCGGAGAGGCGGTTGCCGCAGAATACGGCGCCAGGTATCTGCCGTCTATCGCGGAAATCAACGGCGACACCGATGCGGCGGTCGTTGCGGTGCCGACCAGCGGGCATTTCGAGCTTGCCTCGAGCCTGCTGGAGCGTGGTATAGCAGTGATGGTGGAAAAACCGATGACCGCCAGCATCGAAGAAGCCGACAAGCTGGTGGAAATCGCGCGCCGCCACTCCACACAGCTTCACGTGGGCCATATCGAGCGTTTCAACCCCGCCGTCCGCGCCATCAAGAAGCATCTCACACAGCCGCGTTACATCGAGTGCGACCGGATCGCCCCGTTCGGCTTCCGCTGCATGGACGTGGGCGTGGTGCTCGATATGATGATCCACGATCTGGACCTGATCCTTCACCTGACCGGCTCCGAGATCGAGCGTATCGACGCCATAGGCGTGCCGGTCATCTCGAGCCATGAAGACGTGGCCAACGCGCGGATCAAATTTGCCAACGGCTGCATCGCAAATCTCACCGCCAGCCGTGTTGCAACAAAACGCGAACGCAAGATTCGAATTTTCCAGTCGGACGCATATTTCTCGCTGGATTCCGACGCGAAACGGGCGATGGTCTTCCGCCGCAGCAAGAATTTTCCGCAGGCGGAGCAGATAGACCTTTCCAAGGTCGAGGACCCCAAGTCGCTCGTGTTCGAGAAAATGCTGACCGCTGAAGAAGTTCCGATGGACGACCAGGAGCCGCTTCGCAGCGAGCTTGAGGTATTTGTCAACTGCGTTCGAACCGGCTGCGAGCCGGAGGTGGGCGGCGAGGACGGGCGCAACGCCATAGCCGCGGCCACCGAGATCATTCGGCAGATACGCCGGCAGGTGCAGGATGCAGCAAGATGAGGAAGCTGTTCATCGTGGCCGGCGAAAGCTCGGGCGATCTTCACGGCAGTGCACTCACCGCCGAGCTGCTGAGGCAGGACCCCACGCTGAGCATCAAGGCGCTTGGCGGCCCGCTGATGCAGAAGGCCGGAGCGCAACTCGTAGCCGACCTCACCGGCCACGCAGTTGTCGGCCTGTTCGAAGGAATACGGAACGTCGGCCGGATATACGCAACCTACCGCGAAACGGTGAGGCTGCTGAAAAAGGATCGGCCCGACGCCGTAGTTTTGATCGATTATCCGGAGTTCAACCTCCGGTTGGCCCGGCGTGCGAAAAAGCTGGGCATTACTGTCATTTATTACATCAGCCCGCAGGTGTGGGCTTGGAGGCGGTGGCGGGTCAGGAATATTCGGAAATATGTCGACAAGATGCTGGTCATCTTCCCGTTCGAGGAAGGCTTCTTCCGCGAGCGTGGAGTTGAAGCCGAATTTGTCGGCCATCCGCTGGTCGAGGCGCTGAGCGACTTTCCCGACCGGCAGACAGCCCGGGCGGAACTTCAGCTTCCGCCCGACGGCCTTGTGGTCGGCCTGCTGCCCGGCAGCAGGTCCAAAGAATTCGAAGCCATTTTTCCGCTCCTTGTCGAATCGGCGAAAAAGATGGTTGACCGGCTGGAGTTTCCGATAACGTTTGTGTGTGCAAGGGCGCCCGCCATTGAGAACCACCTTGTAGATAACCACCTTGCGTCTGGTGTGCCCGTGAAAATGGTCAGCGGCAAGACCTACCAGGTGATGCGCAGCAGCGACCTCCTGCTGGCTGCATCGGGCACGGTCACAGTCGAGGCGATGATCCTTGCCGCACCAATGATCGTCGTTTACAAGGTATCGAAGCTCACCTACGCGATGCTGATACGTTTCATCAAGGTGAGCCGCTACGCGATGGTCAACATCATAGCAGGAAGGCAGGTGGTGCCCGAACTCATACAAAAAAATGCGACTGCCGAGCGGATAGCAGGCGAAGCCCTCGCACTCATCAGAGGGAAACGTCTGCCGGAAATGGCCGACGATCTTCGCGCAGTGACCGAACTGCTGAAATCGCCCGGCAAGGCGCGGGTAACAACAACCGTGGCAGAACGCATCTTGCAAACTATAGAGGGACGAAACTAATCAGACGGCGGTTCAACCGCTCGCAGGTAAATGGCTCTCAGGGGCCTTGGACAGAATGAGATTTAAGGAGGAATCCTATGGCCTTCGACTTCGGTTTCCTGTCGCTGGACGTGCAGGTAAAGGACGATAAGCTTTCAGGCAAGGCCAACGGCCTGCTGGGCGAGGCGCTTCAGCCGCTGGTGGACGGCTTCTGCAACACGATCAATTCGCTGAAGGTCATATATCGCCACGAAGACGGCTCGATCCGCCAGAACCTGTATAACCCGCCGCAGCCTACCAAGGCAGGCATGCGCGCGCTGGCGCGAAGGATTCTGCGCGAAACATTCAACTTCATCTATCCGGCCACCGGCACGCTCGCTGTCACCTATCGTTGCCAGGCCCGCTGCATCCACTGCAGCGCACAACGATTCATCGACCCCGGCAGAACCGAACTATCCACCGACGAAGTCAAGAGCGTCATCGATCAGATGATCAACCTGTGGGCGAATATCGTCGTCTTCACCGGCGGCGATCCGCTTGTTCGAAAGGACCTGCCCGAACTGATCAACCACGTCGGCAGAGACCGCGCCAACACGCTCATGTTCACCAACGGCCTGGGCCTCACCGACAAGAAAGTGAAGGAACTCGCCGAAGCCGGCCTGAACTCGATGTACATCTCGTTCGATCACGTCGACCCCAAGCTCCACAACGAATGGCGCGGAGTGCCCACGCTGTATGAACGCGCACTCGAAGGAGCCGCTCGCGCCCGTGAAGCCGGAATTCTCACCGGCATCTCGACATACGCAACCGACGAGACGCTCAAGAACGGTTCGCTCGAGCAACTGCTCGTAACCGCACAGGAACAAGGGTTCCACGAAGTAACGGTGTTCGACTGCATCCCCTCCGGCAACTTCCTCAAGGAAACCGAACGCATCCTCACGCCGCAGTCCCGCCGCGAACTTGTCAAGCTCTGCAACAAATTCAACAACATGGACCATCCGATGGGCATCATATGCCAGTCCATAATCAACTCGCCCGACGGAGTCGGCTGCTTCGGATTCCTCAGCCAGTTCTACATGACCGCCTACGGCGATATCGCCCCGTGCGACTTCAATCCGGTTTCATTCGGGAACGTGCGCGAAAACACCCTCGACCAAATCTGGATGAAAGCACGCAGCCACCACCACTTCGCGCGGCGCCACCTCACCTGCCGCATGCAGACACCCTCGTACCGCAAGAAGTACATCGACATTCTGCCGGACGACTGCAAGCTGCCCGTGCCCATCGAAACCATCCACGCGCTGTGGGAGGAGAAGGGCCTTACGAAGGAACTCGAGAAGCTGGCGTCCGGCTCGCTGGTCTGAAAAAGCAGGCGATCGACGCAACAACAGGCAACAAAAAAACGGGCCGGAGCAGATGATGCTCCGGCCCGCAGCATTCTCTTGCCAATTCAAGAAGGTGCGGAGGCGGGCGCAACGTTTCCCGCTACACCTTTATGCCCGAAATCTGCGCCTCGAACACGAGCTTGCCGTCGACAACGCCTTGTGTGTCGAAAATCTTCAGCCGGCGCTCGGTGGAAACCTTCCTGACCATCGTTATGAAACGGTCGCCCGGGACGACCGTGCCCCGGAAGCGGACGTTGTTCATTCCGCCGAAACCGAGGAAATGCTCGCCGGTTTCCTGGGCCGCTGCGAAATAGAACGCACACAACTGCGCAGCCGCCTCGCACATGATCACGCCGGGCATCAGCGGCCGGCCCGGAATGTGCCCGCGAATCCAGAACTCGTTGTCTGTAATGTCCTTATAGCCCGCAGCAACGCCGCGGTCCGGATCGAAGACCAGAATGCCGTCGAGCTGCTGCATTTCGTAACGTTGGGGAATGAACTGCTGTACCCGCTCGAGGCCGATGACTGGTTCGGCTGGAAGCTCGTCGTATGGCACGATCAACGGTGAAGGCATCCGCGTTTGCTCCTGTGTTACATCTCGGGCGGGCCGTCGTGGACCTCCCCCTGCGATTCTTCTTCGCGCGCCCGGATAAGCTCCTGGTATAGCTGGTCGATCTTCTCGACCATCAGGTCGGCTCCGAATCGTTCTATGCACCTTTCGCGGCCGCGGCTGCCCATCTCGCGGGCGCGAGCGGGCGCCTTGAACAGCTCCACCACGCGCCTTGCAAGGTCGTGCACCGACTCCGCCGGCACAAGGTAGCCGCTTACGCCGTCCTCCAGCGCCTCCGGTGCACCGTCGATCGCATACGCCACCACCGGCTTGGCCATAAGTTGCGCCTGCGGAATCACCCGCGGCAGACCCTCGCGCAGCGAAGCATGGACAACCACATCCATCAGCGAAATATACGCGGGAATCCGAGACGCCGCAACCAGGCCGGTGAACACAACGCGATTCTGAACGCCCGCCCGGCGCACAAGCTCGCGTATTTTCCCGGCCGCCGGCCCATCGCCCACGAACAGGAACTTCGCATTCGGCACGTGCAGCAGAATTTCCTGTATCGCCTGGATGAAAAACTCGTAGCCCTTCAGGGGAGCCAGCCGGGCGATCTGCCCCGCCACTGGCTCGCTGGGGTGAAGGCCGAGCTTCTCCTTGAGCGCCGCAGTATCATAATCATTTCGCAGGAAAGGTTCAAGGGCCATTCCGCTGTAGATAGTGCGGAATTTGCCTGCCGCCGCCACGCCCGCAGCCTCCGCCTGCTGCGCCATCGCGTCGGCCACGCACACAACAGCATCGCTCCACTCCGCCGCACGCCGCTCCAGTTCGATGAACAACCTGTTTTTCCGCTCGCTCTGATACGGGTGAAACGGCAGCCCGTGAATAGTATGAACAATGACCGGCACGCCGGCCTTCTTTGCGGCATAGCGGCCCAGAATTCCTGCCTTGGAGCTGTGCGTGTGGACGATATCCTGCGGGTGCGCGGCCAGCCATTTGCGGAGGCGCCGGAGCGTCTTCCAATCGCGCAGCGGATGAATCTCGCGGCGCATCTCGGGAACGAGCACGACGGGAATCTGCCACTGGCGGGCGAGATCAAGCAGTTCGCCCTCAGGGCCGATGGCCGGCCCGGTGAGCAGGGTTACGTCGTACCGGCCGGTTTCCAGCAACCCGCGGCAGGTCAGGAGGGTATTCTCCTGTGCGCCGCCGAGAATCAGCCTGGTGATGATGTGAGCAACTCTGATCAAGGGAGGAAGCGTTAACCTGCTGCTGGTCAAGAAGTTCCGATTCCACGTTATCCTGTAATTATCAGCCAAACGGCCTCTCGAATCAAGAATAATGCGTGCGGCCTTCGGCCGTAGCGGCCTGCGGCCGCAGAACAGGTGAACAGGAGAACAGGGGCGGCCTTCGGCCGCAGAGCAGGTGATCAGGAGAACAGGTGAGCAGGTGACGGAGGGCGGCCATTCTCCCCTGTCCGTGCCAGTCCGTGTCAGTCCGTGTCCGTCCGTGTTTCCCCCCCCGCCGAACTTGCAGAATATGCTATTGTGCCCGCAACAACCATTCGCTATAATGGAATTATTGGTCAGGAAGCGGAAAATACGCCGTTGCCCGTAGAAAATTGCCGCGAAATCGCCGTAGAAGCGGTTTTTTCTTGACATTTGCCCAAGATGCGCTAAACTCAAGGAAGTAAAGGTGTGCCTCCGGGCGCCAGAGAAGATTGAATAAGACAGACGTCGACTACCTCCTTTCTTCCGAAGGCCGCAGAGCACTCGATTTCGGCCGCACGCTGCAAGGCAGCGAACTGGCAAGGCTCGAACAACTGCGTGCCCGCTTCTCTCCAGCCCGGGCGGCTGCCGTCCTGAAAACGCTTCAGCTTCGCCGCAAGGCCGCACATCGGTTCGAAAAGGCCGATGAAATGCTGTTTACGAACGACGGACTGCAGCAGGCAAGCTCCTCACTTGTTGCCGGATACCGGGCACGACGCTTCGCGGGCCTCGGCACGATCGCAGATTTGTGCTGCGGCATAGGCGGCGATACGATAGAACTGGCCAAGGTATGCCCGAAAGTAATAGCCGTTGACGCCGATCCCGAAACGATACGCATCGCCGGGCATAACATCGCGGTGCATGGCCTCGCCCACAAGGTGACGTTTCGCGTTGCCGACGTGTCTGCCGGCGACTTCCCGGAACAGATACTCCGCGAAGCCGATGCCGTGTTCATCGACCCGTCGCGGCGAGCCACCGGCCGGCGAGTCATTGCGCTCGAAGACTATTCGCCGCCGCGCGACGTCGTGCTGTCGATTGTGCGGGCAGCCGGCCGTGCAGCAGTCAAGTGTGCACCCGCGCTCGACTACGAACGCCTGCAGCGGCAGCTTTCCGACCCGCACGAGACGCTCGCACAGCCGGCGGTCGAAGTCATCTCGCTCGACGGCGAGTGCAAGGAAGTGGTGCTGTGGTTCGGCGAAATCGGCCCCGAAGCGGCGGTTTCGGCAGTTGTGCTTCCGCAGGAGGCGCGGCTCGAGCAGAGCGCAGTGCCGCCGGCGGCCGTAAAGCCGCCCGGAAAATTCATAATCGAGCCGGACCCGGCGGTCATCCGGGCGCATCTGATCGACGAACTGGCCGACCGCTTCGGCCTGTGGAAGATCGACGACTCGATCGCGTATCTCAGCGGCGACTGCGAACGGCACGCGCCCCTGTTTGACAGCCGCCCGGTGCTCGAGTGGTTGCCGTTCAACCTGAAGAAGCTCAACATCGCCCTCAGAAGGCGCAATGTGGGCCGGGTTGACATCAAGGCGAGAGGCTTTCCCCTCGCACCCGCCGAGTTGAAGAAGAAGCTGAAGCTCGGCGGACGGGCGCACGCAACACTGTTCTGCACGCGGCACGCAGGCAGGCACATAGTGATTCTTGGCGGAGGATAAGCCACTGATGGGCTCCGAAGAAAAGAAAATCTGCACGCTCCTGAAGTCCAGCGACCCCGAACTGCAATGCGCGGCGGCCAAAATCCTCGGCGAACTCAAACCGAAATCCGCCGAAGCCATTAAAGCCCTCGGAAGCGTCCTTACCAACAGCCGCGAGTCTGTCAGGCTGTACGTACTCGGCGCTCTAAAGAGCATCGGCAGCAAATCCGCGCTCAAATACGTGATACCCAGGCTCTCGGCCGACGAACCGGAAAGCCGCGTTGCAGTGGCAGCAATTCAAGCCGTCGGAAGCCCCGCACTCCAGGAACTCGAGAAGGGCCTGCCCGATCTCACCCCCAGCGGACGCCAGGCCGCCGCCGACATCATTGTGGCCATCGGCACCGAAGAATCATTCGACGTGCTCCTGGAAGCGCTCAAGCTCGGCGATTTCGACCTCTGCCGCCATATCTGCGACCTATTCCGCGACCAGGCGGAAAGCTTCTCCAGCAACCGCCGCGACGTCGTCTACCGCAAGATAACTAAATTCCTGTCCGAAAAAGCCCAAGACAACGAACTCGCCACAATGGCCGGGCTGCGGCTGATGGGCTATGTCAAACACGACAAATCCCTCGAGAGCCTCATACCATACCTCGAGGACGACAAGTCGCCCGCAATCCGCCGCCACGCGCTGCTCGCCGTTAGCGCATTGCTGCCCGTGCGCAAGCCCAAGCCCGAGTTTGTTGCAGCATTGTTGAAGCTGCTGTCCGACCGCGCGCACCCCGACCTGATGGAGACCTCGCTGCGCATCCTCAACGGCTTGACCATCCCGGCGTCGCTTTCCGACGAGATGATCAAGCTGCTGTACAACCGCCACAGCGCCGTCAGGAAGCTTGCCGTCCGCGCGCTCGAAAACTTCGGCACCATCAAAGCCACCAAGGCGCTCCTCGATTGCCTCGGCCGGGCCGACTGGGAACTCACCACCGAAACGATGGCGGCGCTGCGCAAGATCAAGCACACGCCCGACGTCATACTGGCTGAAGTGGAAAAAACCGAAGACAAGGAGCGCGCCCGCAAGCTGGCCGGCGTGCTGCGCGGCGGAAAATTCTCAGTTTCGCAGTCCGTCCTCAACAGCCTCGGCAGCAAACTGCAGAAAGCGATTGCGCTCGACAGCGACAAGCTCGACATCTACTTCGCGCTGCTGTCGAGCCTGAGCGAAGAGCACCTTACCAACACGCTGCTCGAGCGTGCCCGCAAGCTCAAGGCCGGCGGAAAGCTCGCAGAAGCCGAGAGGCACCTGCGCATGCTCGCGCAGCTTGGGCCGCCCCCGGCCGACGTCAAGTTTGAGCTGGGCGTGATCCGCCTCAAGCTGAGTCCGAAAAGCATGACGCCGTCGGACCGAGCAGCCGACCCCGCCCTGGCGTTGCTTGCCGGGCTGATCCGCATCCCGAAATTCGAGCTTGCGCGGCGTCTGCAGGAAGAGGCCGAACTGCTCGAGCCGGCCGACTACCACTATGTCGGCCACCACTTCAACCACAGCGAAGGCGACGAGAAGCAATTCGGCGCCGAAATCCTCGCATTCCTCACGAAGAAATTTCCCGACAGCGACGAGGCGAAAAAAGCCCGCCAGGAATTGAAGCGGAAGGCGAAGAAGTAGGGGGGCTATAAGAAGTGATGAATGATGAGTGATGAGTGATGTTGGCCGACGCGAAGGCCGCTGCAGCACTTGTATCTGTAGTGTTGTTCGGCGGTCGTCGTGTTGTCGCTGTGTGAGCCAAATCAGCCTCTCGGCTGCCGCCATGACTCAACCGCCGTGTGCTACGCGGATCCCTTGTTTTCGTCCCTGATTTTCTTCTGCAGCTCGCGCACCTCGGCCGCCTTTTCTGTCCAGCCCAGCTTATCATAGGCCATGGCAGATTCATCCAGAACCTCCAAGGCCTTGTTCGATTCGCCTGCCGAATTGAGCACCTTGCCGAGCAGGGCACCGGAAACGGCAATACCGTTTGCCTGCTGCAGTTTCTTGTTCAGCTCTAAACTCTCGGTCAACTCATCGAGAATCGTCTGCGCTTCGCCGTGCTCCCAACCTCCGCGTTGTAGGCGAAGTAACGCACAAGAGAGGCGGACTGTAGCAATGTCATTAATGTCGCCGATCTTCTCCGCTACCGGCAGACATTCCTCTATTTGTATGCGCAGGGCTTCGTCAAACTCGCCCCGCTGCTGGAGTATGTCGGCAATCTTGCCCATGGTGACGGCCCGCGAGCGCACGTCGCCGAAGCGCTCGAACACGGGCAGTGCCTCCTTGCGCAGGATGCGCAGCGCCTCGTCCAGCTCACCACGGCTGTAAAGGATGTCGGCAATCTTGCCCATGGTGACGGCCCGCGACCGCACGTCGCCGAAGCGCTCGAACACGGGCAGCTCTTCCTCCCGGCGGATGTGCAATGCCTCCTCCAGCTCACCACGGCTGTAAAGGATGTCGGCAATCTTGCCCATGGTGACTGCCCGCGACCGCACGTCGCCGAGGCGCTCATAGACGGGCAGCTCTTCCTCCCGGCGGATGTGCAGTGCCTCGTCCAGCTCACCACGGCTGTAAAGGATGTCGGCAATCTTGCCCAGGGTGACTGCCCGCGACCGCACGTCGCCGAGGCGCTCGTAAACGGGCAGTTCTTCTTCGCGCCGTATACGTAGCGCCTCGTCAAGTTCTCCGCGCTGTTCGAGGATGTCGGCGACGCTGCCCATGGCTATGGCCCGGGATCGTACATCCCCGAGGCGCTCGAAGACGGGCAGCACACGCTCCTTCAGGACTTGCAGTGCGGCCTGAGGCTCTCCCCGGAGAGCAAGAACATGCGCTTCAACAAGGTCGGCGATCGCTCGGCCTCGTTCAGATTCCGAGGCGTCGCCTACCTCTGCCCGGTAGGTATGAACCATATCCAGCGCCTCATCGTAGCGCGACAGAGCAAGACTGTCGGCGGCGTGTTCCAGCTTCTCGGGCCAATCCCAGTTTTCAGCCGAGGTGAAAGCTGCAGTATCCTGATGCGTGCCGAGCCGGACGTGTTCTTCAGGACGAGTTTCCGGGATCGGCGATTCAATCCAACAGGCAACGAAGTCGCAGAAGTCGGGCGCGATGGCATTCCAGTGCTGCCTCGACGCAGGGTGCATGAAGAGCAGCCACAGGCAGGGAAAATCGCGGACAAGCAGGTCGCGCTCTATGTTGATTTGCTGGAGCAACTCGGAACGGTCAGCGGAGCCTTGGTACATGAGGGCCTCGAACCCCCACAGTGTGAGTGCGCAGTGCTCGTACCGGAATTCCCCTGGCACAGCCCGGTCGAGCAGGCCCCACAGGCTGAAGCGGGGTCCGTTGCCCCTGGCCATGCCCTGGCTCAGTTCGGCCACATCCAATTCTATGACGCGGGCATCCAAGCGGCGAAGGTGCGGTCGAAGCCAGTCTATCACGGCCTCGCGGTCCTTGGGTGACGAGACCTCCACAACGGCGAGCTTGAAGCCGTGACCCAGCGTTCTTTCAAGCAGACGCAGCAGGCGGTTTTGCTCATCAAGTGGCAGCGGAACGCCGGAATGCAGAAGGCTGTTACGTGTTCTCGCTATCCGGCTCAGGTCGGCGGCTCCAGCATCTGCCGTCAGCGGCGCGGCCCGTTTTTTCCCTCTCGATCTATTGCTCACAAGCAATCCTTCGAACATACACTTGAGATCATTTCTGTGCGCACGGTTGTGTACCTGGCTTGAAATCCGGCAGTTCCGTCACAAGAGGATGCACGTCGTACCATACCTCCCCGTTGTACTGAAACGCCAGCCGCTGGAAAAGAACGTCCAGGAAAGAGTTGTCTTGGCTAAGGCGTTTGGTCTTCGCGATTGTCAGCAGGGTATCCCACCAGCCGTTTGCGTCGATGCGATCCCGAAGACGCTGGCGTCGACGAGACAAGACCTTCTCGACATCTTCAGGCGTGATCGATTCTCCTGACGCTTCGAGTGTGGCATCCTGTGCTATCTCGAGTAATTCGCGAATGGCGCCTCCTGACGCAGCAATCATCCGGTCCTGTGCCCTCTTGTCCGGGATGAGTGTATCGACATCAATGCGCTTACCGAGCGCTTCCAGGAGGAGGTCGTGTCCGGGGCCGCTGAACTCAAAATACGTCTGATCTTTATTGCGTAGACGGACCGTCGGCATGGTTTCGCACCGAAATACCGACTCCAGCGCTTCCGATTCCGGCCGCAGTACCAGGCCGATCGGCGGCGTCACGATCAGGTGGCACGCCAGTGCTATGAAACGGTCCCTCGACTGAACAAGCAGCTCGTCGATAAACTTCGGACCGTATCTATCCATGCCATCCATCACCAGCAGAAGTTGCCTCCCTTCTCTGTTCCGATCCAATTGCTCACCTGCGGCAGCGAGCAACTTGTTGACGAACGTCATCAGCGTAGACGGAAACTTCTTCAGAGTACGCTGTATAGATTCCCGGTGTTGGCTTTCAATACGGAACGACGATGTCAGCGAGGCCATGAGTCTCGCGAAGAACGGGACGCCGGCTTCAGCCTTGGCTTCGGCCTCGATACCAGCCAGGAACAATTTCCCTTGCTCGTCGGTGAACACCACGTTGCTGAACCAGTTCTCGATTGGTCTCAACAGTTCGTCAGGCAAGGGCAGGTCGTTCTCGCGCATCTTCTGCTCAACGAAGCGAGCGATCACCAGCAGGAGGTCTTCCATTTCGAAACGGTTGCTGTCCATTTCCAAATGCGCCTGGAAACAGATGGGGAAGTATCTTTGCTGCAGCTCGCCGGCGAGACGGTTCAGTTCAGTGGTCTTACTGTACTGGTTCACCGTGAATTGGACAATTCGCCCTCACGAGTTAAAGAGCGACTTGCCTGCGGCAAGTCGGAGTTTAAGAAGGCATGGGGGAAGCTCAAAACATCTTCGCTTCGGAATTGGGAGGGGGAGTCGGTCGCGCCAACTCCCCCGGACGGATGTCCGTCGCAACCCGACCGGGTATCCCTGGCGAGTTGCTCTCCAGCAGAGCTCGCTTCCGTTTCACCGGCTGATGGCAGTATACCACG
>Ga0307378_10004481_pt1 | contig 19912 bp, 13 predicted proteins | sample UN1MG_FD_202238 | JGI IMG/M metagenome (GOLD analysis project Ga0307378, IMG submission 202238) | Soil microbial communities from Risofladan, Vaasa, Finland - UN-1 | ecosystem: Environmental > Terrestrial > Soil > Coastal area > Acid sulfate soil | place: Finland: Risofladan, Vaasa | collected... | reverse complement strand
AGGCAGGCGGTGTGAAAGTAAGATAAAGGAAAGTTAGCTATCTAAGGGAGAAAAATCGATGAAAGAATTCACTCAAAAACAGATTGCTGTTTTATCCACTTTAGTAGAACCTGATCGTTTTTCGGTTGGTCAGTCCAATCGAGAACTCCATCTTCATGATATTTCGTTTCACCTTGGAACATTGCCAGCCGGTATTATTTGGCCTATAACGACCGGTGAAGTCAGCCAGATTCTTACCTGGACTTATGACCAAGGCATTCCTGTCACTCCCTGGGGAGCAGGGACCAGTACAGAAGGTAATCCTGTGCCTACCCGTGGAGGGCTGGTGTTGGACTTTACCAGGATGGACAAGATATTAGAGATACGCCCACATGATCTTCAGGCCGACGTTCAACCTGGAGTGTTACGCAAAGAATTGAATCGTCAGGTAGGTAAGCACGGGCTGTTTTTTCCTGTAGATCCAGGTGCCGATGCCAGCATCGGTGGCATGATTGGCAACAATGCCTCCGGAGTCCAAACCATCAAATATGGCGCTACTAAAGACTGCGTAATGAGAATGTCGGTGGTTCTTCCTCAAGGGAAAGTGATCCATACAGGATGTAAGGCTGGCAAATCCTCCTCAGGTTATGATCTTACCCGTCTTTTCATTGGATCAGAAGGGACATTGGGTGTTGTGACCGAGGCCACACTCCGTTTGACCGGAATCCCCTCACACCATTTGGCTACTATTATTACGTTTGATGATCTGGAAAGTGCAGCAAAGGCAGTATCCCTAATGATAGGCTCAGGTTTAGAACCTGCCGCTCTCGAGCTATTAACCCCAGGATTAATTAACCTAATGAACAATGAAAACGAGTTAGGGCTTAGGGAGGTGCCGACCCTTTTTTGCGAATTTCATGGGATCAGCAAGACCGCCTTATTAGAAACCTCGGATTTAACCAAAGAATTGACCGAGAGTGTCGGTAGCACAAGTTTTAAATTCGGTGTAGAGGAAAAAGAACGAGAGGAACTCTGGCGTGCCCGACATGAAGCGTGGGAGACGATCCATCGCGCTCATCAAGGGAAAGAAACTCTTATAGTGGATGCAGCTGTTCCCATTTCCCGTTATCCGGAGATGGTCATATTTTCCCAGCACCTCGTTGAAGAACGTAACGCTGCAGGATATGTTTTTGGCCATGCTGGGGACGGCAATCTTCACGTTGTCATTGCAGGAGATCCTAATGATAGCAAAGAGTGGTCTGTGCTGGAGGATATTAATGATCATATTGTTAGACGCGCTGTGGAATTGGGTGGGACATGTACCGGCGAACATGGCGTTGGTATTGGCAAACGCAAATTCATGGACTTGGAGCATGGCCAGAGCTATGAACTCATGAAGGCCATTAAAGAATTGGTAGACCCCAAAGGGTTAATGAACCCGGATAAGATTTTTTTCTGAACATAATTCATTTTAATATTAGCATTTTTATTGACATTTTAATTATACTGAAAGTAAATAAGGGCACTATTTTACAAACAATAACAGGAGCTTTTCAATGATCGAAATACGTTTTCATGGACGGGGAGGCCAGGGGTCGGTAGTTGCCTCAAGGATCTTAGCCACATCTATATTCTTGGATGGGAAGTATTCCCAGTCATTCCCTGCCTTTGGGGTTGAAAGAAGGGGAGCCCCAGTGACGGCCTTTTTACGAGTAGATGACAAACCCATTAGGATACGCACAGAGATATACGAGCCCGATCATCTCGTTGTCCTCGATCCACTCCTCGTGGATCAGGTCCCCATTACAGACGGACTGAAAAAGGAAGGCATTGTGATCATCAATAGCAGTAAAAAGCCAGATGAGTTTTCCGATACATTCAAAGGCTTTCACGTGGCCACTGTTCCTGCTGGCAAAATTGCCATAAAGCATCATCTCGGGAGTCCTCAATCTCCTATTGTCAACACCGCCATATTAGGTGCTGTTGCCAAGGTACTTGGGGTAGTTTCAATGGAGAGCCTGATTGAGGGCATCAAGACTGACGTGCCAGCCCATACAGAAGATAACGCTGCCGCTGCTAAAGAGGCCTATGAAACAGTAAGCGAGGTAATACAATTGTAGTCAATTGGTGTCAGTAGTATGTTGTCCGTTAACCGTTGGAAAACAGGGACCGATGAATCATCTATAGACACTGTATAATAACAGATAATCTGATGTAAAAAGACGTACCAAGTTTTGTGAGAGGAATGAAATATGAAATATACTGAAAAACAGGTGAACGTCCCATTATGTGCAATATCCACCACCTCCGGACTGGTCAATAAGACCGGAACCTGGAAGTTTGCAGAGCCCCTTTTTGTGGATCGCACATCCCCTTGTAACCAGCAGTGTCCGGCAGGCGAGGACATTACGGGGTATATGTATCTGGCCGGGCAGGGCAGGTTCGAGGAAGCGTGGAGGCTGATTATGGAGGAAAATCCCTTCCCTGCAATCATGGGACGGGTGTGTTTCCATACCTGTGAGGAGCGGTGTAACAGAAAAGACCACGATGAGGCCATAGCCGTGCACATGGTGGAACGGTTCATCGGGGATTATGGCCTTTCCAAAGGGCTCAGCATAGGTCCCCCAAAGACTGAACGGGATGAAAAAATCGCCGTTGTCGGCGCCGGCCCGGGGGGGCTGAGCGCGGCCTACCATCTGAGAAGGATGGGCTATGCGGTGAGCGTATTCGATTCCAACGAGAAACCCGGCGGCATGATGCGGTATGGTATCCCCCCCTATCGACTCACCAGGGAGGTTCTCGACGCCGAGATCAACCAGCTCTCCGAGATGGGGATAGAATTCACCATGGGAGTGAGAGTCGGGGAAGATATCTCATGGGATTCGCTCAATACTGGATTCGATGCAATCTTCATCGCTCTCGGAGCCTGGGAAGAGACGAGTCTCGGGATCGAGGGTTTAGACAAAGAGAGGATATTCAATGCCCTTGACTTCTTGCGGGAGGTTAATCTCGGTCAATCCCCGGGAATCGGCAACAAGGTATCGATTATTGGCGGTGGAAACAGCGCCCTAGACTGTGCGAGGGCTTCACGAAGGCTCGGAGCAGAGGTGACTATTATCTATCGCAGGACCGAAGCCGAGATGCCGGCCCATCCTGAAGAGGTTGACATGGCCAGGGAAGAGGGAGTTCAATTCCTCTTTCTCGCCACCCCACGAGAGGCATGCGGGAACGGTAAGATAACCGGTATCAAGCTGGAAAAGATGGCCCTGGGGGAGGAGGACGCCTCCGGCAGGAGAAGACCGGTACCCACAGGTGAGTTTTTCGATGTGCAGTGCGATGGCATGATCATGGCTATAGGAGAGGGGACAAGGGTGGATGATCTCCCCTCTTTTATCCCTCACAACAGCGGTGTCGTTGAAACCGATCCAATGGGCTGCACCAGCTATCCAAAGGCCTTTGCAGGCGGCGATATCATTGCCATTCCTCATACCGTTACCCATGCGATTGGCTCAGGCAAACGTGCCGCCATTGCAATTGACCGATTTCTTGCGGGAAGAAACCCCGATGAAGAGGGCCCAGATCAGTTCAGGTGGGGGGAGAATGGCAATGTGAGCATGGGCCTGATCAACGGCACCGCCCTATTTCCGAGGAGGAACACGAGCTCAGAGGTGATAGCCCATAAGGACATGAACACCTTCTACTTCGACCACCGCCCACGCCTGGAGATAACGAGGGTTCCGGCAAAGGAGCGGTTGCAGGGCTTTCAGGAGGTGGTCACAACCCCTTCTCAAGAGGAAGTGGTATCCGAGGCACAGCGTTGTTTTAACTGCGGCTCCTGCACTGAATGTGGAAATTGCTATATCTTCTGTCCGGACAGCGCCATAAAGAAGGACCCGGACGGTTATGGCTTTATCTCGGATATGGACTACTGCAAGGGATGCGGCATATGTGTCAACGAGTGCCCACGTGGAGCAATGAAAATGAAGTTTATGGAGTAAAAATATGAAAAAGGTAATAACAGGAAATGTGGCGGTGGCATATGGGGCAATGTTATCGGACGTACAGGTAGTCGCTGCCTATCCAATTACGCCCCAGACAACCATTATTGAGGAACTCGCCAGCATGCAGGCTGAGAGTATGGCGGATTTCGACTACATTAGGGTGGAGTCAGAACATTCAGCCATGGCCGCATGTATTGGGGCCTCAATGGGTGGAGCACGAGCATTTACTGCCACCTGCGGGCAGGGATTATTCCTGATGCATGAGATGCTCCATTATGCGACTGGTGCCAGAACACCTGTAGTGCTGGCCAACGTTAACAGGGCCGCGGCTGCCCCCTGGAGTATCTGGAGTGATCAGACCGACTCTCTCTCACAAAGGGAGACAGGATGGATTCAACTTTACTGTGAGGGAAACCAGGAGGTCCTGGATACCACCATCATGGCATTCAAGATCGCAGAAACCTTGCGGCTCCCCGCAATGGTTGTGCTGGATGCATTTTTTCTCTCCCACACCTCTGAGCCAATCGATATCCCGGATAAGGAGGAAGTGAGGAGCTTTCTCCCTGCCTTTGATCCAGGAGACCTGTGGCTTGATCCGGAGAATCCTCGAACCTTTGGTTCTATCTGCATGCCCAATGTCTATATGGAATTCAGGTGGCAGATTCAGAGGGATATGGAGAAGGCCAAAGGTATCATCAACGATGTGCACGAGGAGTTTGGCGAGATGTTTGGGAGGCGATATCATCAGGTTGAGGGATACCGGACCGATGATGCGGATGTGGTGTTAATCGTTTCGGGTACCGTTGCCTCAACCGGCAGGGAGGCCATCGATATCCTCAGGGAAGAGGGAAAAAAGGCGGGCATGGTAAAGGTAAAGACCTTACGCCCGTTTCCGAGAGAGGACATGATAGAGGCGGTGCGGGGAAAGAAGAAGATCGCGGTAATTGATCGTAATTTCTCCCCGGGTGCGACAGGGATTTGGGCACAGGAGATCAGAAGCGCCCTGTATGACCTCCCCGAGAAAGAAAGGCCAATCGTGTATGGCTACGTCGTTGGCCTTGGCGGCCGTGATATAAGTGTAAAGACCCTCGATGAAATCTACGAGAAAACCCTTAAAGACGATCGGCCGGATGATGTCGATATGTGGATAGGAGTAAACTATGTATAGCCTGAATCAGAGATACGACAATGAGGTTGTGCCCGAAGATGAGTTCATGACCTCTGGGAACCTGGCCTGTGCCGGATGCGGGGCATCTCTCTCGATGAAGCTGGCCCTCAAGGGACTGGGGAAACCGACTGCGCTCGCCGTACCAGCCTGCTGCTGGACGATCATACCCGGCGCCTGGCCCCTGTCGATCATGGGGGTGCCTCTGTTTCATTGTGCCTTTGAGACCGCTGCGGCGACCGCAGCTGGTATCAAGGCGGCTTATCGCAGAAGAGGTATGGGTGAGATCTGCGTGGTTGCGTGGGCGGGTGACGGAGGTACACTGGATATCGGTATCCAGGCCCTCTCAGGCGCAGCAGAGAGAAATGAGGACGTGATCTACGTGTGCTACGACAACGAGGCATACATGAATACGGGTATTCAGCGATCGAGCGGTACCCCGATCATGTCCTGGACAACCACCACGCCGGTTAAAAACCCCAAGTCAGAGCCGAAGAAGGATATTGATGCGATCATGGCCGCCCACAGGATCCCTTATCTTGCTACTGCCACAGCCGCCTATCCCCAGGATATGATCGCCAAGTTTAAAAAGGCCAGGTCGATCAAAGGAACAAAATTTATCCATCTCCTTGCCGCCTGCCCCACAGGCTGGAGAATGCCTGAAAATTTGTCCATAGACGTTATGCGCCTGGCTGTGCTATCCAACATCTTCCCTTTATATGAGGTACACGATGCTGAGATCTATACACAAACAGTGATCCCTGATGAAATTATTCCAGTGGAGAAATATATCCACCTTCAGGGCAGATTTAGACACTTGACCGAGCAAGATATTAACGAATACCAGAAGATGGTAGATAAAAGGTTTGAGCGTTTACAAGAGAGGTTTGAAAAAGGAAAGACATCTATACCAAAATAGCGCTCGCTGAATTCTCTTGATCTTTTTTTTGTATTCTCTTCTCTATTCCTCGTTTTATATGTAAGCTTGCCTGCCAATGGTATTGTCAAATCCTCTTAATCCCTACAAAAGGAATCAAACGATTTGACACGAATACCTCAATTGCTTATGCTACTTTTATTTTCAAAGCTAATAGCAGTATGGCTATGAATATGGTCTATACTGTTACAATAATCTCAACCGAACGAAGGCTATGACCATCCGTAGGGTTCTCATATTTACCCCAATAGTAATCATATTATTCTTGCTCCAGTCATATTTCTGGGTACCTACCTATAAAGAGCAATCACGTGGCAATCCCAATCGTCTTAACGAATACATTACAGCATCCATAGGTGATGCCAGCATCCTCAATCCGATCCTGTCAGCGGATTCTGCCAGCAGTCAAATAGAGTCTATGGTTTTTGAAGGACTCATTGATAGAGATGAAGATCTCAACTTCAGAGGACGTCTTGCAACTTCCTGGCAGATATATGAAGAGGCCTTTTTTTATGTAAACGAGAAGACTGATATACTCAACTATGGAAAATTACAAGCAAAGGAAGTGATTGAGCTTCTCAGGAGGGCTAAAGCCGGAGATCTGAAGATCAGCAACAAGACGAAGGCATCTTTGGATAATATTAGAGATATTTCTATCATTCCAGCCAGCGAATTTTTGGTAACGAGATATGAGAAAAAGACAAAACGAGACCAGCAAAAGAGAGAGGTAAGGATTCAGGTCAAAGCGCCGGCCAGGATTAAAATGCTCTTACACAGTGTAGATCAAAATCTTTTTCAAAACCTCTCAACTATTTTGGGTAAACAATATTTTAGCTCCTTTAATGGGGAGTCTTACTTAAGGTTTGATCAGGAAGTTGGGCAAAATAAATGGGCTACATACGCACAAGAGATCCTTCCCTCTACTGAACATAATCCAATTATGGTCTTTACGTTACGTCCCAGTGTAAAATTTCATGATGGCCACATTCTTGATGCATACGATGTCAAGTTCACCTATGAGGCAATCGTAAATCCAAAGAACCTCTCTCCACGGGTAGCAGATTATGAGCCAGTCAAGCGTGTGGAGGTAATTGACCCCCTGACCGTGCGCATTATTTATAAACGACTTTATTCACCAGCCCTTGGTACATGGGCAATGGGAATACTCCCGGAACATCTTTTAAATGATGAAGCCTTAGGAGATGAGGCTAAAAGAGCTGGAAAAGAACCGAAAAAATTCTCCTTGCGGCAGAGCAGCTTTAATCGCCATCCCATTGGATGCGGTCCCTTTGTGTTCAGAGAGTGGAAATCGGATCAATACATCATAATGGATCGGTTTGATGAGTATTGGGAGGGGCCACCAAATTACAAACGCTATATCTATCGGGTCATTCCCGATCTTCTCACCCAAGAGATGGAATTCTATGCAGGCACTGTTGACAGTTACGGTGTTCAGCCCCATCAAGTTCAGCGCCTAAAAAGCGATCCACAGTATCAGAGCTTTTCAGGACCCTCTTTTGGTTATACCTACATCGGCTATAACATGAGGCGAAAACCTTTTGATGATCCTCGAGTCCGAATGGCCCTAAGTATGGCCATTGATGTGGATAAAATCATAAAATATGTCCTCTATGGTCAGGGGGAAAGGATTACCGGCCCCTTTGTAAAACAAACTGATTATTACAATCAAAGAGTCAAGACCATTCCTTATGATCCCAAGGGAGCACTAAGGCTCCTTGAAGAAATAGGCTGGAAACGAAACAAGGAAGGCTGGCTGGAGAAGGACGGAGAGAGATTTCAATTTACCCTTATCACCAACAGCGGCAATGACCTCAGAAAAGCTATCCTAACCATTGCCCAGGACGGATGGAAACAGATCGGCATTGATGTGCGCACCGATCTCTTAGAATGGGCGGTGTTTATTCAAGAGCGTGTGGATAAGGCAGATTTTGATGCCCTGATCCTGGGCTGGAGCATGGGAATTGAACCTGATCTTTATCAGATATGGCATTCGAGTCAGGCCAATCCTTTTCAGCTTAATTTCGTGGGTTTTAAAAATAAAGAGGCCGATGATCTCATCATCAAGATCAGGCAGGAATATAATCATGAAAAACAGGTAGACTACTGCCACCGACTTCACGAGATCATTGCAACGGAGCAGCCCTATACTTTTCTTTACGTTACCAAGTGGACAGCTGTGTTAGATAAAAGAATTGTAATAAAGGAAAGAGATTCAAAAGGGAATGCCATCTATAAAAAGATCACGCCTACCAAAACAGGGAGCTATGCATTTCATTTCAACAAGTGGATAAAGCTTTCTGATGCACCTAGCTTCGCGCTGGATGGGTGATTATGTTTATTGCGTTAATAGAGTTTATTGTGTTTATTGTGTTATGAAATGCAATAAAATTGTTTTAAACCCAATAGACTCAACAAACACAAAAAACTCAACAAACTAAAGATTTTAACTATGTTATCATTCATTGGTCGGAGTATCATACAAAAAATTATTACTATTTTCTTTGTTTCAGTGGTCTCCTTTTTGATCATTCATCTTGCTCCTGGCAAGCCCAGCCAGGTTGATCCCCTGAATCCCAAGTTCACCCCAGAGATGGTGGAGCGATTTCGGAAAGAATTTCATTTAGATAAGCCTCTCTACACACAATATCTTCTTTTTTATAAAGATCTTTTCACAGGAAAAACCGTTTCCTGGAAAGACAACCAGTCGGTGCTCAAAAAGATATGGGAGCGATTTCTGAATAGTCTTCCTCTTTTTATTGTGGGTACTCTCCTCACCTGGACTTTATCTTTTCCGATTGGTATACGATCAGCACTATTCAGAGGAGGATTATATGATCGAAGCGCCACGTTTTTTTCATATCTATTGATATCTATTCCCGGCTTCTTTTTTGCCTATATTCTGATTATCTTTGTAGTTACCCACTTTCATGTACCGGTAATTGGCATGGAAACCTTTGGACTCGGGACTCATTCTTTGCCCCATCTTGTCATGGACAGAATATGGCATCTATTGATTCCGTCTGTACTTGGTGCTACTGGTGGGGTTGCGGTTCTTTCCAGGTATGTGCGCAGTCAAATGCTTGAGGTAGAAGGACAGGATTATGTACGTACTGCTAAGGCAAAGGGTCTCCCGCCAGAAGTGGTCCACTACAAACATGCCTTGCGCAACGCTCTTTTACCCTTTGTGACCATGTTTGGACTGATTTTGCCGGGTCTCATCGGCGGCTCTGTAATCATCGAATCCATTTTTTCATGGCCAGGCATGGGCAGGATGGCCTATGAGGCCATTCTGGCCCGAGACTACCCAATTATCCTGACAGTTAATTTTCTTTCAGCGGTGCTTGTACTGGCAGGCACCTTCGTGTCTGATGTGCTCTATATGGTGGTAGACCCGAGGATCCGGTTATAATGAAGACATATACAAAAAACTCCTTGCAAAATAGTAGAACAGAAGAATCAATTACTGTTCCAAGAAAAACCCGCTTTCAGGAGTCTTGGGGGCTTTTTAAGAAAAACAAACTCGCTTTTTTAGGCCTTTCAATTTTCGTCCTCTTCTTCTTTACTGCCCTTGCAGGCATTATACTTACTTCTGGCACCAATCCTTATTTTGACCCTTCCACGGTAAGACTCCAGGAAAAACTTCGACCCCCGCTCTCTAATCCAAATCTTAAGACCTTGCGCCCCGAAGAAACACCTAAATTAGGACTGTATCTATTCGGGACCGATGATCTGGGAAGGGATGTTTTTGCGAGGATGTTACAGGGCGCCTGGGTATCCCTTACAGTAGGGTTTGTCGCTGTAGGGATTGCGGTACTAATAGGGATATTTCTGGGCGGGATAGCAGGCTATTTTGGGCAAAACCATATTCGTCTTGATCACATTATGATAGCTTTACTATTGTTCACCGGGGCGGTATTGCTTTTTATGGGAAATAGGTATCTGGGTGTAATCTTTCTTATTCCAGGCATTGCCTGCATTATTTACACCCTTTTGCTGAAAAAGAGATCAGTAAAAAAAGCTCAGTCAACATGGCTGCAGATACTTCATAAAGAGACCATCTCTGTTGACACCCTGATCATGCGAATCGTAGATATCATGCTCTGCTTCCCGAGCTTTTTCCTGATCCTCACCGTGGTCGCCCTACTCCCTGCAAGCATCTACAACATTATGATCGTCATTGGCCTGACAAGCTGGATGGGCACCACTCGTTTTGTACGGGCTGAATTTCTCTCATTAAGAGAGCAGGATTTTGTAACCGCTGTCAAGGCCCTTGGGATCAGCAACCTTCGGATTATTTTTCGTCATATGGTGCCTAATGCCATTGCGCCAGTGCTGGTATCTGCTACAATTGGTATTGCCACCGCTATTCTCACAGAAGCAGGTTTGAGTTTTCTCGGATTTGGCGTTCCACCACCCCATGCCACGTGGGGTAATATTCTTTCTGATGGAAAGCGTTTCATTTTCGATGCACCCTGGCTCACCTTTGTTCCAGGTTTTGCCATCTTGATTGTGGTACTCTCATTTAATCTCTTTGGCGAGGGCTTGCGGGACATACTTAACCCAAAGCTCAGGGAGAGGTATTAATGCTTTCCGTCCAAGACTTAAAGGTTTATTTCCAGCTTGATGGAAGTGTATCTCGAGCAGTTGATGGGGTGAGTTTTGATATCGGTAAAGGAGAGACAGTGTGCCTTGTAGGGGAATCGGGCTGCGGAAAAAGTGTATCTGCTTTGACTATCCTCGGGATTATCCCTCAACCCCCTGGTAAAATTATGGGTGGCACAGTACTGTTCAATGGGCAAAATCTCCTGGATTTGAGTGAAGAAGAGATGCAAAAGATTCGTGGAAACCACATATCTATGGTCTTCCAGGAACCTATGACCTCACTTAATCCAGTATTTACCATACAAGACCAGGTGCAAGAGGCCATCATGGTCCATGAAAAGGTGGATGAGAAAGAGCTACAACAAAGATGTATCCAACTCCTTAAAGATGTGGGTATCGCTTCGCCTGAAGAGCGTCTTAAAGATTATCCGCACCAGCTCAGCGGTGGGCAGAAACAGCGGGTTATGATTGCTATGGCATTGGCATGCAATCCTGATCTTGTAATTGCTGATGAACCAACCACTGCCCTTGATGTCACCATTCAGGCACAGATCCTGAATCTATTTGAAGTGCTTCAAAAAAACCGACGAATGTCTCTTCTCTATATTACTCATGATCTTGGGGTGGTGGCAAATATTGCCGATCGTATCTATGTAATGTATGCAGGCATTATTATAGAGCAAGGCAATGCAAAAGAGATTTTTCATACTCCATGTCATCCTTACACTCAGGGGCTTCTTGCATCACTACCGAGCCCAATAAAACGGGGAAGTACGCTTCATAGCATCCCTGGAACAGTGCCAGACCCTGCATTTAAGCCGTCTGGCTGTCCATTTCATCCCAGATGTGATTTTGCTATCGATACATGCAGGATTGATTTTCCACAAATGTGTGAGTATGAGAACGGGCACCTGAGTCGCTGTCCAGTACTATATAACAATAAAATGTCTAAATTGAACTAAAATGACCTAAAGTGCCTAAAATATCTTTAAACTTAACCTCTGGTACAGGATGGGTATCAGGCAATTTGCAAAAGATCTCGAAAAAAGGACAAAGAAATTTGAAGGTCGAATTATTGGCCTATCATTGAAACTTCCCAATACTCCAGAAGCAAGAGTTGTCCGAAATCAAATAACCAAAGCTGGGACTTCAATAGGCGCTAATTATCGGGAAGCCAATAGGGCTAGAGCAAAGCTGATTTCAGAAACAAAATCGCTATTTGTGAAAGTGAAGCCAGTGAAACGCAATATTGGTTGGAAGTGATAGTAGAAGTGGAGTGGTTGTCCTTTGACCAAGTAAAATATGAATATGAAGAATGTAGTGAATTGATCGCAATCTTCACTTCAATAGGTAAAAAGAAATAGCTAATATGTCGTCTTTAGTAGTTAGATCATTTTTTGCAATCTGAACTTTAGGCGCTTTAGTTCACTTTAGACACTTCGAATTATGGCTAACAACACGATGCTTAAGGTAGGAGGAATAAAAAAATATTTCCCAGTGCACAGGGGATTCTTCCAAAATGTCATTGGCTGGATCAAGGCCGTTGATGGGGTGGATCTTTATATTGACAAGCAGAAAACATTGGGTCTGGTTGGGGAGAGTGGATGTGGTAAATCCACAATTGGCCGACTTATTTTAAAGCTTTTGGAACCTGATGAAGGCAAGATCATTTATCAGAATAAGGATATCAGCAGCCTTTCTCAGAATGAAATGAAGCCTTTGCGCAAAGAGATGCAGATCATTTTCCAGGACCCTTTTGGTTCTTTAAATCCCCGGATGACTGCTGGACAATCTATTGAAGAAGGCCTGCGAACATTGACAATAAAAGGACATCATGAGCGAAAGCGGCGTATTATAGAGCTCCTGGATATGGTGGGTATTGCCTCCTCAGGTGCTGATCGCTACCCCCATGAATTCAGTGGTGGTCAGCGGCAGCGCATCGGCATAGCCAGGGCCTTGAGCGTTAATCCCTCATTAATAATATGTGATGAGCCAGTATCGGCACTTGATGTATCCATACAATCCCAGATTATTAATCTTCTAAAAGAGCTACAAAATACCCTGGGTCTAAGCTATCTCTTTATCTCCCACGACCTTAATGTCGTTGGTTACATCAGTGATATGGTTGCTGTAATGTACCTTGGTCACATAATGGAATATGCACCAATAGAGGAAATGTATAATAATCCTTTACATCCATATACACTCGCATTACTTTCAGCCATACCCGAGCCTGATCCAGACAATCGTGGTCCGCGGAAGGCACTTACAGGTGATGTTCCAAGCCCTTTTAATCCGCCTCCAGGGTGTAAGTTTCAGGGGAGATGTCCTCTTGTTGAAGACAGGTGTAGAACAGAGGAAATAGACTTTTACACAGTAAATGAGAACCATACAGTACGATGTTGGAAAGTAGTTAGGTAAATGGAAAAAAAGGAACTCATTCGAAAGATGGAATCAATTGTAGGGAAGGGAAATGTCGTGCATAGCCCGACAGGCCTTATCGTATATGAGTACGACGCATCCCTTCATCGGGGGCTTCCGGATGCAGTGGCATTTGCTACTAGCACTGAGCAGGTTTCCAGGTTGGTGAAGTTGGGAAACAGTGCAAGTATACCATTTCTGCCACGGGGATCAGGGACTAACCTGAGCGGTGGAACCGTCCCTGCCAGGGGAGGAATCGTAATTGAGCTTTCCAGGATGAACCACATCCTGGAGATTGATCTGAAAAACCAGAGGGCATTGATAGAGCCGGGAGTATATAATCAGACCCTCCAGGATGCCCTTGCTCCACTTGGGTACTTCTATGCCCCTGATCCTGCCAGCCAAAAGGTTTCTACCATAGGCGGAAATGTTGGAGAGAACTCAGGCGGTCCTCTCTGTCTGAAGTACGGTGTGACAACAAATCATGTGCTTGGTCTGGAGGTTGTGTTGCCTGATGGACAGATCGTCCAGATGGGGGGTAATGCCCTGGACTACCCGGGATATGACCTAAAAGGGGTTGTGGTGGGGTCAGAGGGAACCTTGGGGATTGCTACCAAGATAACTGTCCGAATTATGCGGCTGGCTGAGGAGGTGAAGACCTTTCTGGCCATATATGACTCGGTGGAGGATGCTGGGCAGACAGTGTCAGACATCATAGCGGCGGGGATTATGCCAGCAACGTTAGAGATGATGGACAAATTGGTACTAAAGGCAGTGGAGGAATCTGTCCACGCAGGGTATCCCCTTGATGCGGAGGCAGTGCTCATTATCGAGTTGGACGGCTTGGCAGAGGGGATGGACCATCTTGCACAGCGGATCATTGAGATCTGTAAGAAAAACAGGGTGCGAGAAATCGAAGTAGCGGCATCTGATGCAGAGCGAGATAGGCTCTGGGTTGGACGAAAAGGCGCCTTTGGTGCAGTAGGACGTCTCTATCCTTCCTATATGGTAAACGACGGCACGGTGCCCAGAGCCAAACTACCTCAGATTCTTAAAAAAGTGGCAGAGATTGGAGAAAAATATGGTGTTCCCATAGGTAACGTCTTTCATGCTGGTGACGGAAACCTTCACCCCCTTATTCTCTTTGATGAGCGGGATAAGGATCAGCTTGAACTCGTTAAAAGAGCGTCCTATGAGATATTGCAGGCCTGCGTGGACGCCGGGGGGGCAATCAGTGGAGAGCACGGGATCGGCATAGAGAAGCTTCAGGCAATGTGGTTTCTTTTCGGATGGAAGGACCTTAATGCCATGTGGAAGGTAAAACGAACCTTTGATCCCGGAAACCTCTGTAACCCGGGTAAGGTGCTCCCGGAGATAGAGACAAAAAAAGGCCAACTGCACGTGCTTGATAAAAAGATTAGAACAAGGCTTATCGAAATTGTAGGAAAAGCAGGCCTGAAAGAAGGTGAAGCAGTTGAGGGATATTCTATAGACGGCCTTCTACCCCAAGCAGCCCTCTTTCCCAGAAATCCAGAGGAGGTGGAGCAGATTGTTATTTTGGCCTTAGAGGAAGGATTGACCATTATACCCTGGGGAGGAGGGACCCAGATGGGCCTGGGCGCACTGCCCAGCCATGTGGATTTTGTGGTCTGCCTAAATCATTTGGATCGGATTTTGGATCAGGACCATGAGAACATGAGCATTACCGCTGAGGCAGGGATACGGCTGGGCTCCATTCAGGAGAGCCTGCGCCATGTCGGGCCTGGATTTTTCATGCCCTTGGATCCGCCCTGTGCAGAGGAGGTAACCCTTGGTGGTGCAGTAGCTGCAAATACTAGTGGACCAAGCCGCTTTATGTATGGAACACTGAGAGATTTAGTTCTCGGAATCGATGTAGTCATTCCTGAAGAGACGGGTAAAGGACAAAAAACTCATGCTGGGGGAAAAACGGTCAAGAATGTATCGGGCTATGACATGAGCAAGCTATATATTGGGTCTCTGGGAACCCTGGCGATAATTGTGGAAGTCACCTGCAGGATATTGCCACTGCCGGAAGACCGGGCAACAGTGGTGACAGGATTCCCCAGATCTGAGGCACCCTGGGCCTGTGTACAGGCACTGCTGGAATCACAGCTACTTCCCACATCTATTGAGGTATACAATCGTGAGACTACCTCATTATTTTTTAAGCATGCGACACCTTCGGCAAAAGAGGAAGCCTGGGCAGCTGTAGGACTACAGGGAATCAAGGAGGCAGTGGAACGCGAAATTCAAGAGATTGAAAAACTGATGCGCTCAGAAGGAGCAACAAAATTATTTATCCTCCGGGGATCAAAGGAAGTTGACTACTGGAAACAAGCGGGGCGACTGGGTCTTGAGGTACGCAATACAGGTGCATGGAGTATCGGTCTCAAGGTGAGTGTGCCTATATCCATGGCCCAAAAGATCAGCAATACCATAGCTGAAGAAGGGGTAAATATCAATGTACCATTCTATCAACTATCTCACGCCGGAAGTGGGATCGTGTATGCCCATGTCCCCCTCTATGAGGGGCTCTATAAAGAAAGGGAGGAAACGCTTACCCAGATTGTGAATGCCCTGAGGGAGCAAGCCCTGGAAATGGGCGGCTCTCTTGTGGTAGAGTATGCTCCTGCACCGTTCAAGGAGAGGGTAGATGTGTGGGGAGAGTTAGAAGGTGTGTTTCCTATCATGGAATGTCTGAAGAAGAAATTTGACCCTGGGACCATCTTGAACGCCGGCCGGTATGTGGGTGGTATATAAAAATGGAGAAAAAGAAGCCCCTCAACAATAGAATGGAGAGAGAGGCCTTGCTGCCCATTTACGATGAGGTGGCGAAATGTAACAAATGCGGATTCTGTCTGAGCACGTGCCCTGTGTATACAATTACTGGAGAGGAACGGGCAGTTGCGCGGGGACATAATGTCCATCTGCAAGACCTCATTGAGGGAAAGCTTGAGATGAGCGAGGAACTGAAAGCACCTCTCTTTGAGTGTCTCCTCTGCCGTGCCTGCGTTTCGAGTTGCATGTCAGGAGTGATGACACATAACAATGTTATCAGGGGACGCACTGTATATATGGAGAGGCTGGGTAAGCCCAAGCTGTTGAAATTTGTGTTTAGAAAACTCTTGCTCAATCCGAAAAAGATGGACTTTTATGTCCGCCTGGCCTCCCTGGGCAAGAAAAGTAAGCTGGATAGAGCAGCCAAGGCCCTGGGAGTCCTGAAATGGTTTGGTCGCGATAAGGACAAGGTTGTGGACCTCGTTCAGAGACTGCCTTTACGCTTCTTTAAGGAGCGCCTGGAGGAACTCGGGCCAGATCCTAAAGATGCAAAGAGACGGGTTGCTTACTTTGTTGGTTGCGGAACTAACTATGCTCTCCCTGAGGTGGGATTTTCCACTGTCAGGGTACTAAGGGCTGCCGGGAGCAGTGTAGAAATTTTGGATAATGTCTGCTGTGGCCTACCTGCATCCAGCTATGGGGATATTGAAGCATCAAAAGAGCTTGCTCGTCGAAATGTGGATATAATGGAGAATCTAAATGTGGAGGCCATTGTGACAGACTGTGGGAGTTGCTCCGCATTTTTGAAGGAATATTCAGATCTGTTTGCCGATGACTCGGAGTATAGTGATAAGTTTTCAGCGCTAAGGGCAAAATTAAAGGCATTAAGTGAGTATCTCATGGAGATTGGTCTGCCAGAATTGCATGGACGAGTAGAGTCACTTGTAACATATCATGATCCCTGCCACATGAGCCGCTATCAGAATCTGGTGAATGAACCCAGGGAGATCATACGACAGATTCCAGGGGTTTATTACCAGGAGTTACCTGAAGCAGATTGGTGCTGCGGTGCTGCAGGCACATACAACATAGCCCATTACGCACAGTCAATGCAGATTCTCGATCGTAAAATGGGTAATGTGAAAAAGACAAAGGCAGATATTCTCGTGACCACCTGTCCGGCCTGCTATATCCAGCTGTCTTATGGCGTACGAAAGCATAGACTCAATTGTGAGGTTCTTGACTTTTCAGAGCTTATGGACCGGGCCCTTAAGCCTTCCCGGACCTAAGATGTTGTGCCCGAGTTTGCAGAGCTGCCGGCTAATGAGGCCATTTCTTTAGTTCCGAGGCTCTCGGCCTGGTCTTTTCTACGACTTATCCACGGGGGAGTTTTACCCCCTCCGCATTGTCTCCCGCTCTATGGAGCGGGGGACCTGCGGTTTCCCCCGCTGATAAATCGTGAAAAGAACAGCGGCCTTCCACCAGTCACTCAAGAAAAGCCCTCATTAGCCGTGACAATATAATCAATTTTACAACTATGAGATCATGTAAGATAATTTGAGGATAAAAATGACCATACCCAAAAACAATATAGAAATTACACGAAAAACTATTGGCCAGTTAATAAATGAGATAGCCGCCAAATACCCCAACAATATGGCCCTTGTTCATTCCGATTCTAACATCAGACATACCTATAATCTCTTTTTATCAGAAATAAACAGGGCCGCCAGGGGTCTAATAAAGATGGGTATTAAAAAGGGTGACAGGGTTGCGCTTTGGGCACCCAATTCGCCTGAATGGATTATCGCCCAGATGGCCCTCGCAAAAATAGGGGCTATTGTTGTACCAGTAGATCATGGAGCAGGGAAAGAAGATCTCCGCTACATCCTGGAACAATCAGGATCACGCTCCATTATTATGGCAAAGGAGCTGGAGCTTGAAATAGAGCTAAAATCAATACTCGAAAATACCATTGTTATAGATGAAAAACTCTATCCTGATATGACCTCATGGCAGGAGCTAATGGAAATGGGTAATGAGATTGACCTTAAAGCCCTTGCTCAAAGAGAAAATGAAATTACCCCAGATGATTCAATTGCCATAATGTACACATCTGGTACTACCGGTAAACCAAAGGGAGTTGTCCTTGACCATTGTGGTCTTGTCAATAAATCCATATTTTCAGCATTGAGACAGGGACTTAACAATCAAGACAGGCTTTGTTTATTTTTCCCCCTATTTCATATGTTTGGAAATACATGTATTGTATTAGCAGGGCTTATAAAGGGAGCTTCAATCATTATGCCCTGCGCTACCTTTGAGCCATCCAAGATACTATCAGCTATTAATGATGAAAAATGTACTGCCATTTATGGCTCTCCTAGCATGCTTATCACACTTATAGATCACGCAGAATTTGCTCCTGAAAGGTGGAAAACACTCAGTAAAGGGACAATAGGTGGTGCACCATGTCCGATAGAATTAATGAGAAAGCTGGTGGAGGATATAGGTATTTCAGACATTACCGTTGCCTATGGTATCACGGAGGCCTCTTCATGGATAACTATGACCAGGCCTGATGATCCCTTAGATATAAGGGTTTCAACCATTGGCAGTGCCTTAGAGTGCAATGAGGTCAAGATATTAGACCCGACAACCGGTGAAGACCTTCCTCCTCACAGTCAGGGAGAACTCTGTACCAGGGGTTTTCTGATGAAGGAATATTATAACATGCCTGCTGCAACTGCATCTGTTATTGATAAACAAGGATGGTTCCACACAGGGGATCTTGGCGATATGGATGAAAATGGCTATTTTAAGATAACAGGGAGGCTCAAGGATGTTATTGTAAGAGAAAGAGTTGAGATTTACCCAACAGAGTTGGAGGAAATAATCTATAAGCTGCCTGGTGTCTCAGAAGTTCAGGTTTTTGGATTCCCTCATCCTGAAAAAGGCCAGGAAATCGCTGCCTGGGTAAAAATCAAGGAAGGTGCACAGTTATCTCTTGAGAGCCTTGAAAAATATGTTAAGGATAATGTTTCTCAAGAGAAAGAGCCACATTACTATAAATTAGCCACAGAATTTCCTATGACACGGTCAGGAAAGGTACAAAAGTTTAAGCTGGCAGAGATGGCAAGAAAGGAATATTTGGATTAATAAAAGATAAATCCACCTCCCCCCACTGCTTTATATTTTTTTCCAATATGTGACTAATCTGTGACTGTGGATATGATAAAAAATTTATCAGAACTATCCAGGATCATCACCATGCCTAAACAAAGGAACCGTAGAAGGACAAAAAAGAAAAATATTAATGAATTTAATGTTTACGATAATGAGGAGATAATCATGAAAAACAAAATGCTTTTTAAACTGCTTGCAGGATGGATTATTTCGATGGCGTTGTTTTTTTTCTTGGTTCCTGTACCTGCCTTTTCAGCAGAATTTTCTGCAGATCTCGTGATTACAGCCCCAGACAGCAACTATACCTTCAAACTCTATGTCAAAGATACTATGTACCGCCTGGAAAAGGTTAAGGGAGGCATGAAATACCCGCCCTTTCCCACAATAGTGAACCGAAGCACAGGGCTCACCTGGGGCCTGAACCCCCAGGCTCGTCAGTACGTGGAGATGAAAAATATTAGGCAGACTATGATAATGAATCCCCTAGTGGGCTGGGAAATGACGCGCAAGGGGATGACCATGTCCCAGGGGGGCACCGAAACTGTTAGTGGGTACAAATGCCAAACCTTTGAATATCGAGAACCCGGGAAACCCCAGCTGGCCGCCAAGGTCTGGGTTGCCCGCAAGCTCAATTTTACGCTAAAGGAAGTTCGTTACGGGGCAAACGCCAATCCCACCCTGGAGCTCAAGAACATTAAAAAAGAGCCAGTTGATGCAGCGCTTTTCAAGATCCCGCCAGGATACACCAAAGCCGGCACGGCGCCGGGTTCGTCCCATAGTAAAGCCAAAAAATCAGCCAAG
>Ga0307378_10004480_pt1 | contig 19914 bp, 9 predicted proteins | sample UN1MG_FD_202238 | JGI IMG/M metagenome (GOLD analysis project Ga0307378, IMG submission 202238) | Soil microbial communities from Risofladan, Vaasa, Finland - UN-1 | ecosystem: Environmental > Terrestrial > Soil > Coastal area > Acid sulfate soil | place: Finland: Risofladan, Vaasa | collected... | reverse complement strand
TTCGCGCTCGAGCACGACCATCTTGAATATCTGGCGATTTGATACGCAATATGTTGGTCGTCACTCTCGCTAATTCCGCTGTATTTCTCTCTCCCGATCCGCGCCCATTCGCGGTTAAACTCTTCGACTCATATCCGTTTATTGAGAAGTTACTAATAAATCTGTGAAATTCCGGATTGACTAAGTACGGGCTGATATCTTAACGCTGAGCGAAACGTTCTTTGACCCGAAAGAACCTCCTTAACCGCTCGGCGGCCAGTTTGACCCGGCCCTTGCATGTAAAAGTACGCCCAATGGGTATGGTAATTCATGGCAGGGCCAATTGTAAAGCTTTTCAGAATATGTAAATACACGACCAAGGAAACTACTTGACTATGCCACACCATCGAAAGTATACTTTGAATCAATCAGATTAGTGGCATAATGAAGACTACTCATTTGTTGTACTTGTGCGTTGAATCTGCCATAACAAGAAGACGGGAAAACTCAATCGTTATGAATATAGAATCCAGTTTGATATGAAACAGGTGATTAAAGTGAAATCAAGAAAGTTAAGTTATTTAATCATGGATGCGATTCTGATCGCAGCTATTGCAGTTTTTGTGACCTCATGTTCGTCCGCAAAACAAGGTGGCAATCTTCCTGCCGAACAGGCGAGTGAAGAAAAGACTGTTAAGCTAACAAAGGACGAAAAGCTCAAATGGTGGCTTGATGCGCATTTTGGCATGATGATCCACTGGGGAGCTTATTCTGAAGCCGGCGGATATTGGAAGGGGGAGTATAAGGGAGGATATTCCGAATGGCTTAAGTTTCGCGGTATTGGCAATGAGGAATACGACGCATTAGTAAAATCTTTCAACCCAGTGGATTTTGATGCAGAAGAGTGGGTAAAAATTGCCAAGAACGCGGGAATGAAGTATATGGTGATTACGGCTAAACATCACGACGGCTTTGCTATGTATAATTCTCCTGTCACCGATTATGATATCGTAGATATGACTGATTTTGGGCGCGATCCGGTGGGTGAGCTGGTTGAAGCCTGCCATAAGGCCGGGCTCAAATTTGGAGTATATTACTCGGTAGACAGGGATTGGCACCATCCGGATGCCGCATGCGATGATAAATATAAGCAGTGCAATAAGTGGGATTATCCGGAGAACGCGTCGGGCGGAATGGATAGATGGCATAACAGCTACTTTGCCAATTTCGCCGTGGAACAGGTCAGAGAATTAGTGACCCAGTATCCTTTGGACATTGTCTGGTTCGATGGTATCGACCTTAAAACCGATGAGGAAGTAGCACTGCTTGAATCCATTATCTATACTGCCAGACCCAATTGCCTTATAAACAGCCGGATCACCGGGTTTGCCCATCCTCCGGGTGGTGATTATCTTTCTACGTCCGATAACGGAGTTCCTGATATATATAAGCCCGGTGGATGGGAGAACCCCGGGACATTGGGATTTTCCTATGGATACAGTGTGCGTGATAACTTTAAAAGCCCCAAGCGAGTGCTGCATATGCTGATTGAGATTGTAAGCAAGGGCGGCAATTATTTATTGAATGTAGGTCCGGACGGCCAAGGCCGCATCATACCGCAAGCCCAAGATATTTTAAAGGAAATGGGCTCTTGGTTAGACGTATATGGAACAAGCATATACGGCGCCTACGGCCTTCCCATAATCCCACCTGATAATATCTTATTCACTGCTAAACCGCACCGGCTGTTTGTTCATGTATTAGACTGGAACGATCAGCAAGTGAAAATAGAAGAGATGAACAAGATTCTGGGAGCGTATTTGGACACTGTTCACGAGGTTTATATGCTCGCCGATGATCAGAAACGACCCCTGGAATTTCAGATGACTAATGGGGCGCTGACCATCAATTTATCCAGTTGCCCGTTTAGCAAATCTCAGCGTAACAAATATGCGGAAGTTATTGTTGTGTCCGATGGAAATTAATAATTCCTTCATGGGTCGGGGTGACCGGCGATGCAAGTTTGCTTCAAGGCAGTTTCATTTTAGAGAAGATTATTAATCACCTAGAGTTTAAGGAGAAATGTCATGACCTCAAGAACAGTAACTGTTTTATCCTGCATTTTATTTTCCATTCCATTACATGCGTCAGTGAAGGATTTCGGATTAAAGGAATATGTCTACGTATCGAAAGATCTTCCTCAGAGCGAGAATGATACCTGGACACTGGTGTGCCAACTCCCACATAACGCCCAATTCCAGCTCTGGCTGGAAGTGGAGAGCCCTGCGGGCAAGGTCATTACACTCGATTCATCCAACCCTTTAGCAAAATGGACGCAACGCATACAGCGCTATACTACCGTATCCGGAATTCAAACCTATGAAACGCCTGGCTGGGTAAGCGGTGAAGGCGCCCTCTATACGATTCCCGGCGGGGTAACAGTCAGGGCTGTAAAGTACCGGGAAACAGGATATGATGCGGATTTTGCCGGATCTTTTGAATGTAATGACGACGACTATAACATTTTGTGGCAAAAAGCCGCACGGACCTGCTATCTCTGTATGAGAGATCACTTCATGGATTGCCCCGACAGGGAAAGAACGCCATTGTGCCTGGGTGATGTATGCGTACAGATAGAACAAATTTTTTATGCCTTTGATACAAAAGCTCATAAGCTGGCCAAGGAGGCAATACTTAACAATCCAAAGTACACTCATATCATAGGCCAGAATCTCATGTTTGCAGGAGAATACAGCACTTGGTTTTATTACCTGAACACAGGTGACCTTGCGACCATTGCTGCACAATACCCTAATCTGAAAAAATATCTTGATAAGTGGACTATCGGCGAAAACGGCGTGATTGTCCATAGCAAGGACGGTTGGGACTGGTGTGACTGGGGAAGCCCTTCCAAGGACAGGGAAATAGTGCAATGTTGTCAGTATTACTCGACATTAAATGCTTGCAGGAAGATGGCTCAGGCTATTGGAAGCACTCAGGACATCCCTGCCTTTGACGCCAAGCTTAAGAGTATTAGAGACCACTTCGATGAGGTGTTCTGGCAAGGCAACTATTATAAGTCGGGCGATGTAAATTATCCGGATGAGAGAGCCAATGCCATGGCGGTAGTGACGGGGCTGGCGGACGAGACCAGGTGGGATGCAATATATGAGAATGTTTTGTCCAGGAAATTGAATCCAAATTGGGAAGATGGAAACACGTATAATGCGAGTTCTTACTTTGAAAGGTGGATCATGGAGGCCCTTTGTATGATGGGAAAAGAAGAGTTCGCATTACTCAGGATGTATGATAGATATAAGGATCAAATCAATGTCAGCACTACCACGCTCTGGGAACATTTTGGAAGATGGTGGCAGACTAAATTTGATGCCAATTCGTCGCAAAATCATGGATGGAACTCTCCAAACACTATTCTCAGCAAATACATAGCAGGAGTCGCACCCGAAACAGCCTGTTGGAGCACGTACCACGTTTTGCCAAAGGAAGCGTTTCTGACAGCTATCAAGGTAGTTGTTCCCTCCGTGAAGGGCAATATTGCCGTTGATATGAAAAAGAACACCTCTGAATATTCTTTGCGTCTGAGTTCACCATCAAACACCAAGGCTATAGTCGGTATCCCCAAAGGTTCCTTCTCAGAGTTGGATTCCATCCAGGTAAATGGAACCACTATCTGGAACGGTGCCTATAAAGGTGGCGTAACCGGCATTACGTGGAATGGGCAGGACGGCAGGTATGTCAAGTTCAATGCCGATCCGGGAACATGGGCTTTTACGGCAACAGGGATATTGCCTATCTCATCACCTAAACCTCTGCGCGTTTCACGGCGAAAGGAAACTAAGCTCGACAAAAAAGCATGGGCCGTCTCAGCGTCAATCACCCATACGGGCCCTAAAATGTCCTATCGCTGGGGGAAAAAGGACCGCGGATCAGCTTATGATGCCATCGATGGAGATTTTTGGACCTGTTGGAGCACGGGAACAAAACAATCAAAAGGCCAATGGTTCCAAATTGATCTGGGCCGGGAGCAGAGATTTGATAAAATAGTACTAGAGAATGGGTGGGCTCCCTATGATTACCCAAGGCGCTATAATGTATACGTATCAGATGATGGTGAGAACTGGGGAAAGCCCCTGGCCGCGAGTAGCGGCCGCCAGAGTATCACGGAAATCACCTTTGAACCCCAAACAAAAAGATACGTAAAACTGGAACAAACCGGTAGCGATTCATACTACTGGTGGTCTATTTATGAGGTGGACATTTGCCGGAAAACAAAGTTATAGATGCTCAGCAAAAAAAAACTGTCAGTAATTGAAATGGGCAGGTATTGCCTTGGTGGGAAGCAACTGGTGTTCGAATTGGAATTATGAAGAAAAGAAACTCAGAAAGGATTCTATGATGAAAGAGACTCTAACCAAACCAATCTTTGCCCTGTCGTGCATAGCAAGCGTTATACTGTCAATTGCACCCTGTAGTGCGGACATGAAAACCGATTTTGTCAACCCGCCCGTCAAGTTCAGGTCCAGGCCGCTCTGGTTTTGGAACAATACTGCAGTGACCGCAACCGATGTCGCCAACCAGATTCAAGGCAATTTAGACAGCGGGTATGGTGGCCTGGCGCCGCTGCCCTTTGGAAAGAATTTTACCCCCAAATATCTCAGTGAGGAGTATTTTGCTCTTTACGGAGCAGCCGTGAAGAAATCCAGGGAACTGGGAATGTTCCTGACCATTTATGACGAATACGGCTTTCCCAGCGGAAGCGGCGGCGCCAACATGGGCGACGGCATCCCGCGGTTTAAGAACAAATACCCGGATGCTACGCTAAGACGACTCGACAAATACGAAGACAATATTACCGGCCCAAAGACCTATTCCAAATCGCTTCCCTCGGGTAAGCTGATGAGCATCGTGGCAATGAATACCGGCACCAAAGAGCGAGTTGACCTTACAGGGAAAGTCAGCCAGGGTTCGATTTCCTGGAGTGTTCCCAAGGGCTCATGGAAAATCATGACTTTTGTGTGCGTTCTTGATGGGGATTCGAATGTCGATTATCTCGAACCGAATCAAGTCGCCAAGTTCATCGAAATGGTCTATCAGCCTTATTACGATAAATTTGGCAGCGACTTCGGATCAACAATAGGCGGTGCTTTTTACGATGAGCCCACGATGTACCGAGCACGAGGCCGTTTATGGACCGACAGGTTCAATGAGAAATTTAAGGCCGCCTATGGCTTCAGTCCCACACCCTATTACCCGGCGCTGTGGTACGACATAGGACCGGAGACCCAGGCAGCCAGAAATTATCTTTTCGGGTTCAGGACAGAGCTTTATGCCACCGGTTTTGTGAAGACGATACAAGACTGGTGTACTGCACATGGTGGAATATCACTGCTCGGCCATCAGGACCAGGAGAATATAAAAAATCCGGTTGGCGTCTCGGGGGATCTCATGAAATGCTATAAGTATCAGGACGTCCCGGGTATTGACAAAATAGGCTGGGACAATGACCCCGAAGGATACTACAAGATCATCAGCTCAGTGGTATACAACTGGGACAAGTCACAGGCAATGACAGAGAGCTATGGCGCCATGGGAACTTTATCCTGGGACCGGTTGTATTCGATTGTGATGGAGCAATATGCCAAGGGTATCAATAATTTTGTTCCACACGGGGTCTGGTATAATCTCGATGATGTCACATACCGGCCCGAGCTTTCCTATCGGTCCGCTGTATATTCCAAAGGACTTCCTGAATATAACGCGTACATCGGCAGACTGAACGTGCTGCTGCAGGACATCGGCCGGCATGTGGCTGACATTGCGGTGCTCTATCCAATAGCAACCCTGCAGGCTGGATACCATTTCGACGGTCCGCTGAGCCCCTATTCCGGCGGTGTGAATGTCCCGGAAGCGGATTACGTTTACCTGGGCGAACTCCTGGCCACAAAGGTGTGCCGCGATTTCACCTTTCTCCACCCCGAAGTCCTGGATGACCGGTGCTCGGTCAATGGTAGCATCATCAAACTTAACAACAAAATAAACCGTGAAGAGTATAAGGTGCTCATTATACCAGGGCACAGAACCATCCGTTGGAGCAATTTACAGAAGATAAAGCAGTTTTATGACAACGGCGGTAAGGTTATCGCCACAGGACAACTCCCGTATAAATCGGCAGAGTTTGGCCACGACACCGACGTGGTTAGAACCATCAAGGCGATGTTCCCGCAAGTCAGTCACCAGATAATTGCCACAGCTTCCACGGAGTGGCGTGAGTCAGGCGCCTTCGAAGCTGCCAAAGCCATTGATGGTTCAATAGACACTCGTTGGGCTCCTTCTGATCAAAAATCAAAGGGTTGGTGGCTCGAGGTGAATTTTGGAGCAAACAAAACATTCAATACGGCAATTACCAAAGAGGCTTTTGACAGAGTGTCTTCATACAGCGTCCAATATTGGGACGGCAACACCTGGGCTACCTGCGCTTCAGGCAATTCGATCGGCGCAAATAAGGTGGACAAATTCACCGCCGTTACCGCCTCCAGGGTGCGGCTTTCGATCGGGAGCGTATCTTCGGCAACCCCTTCGATATACGAGTTCGAACTGTATCTGGATAACGGGCCTAATTTGTGCCACAGCGATTCACTTGTTGTACAAAATGGCAACAACGGAGCGACCAGTATCTACCTTAATTCTCCCAACGAGTCCAACCTGCGTCAGGCACTTGACAATGCCATTAACGTTTACGATGTGGAATTCGAGAACAACGCGAAACTGCGATATATCCATAAAGTGAAAGACATGACCGATGTCTACTTCTTCGCCAATGTTGGCAGTTCGGCCGTGGACACCTATGCCCGACTGCGAGGGGAATTCACGGCCGAAGCGTGGGACCCGCATACCGGCACAGTTTCCGTTCCTGAATTTTCCAAATCGGTCGAAGACGGGCAACCGGTCACTATAGTACGGTTGAATCTGAATCCAGTTCATTCATTGTTCATAATTGCAAGACAATAGTTACCTTGACGACAAGTACTTACGGAAAGCCGGATTTTTCTCCAATGACCCGGAGGTCGGAGGTTCGGCCAGTGACACGAACCAAACCAGGATATTTTTCAACAAAAGAGGTATATCCAGGAAATCACATGGCTGAGGTTTACAACACGAGGGATTACTTGTGCTTGTCAATCGCCAATAGGACCCGTAGGGTACATTTATTTATACAGGGCTCGAATGATAACATCTAACCAGTTGCCAACTCAGTTACTTAAAGCCGTAAATATATTTGTAGAGGTAAAACTCATGAAAACACCTTGTAATCACGCTCAATTACGTTTATTCTTGAATGGTTTAACTATCATAGTATTAGTTTTATTGCTCACACATGGTTGTGCTCAAACAGTACTCGATTCGAATGAGGCCCAACAGATTAGTCCGTTTGTCAAATGGCAACATTCAGGCGCCGTGTACATCATAACCACGCCCAATGGCGCTAACCTTCCCGCCTCGGCTTCGGAAACACACTTTCCTCTGCTGGTACGGCTGCATAAGGATTTCTTCGATTTCGGCCAGGCGAAAGCCAATGGAGAGGATATCCGCTTTGCCACCAGCTCAGGCCTACCGCTAGCCTACCAGATCGATGAGTGGGATACTGCCGTTGGAACTGCCGGCATCTGGGTCCGCATCCCCACCATCAAGGGTAATGCGCAGCAGGAAATAAAAATGTTCTGGGGTAAGGCCGATGCCGCCAGCGAATCGAGCGGCAAGGCGGTGTTCAATGAATCCAACGGCTACCTCAGCGTCTGGCACATGGACGATCCGGTGAAGGATGAGGTCGGCACGCTCGAGGCAAAAGACGCGGGCACCACACCTTCTTCCGGGATGATCGGTAAAAGCCGGCGTTTTGAGGAAGGCAAGGGGATCAACTGCGGCGAAAGCATCCCATCCTATCCGACCGGTTCCAGCCCCCACTCCTCCGAAGCCTGGTTCAGGGCCGAGCAGCCGAATGCGACCGTTCTTGCCTGGGGCAACGAGGCGGGGCAGGGCAAGGTGATGCTGCAATATTTCAGCCCGCCCCACATGAAGATAGAGTGCTACTTCTCAGGCGCGGACGTTCGCGGCGGGAGCACACTCCCCGCGTCCCAATGGATCCAGGTGGTCCACGCCTTCAAGAACGGCGATTCCCGAGTCTATGTGAATGGCATTCTCGATGGCGTCTCGACGTCCGCCGGCGCCCCAATGGCGATCAAGAGTCCTGTGAGGATGTATATTGGAGGCTGGTATAACAACTACAGATTTGTCGGCGACATTGACGAGGTGCGCATCTCCAAGGTCACGCGCAGTGCAGACTGGATTCGGCTGCAATACGAAAATCAGAAGTCCCAACAGTCTTTGGTTGGGCCTGTGGTGCAGAAGGGTTCTGGCTTTTCAGTTTCGCAAAAAATGATAGTGGTAGATGAAGGCAAGATCGCGACTGTGACGGCAAAGGCCGGCGGCGCACAGAAATTCTGCTGGATACTTAAGCGAGGCGGACAGGAAACGATAGCCGCTGTAAACCGGCTTGTTTTTGCGTTTGATGCCGGACGCGTAGAAGGCGATGAGTCTCTCACTCTCCAGTTCAAGGCGGTCTACGCAAATACAGTAAAGGCCATTGACATCCCCGTAACGATCCGGGAAGAGATTCCTGAACCGGTTTTGACCTTGAAAGCTCCGCGCAAATGGGATGGCCGCGATACGATCGAGATCGTGCCGCAGATTTCCAACTTGAAAAAGATGAAGGCCAAAGGATATGGTGAACTGAAGTATGATTGGAGCATCTCGGGTCTGGCTGTGATCAAGGAAATTAAGCCTGAAAAACTGATTCTCGAACGCGCACAGAACAGCGGCAAGCTTACCATCACGGCTACGATCAGCAATGGCGGTGCAGGTGTCCCGGCCACCGCTACTATTCTGGTCAAGGAGCCCAAAAAAGACGCATGGGTCGAGCGCACCCCGGTAAAGGACGAGAAACCAGAAGACAATCAATTTTACGCCCGTAATGACAAGAACGAGGGAATGCTGTACTGCAACGGGACACTGGAGCAACCCGCAGACTCTTTGTTTCTAAAGCTCTATGCAGATGACAAACTGATCAAAACATTGAAACAGAAACCGACAGCGAAAAAAGGATACGCGTTTACGGTCAATCTCAAGCCGGGATTGATCAAGTACCGTATAGAGCTTGGGGCCAAAAATGGCGGCACTGAGACGATCCTGCACAAGGCCGGCAATATCGTCTGCGGCGACGCCTACATCATCGAGGGCCAATCCAACGCATTAGCGACGGATACCCACGAGGAGTCGCCGCTCGATACGAATGAATGGATTCGCAGCTATGCCCACCCAAGGCATTACCGTAAAGGCGAAGCCCAGAACCTGTGGTGTTACCCGGTCTGGAAGGCGCAAGGAGAGCATAAAGCCGAGCTTGGTTGGTGGGGCATGGCGCTCGCCAAGCAACTGCTGGAAAGTCAGAAGATTCCGATCTTCATCATCAATGGTGCCGCAGGCGGGACCCGAATTGACCAGCACCAGAGGAGTAAGACCGATCCCTCCGACTTGAACACGATCTACGGCCGCCTGCTCTGGCGGGTACGCCAGGCCCGCATGACGCACGGCATTCGTGCCGTCCTGTGGCATCAGGGCGAGAGCGACCAGGGCGCGGACGGCCCCGACGGCGGTTACGGCTGGGAATCCTACCAGCGATACTTCATCGAGATGTCAGCGTCCTGGAAACGGGATTTCCCAAATATTCAGCATTACTATACCTACCAGATCTGGCCCAACTCATGCAGCATGGGGAACGGGCATGGCAATATGATGCGGGAAGTGCAACGCACCTTGCCGAGCCTTTACTCGAACATGGATGTCATGTCGACGTTGGGGATCAAACCGCCCGGGCCATGTCATTTTCCGCTGGTCGGCTGGACGGAGTTTGCGCGTATAATCCGACCACTGATCGAGCGCGATTTCTACGGCAGGAAGGTTACCACGCCAGTCACCGCGCCAGATCTCAAGCGGGTCTATTATACGAGCAAGACGAAGGATGAGATAACTATGGAATTTGATCAGCCCGTGGTCTGGAAGGATTCGTTGATCAGCGAGTTCTACCTGGATGGCGCCAAGGAGAAAGTTGCTTCCGGTAGTGTGTCCGGGAATGTGGTGACGCTCAAGTTGAAGGAGCCATCCGCGGCTCAGAAGATCACCTATCTCCATGAAATTAACTGGAGCCAGGAAAGACTTCTAGTCGGGAAAAACGGCATTGCGGCACTGACGTTTTGTGACGTGGCGCTCGAAAGCTCTGTTCGTGAACCGAACACGAATTAACAGGATAAGAAAGAGGTGACACTGATGAAAGTAAAAGAAGGGATATTGGCAGCCATTTTGGCGATGCTACTGTCCAGTGCATTTTTGTATGCGGCGAATGGGAGCGTCACGGTTCCCCGTCCTGAACACCCCCGGCCGGACATGCTCCGCGAGAACTGGATGACGCTTAACGGTGAATGGCAGTTCGAGATCGACAAGGCGGCAGATGGCGAATCCCGCGGCCTGACTTATGGAAGAGATCTCAACTCAAAGATCATCGTGCCATTCTGTCCGGAGAGCAAGTTGTCGAGCCTCGGAATACCTACTACGGAGCACATGAAAGACGTCTGGTACCGCCGCATGTTTGAATTACCGGGGTCCATGAAAGGTAAAAGGGTAAGAGTTCATTTCGGCGGCGTTGATTACAGGGCCTGGGTTTACGTCAACGGTCAGCTTGCCGGAATGCACATCGGAGAGAATGCTGCTTTCTCTTTCGACATCACCAGTTTGCTCAAGGCTGGTCCCAACGAGCTGGTTGTAAAGGTGCGGGATGATATCTGGTCCGGCCTCCAACCTTCCGGCAAGCAGTCGCAGAACGATCAGAGCGCCGGCTGTTTCTATACCCGCACCACCGGAATCTGGCAGCCGGTGTGGTTGGAAGCCGTCGGATCCTCGTTTGTCGAAAGCATCTCGGTGGTTCCCGATCCGGACAACTCGCGCGTGCTGATCGAGGCGAAGATCAACGGTCGGGACAAGGACCTGACACTCAAGGCGGAAGCATTTGCCAACGGCCGGCTGGTGGGCTCGGACACCACCACAGGTCCCTGGCAGAACCGGCTGGTGCTGAACCTCAAGGAGAAGAATCTCTGGGAACCCGGCGCGCCGTTTCTCTACGATCTGAAGTTCACGCTGTATAGCGGCAAAGAGAAGCTCGACGAGATGAAGAGCTATTTCGGTCTGCGCAAGATCGCAATCGACGGTCGCAAGATCCTCCTCAACGGCAAGCCGGTCTTCCAACGGCTGATCCTTGACCAGGGATTCTACCCCGAGGGCCTGTGGACCGCCCCATCGGACGAGGCGCTGAAGCAAGACATCGAAATGTCCATGGCATGCGGATACAATGGCGCGCGTCTCCACCAGAAGGTTTTCGAACCGAGATTCCTTTACTGGGCCGACAAGCTCGGGTACATGGTCTGGGGTGAGTATCCCAACGCCGGCTACCGCAACCAGCGGGAAGGGTTCTCGGCTGTCGTCAATGAATGGACCGAGATCCTCCTGCGCGACCGGAACCATCCGTCCATCGTCGGTTGGTGCGCCTTCAACGAAAACTTTGAGGGCACTGGCGAGCTTCAGCAGATGATTTGGAACGTCACCAAAGCCATCGACCCGACGCGCCCCGCGCTGGAGGCCAGCGGCTGGACGCACACGTTGCCCCGCCCGGACGTCAGGGACATGCATGATTATACCGGCAACCCAGAACACCTGCGCAAGAGATGGATGGATTATTTCTCCGCCCCGCCGGAAGGACCGTATCCTCCCTCGCGGTATTTCAACCCCTCATCCTCGCAAGCTGACCGCGGCGTTCCGTTCATGATCAGCGAGATCGGCGGCATTGGCTGGGCAACGAAAGGCGGCTGGAGTTATGGGTCAGGACCAAAAACCATCGACGAGTTTTATGCCCGCTACAAGGGAACCATCGATGCCATGCTCGACAACCCGAACCTGTTCGGATTCTGCTATACACAATTGACCGACATCGAACAGGAGAAAAACGGACTGTACTATTATGATCGCAAACCGAAGTTCGACGCGAAGAAGCTTTATGAAATCACCGCACGCCAGGCCGCTTATGAACGCGGTGAACCGGTAGCCCCACAGCCTGCCGTGAAGATATTCGACGCCAACTGGAAAGTGCTGGTTGGCGCAGTGCAGGACGGGAAACTGAGTACACCCTACAGGTATGTCACAGAAAAGCCTGCTGACGACTGGATGACGGAAGGGTTCGATGACAAGGCCTGGAAGACCGGCCTTGCGCCGTTCGGCAGTGATGGTCGCGCGCGGACTGAATGGAAAACCACAGATATATACTTCAGAAAAACATTCGAATTCGACGGCACCGATGTAAAGAATGGCAGCGTGGTGATCAAACACAACGACAATACGGAGATCTATATCAACGGGCAGAAGATCCTCGGCGTCGATGGGTCCAAGGGGTACTACATGTGCATGGTCACCGAGAAGTTGAAAAAGGCGCTGAAGAAAGGCGCCAACACAATCGCAGTACATTCACACGAGGGAGGGCGCGGCCAGCACGTCGACCTGGCAATACTAGTGGATTAGGGCCTTGTAAATAAAACAAAAGAAAGTGATGCAATGAACAAAGTAATAACGAGAATATTGTTGATGTTTACGGTGCTGGCTGTCGGATTGATGACCGGTCAAGCTGAGCCCAAGAAGGATCAGCAGGTTGGTCCGCTGGACAATTACAATGTCGTCTGGAATTCGCCAAGCGAGAATTCGCACGGCTCCATGCCGCTGGGCAACGGGGATATCGGCATCAATGCGTGGGTGGAAGACAGCGGTGACCTCGTGTTATACGTCAGCAAGACCGACGCATGGGATGAGAACGCGCGCCTGTGCAAGATTAGCCGGGTGCGGGTGAAGTTCGATCCGCCACTGGCGGTGAAGGGCAATTTCCGACAGGAACTTGAACTTCGCGATGTCGTCATCGAAATTGCATCCAAGATCCAGAATCAATCCGCCAAAATTTCCTTATGGGTGGACGCCGACCAGCCGGTCGTGCGCGTCGAGGCGGAATCGGCGGTGCCGGTAGGTTGCCGGGCGGAAGTGGAATTGTGGCGATTGCGCGAGCGGCCGTTGTTACCCCAGGAGGATTATGGTTACGGCGACGGCAAGAGCCCCCAGGCGCAAGCCTACAAACTGGTGGTGTTGCCCGATGTGGTCGCGACGACCACCGCGCCGCAAGTGGTCTGGTATCACCGCAACACGCGATCCCTTTACCCGGTGTGCCTGGAGGTGCAGAATCTGGAGGCGTTGAGGGGCCAATTCGCCGATCCGCTGCTCAACCGCACGTTCGGTGCGAGCTTGCGCGGCGTCGACATGGTTCCGGACGGGTCGAAAGCCCTGAAATCCTCCAAGCCGGCCAAGCGGCATCAACTGTCGGTGTGCGTGCTGGCGGAACGCGCGGAGACGTCCGATGCTTGGCTGAAGGACCTGGACCGTGTCGAGCAGACCGCGTTGCGGCCCGGTTTCGACCAGTCGCGACAGACAACCGCGATGTGGTGGCATGATTTCTGGAATCGAAGCTGGGTGTTCGTCGAAGAGAATGCCGGTTCTACGATTCATGTGAATGGAAACGCCGTTACGAAAAGCGGCGGCGAAAACGCGGCGCACTCGGTAGTGACGCAGGGTTACGTGTTGCAGCGATTCATGAATGCCTGTTCCGGCCGCGGCGGCTCGCCGATCAAATTCAACGGCTCGATCTTCACTGTGGAAAAGAATCCGGGTGCGTCACCCGAGACGGCAAGTGGCGGGATGTATGAAGACCCTTCGCCAGTATGGTGTGCACGCCAAGGAGGTTCTGCCGCAGTTGAGGGAAATGAGCCGGCGTGCAGGCGGCAGGAACAGGGATCTCGACAAGCTCATTGCCGACATCGAAACGGCCACGGATTCGCCGACGTTGGTGAGTCTGAAGGATTTTATCGCACATGCATCCCCCAATGGGGATGCTTCGAATAACACAAAGAAAGGAACGCAATGAGAAACATAGGACAGAGTGTGAAGTGTATGATGATCGCAGTAGTTGTCGGCCTGATGTCTGGGGTCGCCAGCCAGGCGGCGGCCAGGCCGCTTAAGGTTTTCATCCTGGCCGGGCAGTCGAACATGCAGGGATGGTTTGGAGTGTCAACCTTTGATTCCATGGCCGATCATCCAAAGACGGCACCGATCCTCAAGGAGATGCGCAATGCCGATGGTACACCACGGGTGTGCGAGAAGGTCTGGATATCATCGATCGGGTGCGCTGGTGACGATACGACCGAGCAGAAAGGCAAATTGACGGTCGGCTTCGGGGCCGACCGGGACAGGTTTGGCCCGGAATTCCCGTTTGGCATTTACATGGAGAAGCTTTTGGACGAGCCCATCCTGCTCATCAAGACCTCCTGGGGCGGCAAAAGTCTGCACACTGATTTCCGTCCGCCCAGCGCCGGGCCATACGCGTGGAGTGACTTCGAGTTGACCCAGTGCAAGCAGCGGGGTGACGACTTGGAAAAGAACAAGGCTGACAAGGTCAAGGCCACCGGTGTGTACTACAGCTTGATGATCGAGCATGTGCGGAAGGTGCTGGCGAACATCAACCGGATAGTGCCGCAGTACGATCCGAAGCAGGGCTACGAACTGGCCGGTTTTCTCTGGTTCCAGGGATGGAACGACCTGTGCGCCGACTGGACATATAACAACCAGATGACGCCCGGCGGGTACGACCAGTACGGGCAACTGCTGGCGCAGTTCATCCGCGATGTGCGCAAGGATCTCTCGACGCCGAAGATGCCCTTCGTGATTGGAGTCGTAGGGATGGGTGGCGTGAAGGAAGCGAATAAGCCGCCCATGTTATACTTCTGCCAGGCTCAGGCCGCACCGGCGTCGCGTCCTGAGTTCAAGGGCAACGTGGTGGCGGTGCAGACGGCGCCCTACTGGGACGACGATTTGGCCGCACTGCAAACGCGGATGGATAGACTTGGCTCAAAGATGAATGAAGAGGCCAAGAAAGATCCGAGCCTGACCCCTGAGGCGAAAGACACGGCGCTCAAAAAGGCCATCACCGAGAACTTCACACCAGAGGAGTTGAAACGCCTGAAGGGCGTCTCCCACACATGGGGGATACATTATCTCGGTGCCGCCAAGATCATGGGGCCAATCGGCAAGACCTTTGCCGAGGCGATAGTAAAGTTGCAGACGACCCAGCGACAGGAGAAACAATGAAACGTTCCAAAACACCAAAAACTGAACCACAATGGGCCACGTGTTTCCGAAAGATAGTTCCCCAGGGTTCCTTGATGAAACAGAAGATCGTCCTTATCCTGACTGCCCTGCTGCTGGTACCGCTGGCCTCTCTGCACGCGGCTACGCAGACCATCGAAAACAATACGCTCTCGGTGATGTATGACGATGCTTCAGGGAGATTCACCGTCACCGAGATAAAAACAGGGACAGTATTCTTAACGAACGGCAGGCTCGAAGGTGATGCGATGAAAGCCGCGGTGGAGAGGCAGAAGATCGTTGTGACCCAAACCGACGGCAGCACAGTGTCGCTAGAATTGCGGGAAGATCAGCCGTTCGTTTTCGTCACCAAGCAGCAGAGGAACCACGGTCCGGCTCAACGCGATTCCAAAGGGCCAGGCTATCTCGATGTAACAACAACGGTGCTGACAACGTTCACCCTCGATCTCGGTAAACCGGCCGCAGAATTGAAAACCATGGGCACCGGTGGGCTGCGCGCACCGCACGAAAATCCTGGCAGCTATCTTTTTCTCACCTGCGCTGATCCGGCCACGCGGCGCGGTGTGGTGGCCGGTTGGGTGACAGAGGATCGCGGAAGTGGCGTCATGTTCTCATCGGTGAAGGATGGCAAGGTTGAGTTCAAGGCGCAGATTGAATATGGACACCTACGCATTCCCGATGGGCAGTCGGCACAACTGGAAACGCTGGCCATCGGCTGTTTCGCCGACGCACGCATCGGCCTGGAGTTGTACGCCGACGCCATCGCCACGCACTACAAGATCAAGCTCCGTCCGCAAGTTGCCGGCTACTGCACGTGGTACGACGATAAGCACCCCGCTGCTGGCGACGAGAAGTCCATCGTCGAGTTGGCAGCGTTCGTCGCAAAAGAGCTCAAACCGTTCGGGTTCTCGTTTGTCCAGATTGACGACGGATGGCAGGATGGCGGCCAATTCAACGGACCTTGTCGCGGCTTTAACCGCGTGAGACCCAATGGCCCCTATCCGCATGGCATGAAGCCCGTGGCCGAGAAAATCGATCGTCTTGGCTTGACCGCTGGCATTTGGTTCCTGCCCTTCGCCCGCAACTACCAAGACCCAAAATATAAAGATCGGCAGCACTGGTTCGTGAAGCGCGACAACGGCAAGCCCTATGATACGGAATGGGGCGGCACCTGCCTCGACCTGACCCACCCAGAGGTGAAAGCGCATCTCACGCAACTCGTCAAGACCATACGCTCATGGGGCTACAAATACTTCAAGATGGACGGCCTCTGGACCGGTACCGCGACGGAGCAAATGTACGTCAACGACCACTACAAAGATGATCACATTGGCAACAACGCCCCGTTTCACGATCCAACCAAGACTAACATTGAGGCCTACCGCGACGGGCTGAAACTGCTGCGCGAAGCGGCGGGGCCGGACGTGTTCTTTTCCGGCTGCAACGTGAGCCAGAACATGCGCAGCTTCGGCGGTTCGATAGGCCTGGTGGACTCCATGCGCATAGGCCCGGACAACGGTTGGGAGTGGGGAGGTGTATTAACCCCCATAGACCACGGCTCACCCCTCTTCTTCCTGCATGGTCGCGTGTGGTGGAACGATCCCGATCCATACTACCTCCGCACGCCCATCACATTGCCCCATGCCAGGTTCCTTTCTTCGTGGGTGGCGATAACCGGTTCGTTCTGTTTGAACAGCGATTGGATCCCAGGTCTGCCTGCCGAACGAATCGAGATTATCAAGCGCATCATGCCGGCGCATGGCGCCACTGCTCGACCTGTGGATTACTTCGACAATCGGTTCATGACCACATGGATGGTCACCGACACCAGGCAGGCGGTGCGCCGCGATGTGATTGGCGTGTTCAACTTCCACGATGGGGAGATGAAAGTGAACGAGAGCTGTGAACAACGGCTTGGTCTGATTCCCGGCAAGACCTATCACGCCTTCGATTTCTGGGCCAAGAAACCGATTCCGGATTTTAAGGACTCATTCAAGCTCCAAGTCGCGCCACGTTCCTGTAGCGTCATTGCTGTGCGCGCCGACGAAGGTCATCCGCTCGTGCTCAGCAGTTCTCGCCACGTCACGCAGGGCATCGTCGACATCACTGACGAAGCTTGGCTCAATGGGAAGTTGTCCGCGACCAGTAAAATTGTCGGCAACGATCCGTATCAACTTCGCATCGCCGGGCTCACTGATGGTGGCAAGATCTGGAGACTCGTATCCGTTGACATTTCTCCGAGTGACAGAGCTTCGGGCGTAACCGTGTCGTCCCATAAATCACCGGGCTTGGTGCTTGTGACACTTCAGTGTCCCCAAAGCCGCGATGTGAAATGGACCGTTCAATTTGATGGCACAGCTCCATGAATACACTAATGATTGACAAAACAGGCAATGCTTTGTTGATCATACCCCTACAAACAGCCTATACTGGAGTCCACTCCAAAGCTGTGGGTCATTCCTGGTTGGAGAAGAAGTTGACCTATCAAAAGGAAGAATAAAATGAAGAAGCGATTGACCTTCGTCGTGATTGTTTTAATGGGCATGTTGTATACAATTCCTGCCAATGCTTCAGCCAAACCGCTGAAGGTCTATATTCTAGCAGGGCAATCCAATATGGAGGGCCAGGCCAGGGTCGAGACATTCGACTATATCGGCGAGGATCCGGCCACTGCGCCGCTGCTCAGGGCCATGCGCGGCCCGGACGGCAAGGCGCGCGCGTGCGACAGGGTCTGGATATCCTATTTCACAGGCATGGGCGACAACAACGGCGAGGGGTTCGGCAGGCTGACGGCCGGGTACGGTTCTCGCAGCAACCCCGCCGAAGACGGCGGCAAGATCGGCCCGGAGTTCACCTTTGGCCTGACCATGGAACAGGCGACCGACGGCCCGATCCTGATCATCAAGACGGCCTGGGGCGGTAAGTCGCTGAATACAGACTTCCGGTCGCCCAGCGCAGGGCCGTATGAGTTGAATGCATTTCAGCGTGACCTGTACGGCAATCGGAGAGGCATGGATCTCGCTCAGTGGGAAGCAGACAAGGCCCGGGACACGGGGCACTATTACCGGCTCATGATGGCGCATGTGAAGAAGGTCTTGGCTGATCCCAAAAGGGTCTGTCCGGCCTATGATGAAAACGCGGGATATGAAATAGCCGGCTTTGTCTGGTTCCAGGGCTGGAATGACATGTGCGATGGTGACACCTACCCGGATAATAACAAACCGGGCGCCTATGCTGAATATAGCAGGCTTATGGCGCACTTTATTCGCGATGTGCGCAAGGATCTATCGGCTCCGAAGATGCCGTTTGTGATCGGTGTCATTGGTGTGGACGGAGACAAGGCTAAAGGGGGGATTGCGAATCTTCAGCCTGCCATGGCCGCGCCGGCGGCGATGGAGGAGTTCAAGGGCAATGTCGCTGTCGTGGAAACTGCACCTTTTTGGGATGATGAAATGGAGGCGCTTTTGCCTAAGAAGGAACAGATTGACGCGCGGTTAAGTGTGGCGCATGTGATCACCAGGAAGGGTGTTATGGAAGAGCCGGAAGCGGGCGTGCCTGGCTGGGAACCGGTCGGCACACCTCAACCGGAGGATCGCATCTGGCGTTTCATCTCATTTGACCCGCACAAAGAAACGGATTTGCTGCCGAAAGAAGAAAAGAAGCGTTTTCGCGACGTGACACTGCCTGCTGGATTGCACAGGTGGTGTCTGCCTGAGTTTGACGACAGCCAGTGGAACCGCGGAAAAGCCCCGGTCGGCAAGGGCGTCTGGCGGCACCACACCATCGGCGATGGGACCGTTCAATTTACGTCTGACTGGGGCGAAGGAGAGTTCCTGCTGATGCGAACAACCTTTGAAGTCGACAACCTGAATTATGAATCGTATCGCATCAGTGTACTGGCACGTCAGGGCTTTCATGTCTATCTCAACGGCCACAAGATCAATACATATGTCTGGTGGAAAGATGAGCCGCAATACCGGCCTGTTGATCTGACATCTGAGCACATCAAGCATCTTAATAAGGGAACTAATGTATTGGCTGCATATGCCAATGTCGAATACGACAGGCGCACGCAGGCGCCCCATGCTTCCATGGACCTTTGGATCGAGGGCATCACCCAAGCGGGCAAGGCCTACGTCAACAGCGACGCATATATCCTGAGGCAAATGGACAAGGTCTGTACGCGCCCGGAACAGAGAATCATCAGCGGTGCTTCTAATGCAGGTTTTCACTATCTGGGCAGTGCCAAGATCATGGCACAGATCGGCAAGGCCTTTGCCGAGGCCATGGTGAAGATGCAATAGGAATGCACCCTATTCATGAAAGGCTGCCTGCCGTCAAGTAATATGTTTCCTCTTTTTTCATCTTTTATTTTCTCAAACAACCTTTGGCCGTGTAATGATTTATCGATGCTTGCAGTTCCATAACATCTATCATTTTTGCTCGGACGCCAAGCGTTCATCACGGCAAAACTTCACTTCGGACTGGCCGTGACGTTTCTCACTCTGAACAGCAATCTTTTGTCTGTTATTTTTTTACTCGTTCGTACACCGGAGCAGGGCT
>Ga0307378_10004479_pt1 | contig 19920 bp, 20 predicted proteins | sample UN1MG_FD_202238 | JGI IMG/M metagenome (GOLD analysis project Ga0307378, IMG submission 202238) | Soil microbial communities from Risofladan, Vaasa, Finland - UN-1 | ecosystem: Environmental > Terrestrial > Soil > Coastal area > Acid sulfate soil | place: Finland: Risofladan, Vaasa | collected... | reverse complement strand
CCGGCGACCTCGTCGATGCCAACCTCGAGTATTTTCTCGAGTGCCGCGCGTCCGAAGGCCTGTTGTCCGTTTACGATCAGGCGCATGCTGCCGTTCCTCCCTGTGCCAACGCCGCCGGTTGAACCCACCGCGTTAGATTCCTTGGTGAAATCACCCTTAACTCACTCCGCCGCTGCCTTTTGTAACTCGCCCACGGCACCCGAGGCGCCGATCTGGGCGATCTCGGCGTCGGAATACCCCAGCACGTCGCGCAGGATCTCGACGGTATGCTCGCCCAGTAGCGGCGAGCGGGTCACCTCCGACGGGCTGTCCGACATTTTGATTGGGTTGCCGACAGTCAGGTATTTGCCCCGCGTCGGATGATCGACCTCGACGATGGTGCCGGTGGCGCGCAGGCCCTCATCCTCGGCGATCTCCTTCATGCTCAGGATCGGGCCGACCGGGATGTCGAGCGGATTACATAGATCCATGACCTCGAACTTGGTCAGGGTCATGGTCCATTCCTCAATGGTGCCGAAAATCTGGTTCAGTTTATCGAGCCGCGCCCGGGCCTTGGCATAGCCCGGGTCTTCCTTCCATTCGGGTTTGCCGATCAGATCGCAGATCTTCGGCCAGGCAACTTCCTGGGTGATGAAGTAGGTATAGGCGTTGGGGTCGGTCTCCCAGCCCTTGCATTTCAGAATCCGCCCCGGCTGACCACCACCTGAATCGTTGCCCGCGCGCGGGACCGCATCGCCGAAGGGAACGCCCTCGCCATGTTGCGAATATTCCGCCAGCGGACCCGCCGCCAGCCGCTGCTGGTCGCGCAGCTTGACCCGACACAGGTTCAGAACGCCGTCCTGCATAGCCGTCAGAACCTTCTGACCACGTCCGGATTTCTCGCGTTGGAACAACGCTGTAACGATGCCCAGTGCCAGATGCAGCCCGGTGCCGCTGTCGCCGATCTGCGAGCCGGTTACCATCGGCAGGCCGTCACGATCACCGGTGGTCGAGGCCGAACCGCCAGCGCATTGCGCGACGTTCTCGTAGACTTTGCAATCCTCGTATTTGCCCGGCCCGAAGCCCTTGACCGAGGCCATGATCATGCGCGGATTGATCTTCTGGATCTGCTCCCAGCCGAACCCCATCCGATCCAGCGCGCCGGGGGCGAAGTTCTCGACCAGCACGTCGCATTCCTTGACCAGCCGGGTCAGCACCTCCTTGCCGGCCTCGGTCTTCGGGTTCAGCTCAATCGAGCGCTTGTTGTGGTTCAGCATAGTGAAATACAGGCTGTCGGCGCCCGGCACATCGACCAGCTGCTTGCGGGTTGCATCGCCAACCCCAGGCCGCTCGACCTTGATCACATCGGCGCCGAACCAGCCGAGAAGCTGAGTACAAGTCGGGCCGGACTGCACATGGGTGAAGTCGAGGATCCTGACGCCTTCGAGTGCTTTCATTGCGTGCCCCTGTTGGTGAGGAATTGATTTGACGGAGTTGAATTACTTCTTGGAGACCACGCTTTGCGGGTTGAGATTGCCAATGCGACCGCTTTCGGTGCCGGCTTTTTCGTCAATTACCGCGTTGATCAGGGTCGGCTTGCCGTTGTCCATGGCTTCGTTCACGGCGCGGGTCAGCTCGTCGGGCGTCGCCACATAAACGCCGACGCCGCCGAAGGCTTCCATCATCTTGTCGTAGCGCGAGTCCTTGACGAAGACGGTTGTCGCCACGTCCGAACCGCCGGAGGGATTGACGTCAGTGCCGCGATAGATGCCGTTGTTGTTGAAGACGACGACGCAGACCGGCAGGTTGTACCGGCAGATCGTCTCGACCTCCATGCCGGAGAAACCAAAGGCGCTGTCGCCTTCGACCGCCAGCACGGGTTTCCCGGTCTCGACCGCGGCAGCGATAGCAAAACCCATGCCGATGCCCATGACGCCCCAGGTGCCAACGTCCAGGCGTTTGCGCGGCTGGTACATGTCGATGATGCCGCGTGCGAAATCGAGCGTATTGGCGCCTTCGTTGACCAGGATGGCATCTGGGCGTTCTTTGATGATGGTGCGCAGGGCGCCGAGCGCACCGTGGAAATCCATTGGGGACGCATTGTTCATCAGCCGCGGCGCCATCTTGGCGATATTGGCCTCGACCTTCTCGCTGATTGCACCCGTCCATTCGTCAGGCGGGGCCTGCCATTGGCCGCCCATACCCTCAAGCAGCGCGGAAACGCAACTGCCGATGTCGCCCACCAGTGGTGCTGCGATCTCGACATTGCTGTCCATCTCACGGGGCTCGATGTCAATCTGGATGAATTGCTTCGGCGCGGTGCCCCAGGTCTTGCCCTTGCCGTGGCTCAGCAGCCAGTTGAGCCGGGCGCCGATCATCACCACGACATCGGCTTCCTTCAGCGCCAGCGAACGCGCGGCACCCGCCGATAACGGGTGCGTATCGGGCAGCAGCCCCTTGGCCATGCTCATCGGCAGATATGGGATGCCGCTTTTTTCGACGAAGGCGCGGATATCGGCATCGGCTTGCGCATATGCGGCTCCTTTGCCGAGGATAATCAGCGGGCGCTTGGCGCCCTTCAACAGCCCAAGCGCCCGCGCGACAGCATCCGGCGCCGGTAACTGGCGCGGTGCCGGATCAATGACTTTGACCAGTGACCTGGCCCCGGCCGCTGCATCCATGGTCTGGCCAAACAGCTTGGCCGGCAGGTCAAGATAGACACCGCCCGGACGCCCCGACAGGGCCGCGCGAATGGCCCGCGCCACGGCGATACCGATGTCTTCGGCGTGCAGCACCCGGAATGCGGCCTTGCACAGCGGCTTGGCGATGGCCAGCTGGTCCATCTCCTCGTAATCGCCCTGCTGCAGGTCGACGACCTCGCGCTCGGACGAGCCGCTAATCAGGATCATCGGGAAGCAGTTGGTTGTAGCGTTGGCCAGAGCGGTCAGACCATTGAGGAAACCAGGTGCCGACACCGTCAGGCAGATACCGGGCTTTTTGGTCAGATAACCAGCGATCGCCGCCGCGTGACCCGCGTGCTGTTCGTGCCGGAACGAGATGACGCGCATGCCTTCAGCCTGCGCCATGCGGCCAAAATCGGTGATCGGGATGCCGGGCACGCCGTAGATCGTGTTGAGATCATTCAGCTTCAGTGCATCGATGACCAGATGAAAGCCGTCCGTCAGCGCAGGCGCTGCTTCGGCGACACCGCTGTCGTCCGTGCTGGTCCTGGCCAGCGTGTCACGCGCAGTGCTCGATGCCACAGCCATTCAGTCTCTCCCTCGAAGTTTGTGCATTCCGGTCAGCAATTTCAGGTCAGTTGATGGCCGCATCCAGGGGGCCGACGATGAATTTCCAACTCCGGCGGATGTAGTCATGGAGCCTCAGCGTGTGTTCGCGCACCAGTTCGGCGGCAAGCTCGGCATTGCGGTCTTCGATCGCCTCGATGATGTTCATATGATCGACCACCGAGCGGTCGGCCCGGGTGCCATCCTGCATCGCCTTGCGCCGCACCGCCTTTAGATGGGTGAACAATCCTTGGGCAATTTCCTGCAGCATCTTGCATTTCGACATGCCAAGCACGCACAGGTGAAAATCGATATTTGCCTCGGAATACTCGCTCAGATGCGCTTTGGCCTTGTCCTTGGTGAACTGGGTGCCGATCTGGCGCAGGCGGGCAATCTCGGCGTCGCTGGCGTGTTCGCTGGCCAGCCGCGCCGCCATGCTCTCGAGCGCTGCCCAGACGGTGACCATCTCGAGGATTTCTTCCAGGCTTTTGCGTTTTATGAACACGCCCCGGCGTGGTGCGATATCGACAAAGCCCTCCTGCTCGAGCCGCATAATCGCTTCGCGAATCGGCGTGCGGCTGATCCCGAGCCGGTCGGCCAGAGACCGCTCGTCCATCCGCAGGTTGGTGTCGGGTTCGTAGATGTCGAGATCCATGATGCTTGTCTTCAGCACGTCGTAGATGTGCTCCTTCAGGCTGAAGGAGCCGTCAACCGGCTTCAGGTCTAGGGTCTTCCCCACGGTTTCCTCCGCATCGGTCTCAAATATTCCGTCCCGCTTATGTCGCGGACTCATATGCCGATGTTCTTGGTATACCATGCACCAAGGCCCAGCGAGTCGCAACCCGGTTAAGTGGTATTCCACAGCCCAAATCCCGAAAATAATTCCGATCCGCGGAAAAGTTTCCCGGTCCGCTGCCCCTGTGCTTACTCTAAGAACCCGTGTTAACGAGAGAACGAACAGCAGACGCGATTCCGGGCGGCGGGTATGAATGAGAATACAGCCATCACGCCGATGATGGTGCAATTCCTGAAAATCAAGGCGGCGCATGCCGATGCCCTGCTTTTCTACCGCATGGGCGATTTCTACGAGCTGTTCTTCGATGATGCGGTGCAGGCGGCGGCGGCGCTGGATATCGCGCTGACCAAGCGCGGCAAGCATCTGGGCGAGGATATCCAGATGTGCGGCGTCCCGGTCCATGCCGCCGAGGGGTACCTGATGACCCTGATCCGAAAGGGGTTTCGGGTCGCGGTCTGCGAACAGGTCGAGGACCCGGCTGAAGCGAAGAAACGCGGCTATAAATCGGTGGTCAAACGCGAGGTGGTGCGCCTGGTGACGCCGGGGACCCTGACCGAGGACACGTTGCTTGACGCCCGGCACCACAACTACCTTGCGGCCTGGGCCGAGGTTCGTGGCGAGGGCGCGTTGGCCTGGGTCGACGTCTCGACCGGTGACCTCGCGGTGGCGGCGACCAGCCGTGCCGCACTGGGGCCGGGGCTGGCGCGAATCGCTCCGCGTGAGGTGCTGGTGCTCGATACCGCCTTCGAGGATCCGGTACTGATGGCCCAGATTGAAGAAGCCGGGGCGGTGGCGACATCTCTGGGTGCCGCCAGTTTCGATTCGGCCGCCGCCGAGGTTCGGCTGAAGGCGCTGTTCCAGGTCGCGGCGCTCGACAGCTTCGGTGCGTTCGAGCGGCCGGAACTTGCGGCGCTGGGGGCGCTGGCTGATTACATCGAGCTGACCCAGAAGGGCCGCCTGCCGATGATCCGCCCGCCCCGGCGCGAGACGCCGGGCGGCGTGATGCGGATTGATGCGTCGACCCGGCGCAATCTGGAACTGACCCGGTCGCTGTCCGGCGGCCGCGACGGCGCGCTGCTGACCACCATCGACCGGACCCTGACCGGCGCCGGCGCCCGGCTGCTGGAAACCCGGCTCGCCGCCCCCTTGACCGGGGTTGCCGAGATTGTCGGGCGTCTCGACGCGGTGGCGCGATTGGTCGAGGATCGACGACTGACCGACACCCTGCGCGAACGCCTGCGCCGGGTGCGGGAGATCGAGCGGTCGCTGACCCGGCTGGCGCTCGACCGTGGCGGCCCGCGTGACCTTGGCGCGATCCGGACCGGGCTGGCCCAGGCGGGCGAGCTAGCGCTGATCCTGGAAGCGGCAAGCGACCTTCCAACGCTGCTGTCCGAAGCCGCCGCGCGCATGAAGGGCCACGGTGAACTGGTTGGCCTGCTCGAGACCGCACTGGTCGCTGACCCGCCGATCCTGGCCCGCGATGGTGGTTTTGTTGCCGCCGGGCAGGATGCTGACCTGGACGAGGCGCGCAAGCTGCGCGATGAGGGCCGGGGTGTGATCGCCGGGATGCAGGCCGATTACGCTGCCGAGGCTGGCGTCGATGCGCTAAAAATCCGCCACAACAATGTGCTGGGTTATTTCATCGAAACCACGGCGCGGCACGCTGAAAAGATGCTGGCGGCGCCGCTGAACCAGACTTTTATTCACCGCCAGACGCTGGCCAATGCGGTGCGCTTCACCACGGTGCCGCTTTCTGAGCTGGAAAGCCGCATCGTCAACGCCGGTGGCCGGGCGCTGGAGATTGAGAAGCGAATCTTCGACGAGTTGCGCGCCGCTGTGCAGGCGTGTCAGGGTTGGATCGCCGAGACTGCCCGGGCACTGGCGGCGCTGGATGTCGCTGGCGCCAATGCGATGCTGGCGATCGAGGGCGACTGGACCCGGCCAATGGTCGAGTCCGGGCGCGCCTTCGAGATCACCGCTGGTCGTCACCCGGTGGTCGAGCAGGCGCTGCGCCGGCAGGGCGCCAGCTTCGTTGCCAATGGCTGCGACCTTAGCGCCGGGGCTGATGGCCCGGCCCCGATCTGGTTGCTGACCGGCCCGAACATGGCCGGCAAGTCGACCTTTCTGCGCCAGAACGCGCTGATTGCCATCCTGGCCCAGACCGGCAGCTACGTGCCTGCCGGGGCTGCCCGGATCGGCATTGTAGACCAGCTGTTCAGCCGGGTCGGGGCGGCGGATGATCTGGCGCGGGGCCGATCGACCTTCATGGTCGAGATGGTCGAGACCGCCGCCATCCTCAATCAGGCCGGGCCAAGCGCGCTGGTGATCCTCGACGAGATCGGGCGCGGCACCGCCACCTATGACGGCCTTTCCATCGCCTGGGCGACGCTGGAGCATCTGCATGAGGTCAACCGCTGCCGGGGCCTGTTCGCGACCCACTACCACGAGCTGACGGCGCTGGCCGAGAAGCTGGAGCATCTCCACACCGCCGCCGTTGCGGTGCGCGAATGGGAGGGTGAGGTGATCTTCCTGCACGAGGTTCGCCCCGGCGCTGCCGACCGATCATACGGCGTCCAGGTTGCCCGGCTGGCCGGGCTGCCGCCCAGTGTCATCGCTCGCGCCCGCGAGGTGCTGGAGAAGCTGGAGGCGGGCGAGCGCGAGGGCGGCGCCGCCAGCCTGGCCGACGCCCTGCCGCTGTTCCAGGCCCGCGTCGTGCAGGCCCCTCCGCCGATGCGAAAATCCGGGGTCGAGGCGCGGCTGCAGGAGATTGTCCCCGACCGGTTGACCCCGCGCGAGGCGCTGGACCTGCTGTATGAGCTGCGGGGGCTGTTGCCAGAGAAGGATTAGCGGGTCTTTTAGAGGTTAGGATTGGCGGCGTTGGCAGTGTCCAAGGTTGGGCACATACCTAAAGTACTGAAATATAACATAAACCAATTTGTACTCGATTCATGGTTAGGAAAACGTGAACGGCATTTGCTGGCAAAGCGCCCGGGAAATTGGTTCGACCTTATGGGGCCATGCCCTAAATGCGCGGCCCTTCCGGTCGGGTCAGGATGAACACGCTGACGCCGCCCAGTGCCAACGCTTGCATCGCCAGCACCCAGACTGGCAGGCCGAGACCGACCGCCAGGGCGAAGCTCAACCCGATTGCCACCATCGCCATCCGCTTGGCTGGCCGCCGGATCGCGCCATTCCGTTGCCAGTCATGGATCGGCGGCCCGAACTGCGGGTGGTTCATCAGCCAGCTATGCAGCCGCTCGGAGCCACGGGCGAAGCAATAGGCGGCCATCAGCATGAACACCACGGTCGGCAGGACCGGCACGAAGGCCCCGACGACGCCGATGGCGAAGAACGCCATCCCAGCGATGTTCCATAGCGCCCGCCTCACGCCAGCAACTCCGCCAGCACGCTGTTCAACACGATCCGCCCGCGCTCCGTTGCCGCCAGCCGGTCGCCGGTTTGGCGGACCAGCCCGTCGCCGGTCAGCGAGGCGATCCGTGCCGCATCGATGGGCGTGCCCGAAAGCCGCTGGTAGCGCGCCAGGTCGGCGCCTTCGACCAGACGCATCGCCATCAGCATGTATTCCGTCGCCTGATCTGGCGGCTTGACGGCAGTCTGCTCGACCAACGCATGGCTCGCCTCGCCAACCGCGGCCAGCCAGTCGCCAGGCGCCCGCGCGGTTACCGTTGCCACTCGCTGTCCATCGGCCAGCGTCAAGCGCCCATGCGCTCCGGGGCCGACACCGGCATAGTCGCCATAGCGCCAGTAGACCAGATTGTGCCGGCTTTCCTCGCCTGGCCGGGCATGGTTCGAGATCTCGTAGGCGGGCAGCCCGGCGCTGGCGGTCATCGTCTGCGTCAACTCGTACATCTCGGCGGCGGTGTCGTCAGGCGGCACCTTCAATTTTCCGAGGTCATAAAGCTCGCCAAACCGTGTGCCCGGCTCGATGGTCAACTGGTACAGCGAGAAATGGTCGACCGCCATCTCCAGCGCCCGCGCCAGTTCCGCCTCCCAGGCGGCGACGGTCTGGCCCATCCGGGCATAGATCAGGTCGAAGCTGACCCGTGGGAAGGCGGCCCTGGCGACCTTGAATGCCGCCTCGGCCTCGGCCACCGAATGCATGCGCCCCAGCGCCTTCAGATCGGCGTCGTTCAGCGCCTGCGCCCCCATCGACAGCCGGTTGACCCCGGCTGCGGCATAGTCGCGGAATTTCCCGGCCTCGACGCTGGTCGGGTTGGCTTCCAGCGTGATCTCGGTGGCATCAGTGAGCCCCCACAGCCGCCCGGCCTGGTCGATCAGAGCTGCCACCGTGGCCGGCTCCATCAGGCTGGGCGTGCCGCCGCCGAAGAACATCGTGTCGACTCGCCGTGGCCCGGTCAGTTCGCGCATATGACACATCTCGGCCAGCAGGGACTGGCGCCAGGCGGCATGATCGACCACGCGCGAGACATGGGAATTGAAGTCGCAATAGGGGCATTTCGCCAGACAGAATGGCCAATGGATGTAAAGCCCGAAGCCGCCGCTTTGCCAATCGGCGGTCATCTCGCGACCCAGAACGCCCGCGCTACCCAGATCAGCCCGGCAACCCCGGCACCGACTGCGAAGGGGTTCTGGCTCAGAAAACCCAAGCCCAACACCGTGGCCGATGCCGGAACCAGCCACATCGCGTGTTTGCGGGCGAAGGCGTTGCGGTCGCGTTTGGTCATCCGCCGAAATCCGTCATGCCACGCGTCTCAATGCGGTGACCTCGATCTCGATCTTCATCTCCGGGGCGACCAGACCTGCGACGACCATGGTCCCGGCTGGGCGAACGTCGCCCAATGCCTCCTGCAACGCCGGCGCGATCTCGTCCTGCAGGCTCGCGTCGATGATGGTATGCTGCACGCGCACGATGTCGGCCATCTCGAACCCGGCCTGCGCCAAAGTTGCGGCGATGGTGCGGAACGCATTGCGGGCCTGCTCCAGCGCGCTTTCCGGCATTTTCATTACGGTATAGTCATAGCCCGTGGTCCCGGCGACGAAACACCAGTCGCCCTGCACGACGGCCCGTGAGTAGGCGAATTTGGTCTCGAACGGCGATCCGGTGGAGATATGGCGTCGGGTCATTTGGGGTCTCCGAAACAATTGGCGACAAGCTGGCGGAACGCAACCGCCCGATGGCTCATGTCGTGTTTGCGCTGCGGTTCCATCTCGCCAAAGGTAATCTCAAAGCCTTCGGGGACGAACATCGGGTCGTAACCGAACCCCTCGTTGCCACGCGGCGGCCAGACCAGCCGCCCGGCGCAGGTGCCGAGAAAGGTCTCGTCATGGCCATCCGGCCAGGCCAGTGTCAGGGTGCAGACAAATGAAGCGTGGCGCGGCTGGGGTGCATCCAATGCCTCGAGCTTCTGCCAGACCGCCTGCATTGCATGGCCGAAGTCCCGCCCGTGCGGCGTCTCGGCCCAGCGTGCCGAATAGATGCCGGGGTCGCCGTCCAGCGCTGCGACCGCCAGGCCGCTGTCATCGGCCAGAGCGGGCAGGCCGGTCGCCTGCACCGCGGCCCGCGCCTTCAGCCGGGCGTTGCCCTCGAAGGTGAGCTCGGTCTCGTCGGGCTCCGGCAAACCCAGATCGCCGGCCGAGACGGTTGCAACACCGAATGGGCTGAGCAAGTCGCCAATCTCGCGCACCTTGCCGCTGTTGTGCGAGGCGACGACCAGTTTTGGTTCGGTGAAGGCCCGCATCACCCGGTTGCTGCCTCTTGTGCAGCCTTCTGAATAGCCACCAGCTCGCCGACGCCCTTCTTGGCCAGCGTTAGCATGTCGTGGAATTCGGCCTCCGAGAAGGTCGCGCCCTCGGCCGAGGCCTGGACCTCGACCATGCCGCCCTCGCCGGTGATGACGAAGTTTGCGTCGGTTCCGGCCTCGCTGTCCTCGGCGTAATCCAGATCCAGCACCACCTGACTGTTATGCACCCCGCACGAGATCGCGGCGATGTGCTGGGTGATCGGGTTCTCGATGCATTCCTTGGCCGCCACCAGTTTCTCGGCGGCCAGCCACAATGCCACCCAGCCGCCGGTGATCGCGGCGGTGCGGGTGCCACCGTCGGCCTGCAGCACGTCGCAATCGATCATGATCTGGCGCTCGCCCATGATGACCCGATCGGTGCCGGCCCGCAGCGCTCGGCCGATCAGGCGCTGGATTTCCTGGGTCCGCCCGGTCTGGCCGTTCTTGGCCTCGCGCCGGTTGCGGGTGTTGGTGGCGCGCGGCAGCATGCCGTATTCCGCCGTCACCCAGCCCAGCCCGCTATTGCGCAACCACGGCGGCGCCTTGGCGTCGATCGAGGCGGTGCACAGCACATGGGTGTCGCCGAACCGGATCAGCACCGAGCCCTCGGCATGGCGGGTAAAGCCGGTCTCGATGGAAATCTGGCGCAGCTCGTCAGCGCGGCGGCCCGATGGGCGCATGGTGTCTCTCCTTTGGTGCGTTTTTGTATTGGCGTTTTTTGGCGTTTCCGAATTGCGCCGTGTTTAGCGAGCCGAGCGGCAGGCGTCCAGCACCGGCACCGGTGCGCAAGGGTGCGATTGACCGGGCAGGTCCGCGCCATTAGGTCTAGCGTGATGCAACCGTACATGGGATCGGGACCGATGGATGGCCGAATCCGCACCAAGCCTTGATGACCTGAACCTGCGCAGCCGGGCCATCTTCGGACGGCTGGTCGAGACCTATCTGTCAACCGGCGATCCGGTCGGCTCGCGCACACTGGCGCGCGCGATGGATGTCAGCCTGTCGCCCGCGACGATCCGCAATGTGATGCAGGATCTTGAGGAGCTGGGTCTGCTGGGCAGCCCGCACACTTCGGCCGGGCGGGTGCCGACGCAGTTGGGGCTGCGCTTGTTCGTTGATGGTGTTTTGGAAATCGGCGCCGTCTCGCAGGACGAGCGCGAGCAGATCGAGCGCCGCGTCGCCAGCCATGAGGATGACCTCGGTGGCATGCTCGATGATGCGGGCGCGATCCTTTCGGGCCTGTCGCAATGCGCCAGCCTGGTGTTTGCGCCGAAGAACGAAGCGCCGATCCGTCATATCGAGTTCATTTCGCTGTCGCCCGACCGGGCCCTGGCGGTGCTGGTGACCGAGGACGGGGCGGTCGAGAACCGGATCTTTGACTCGCCGCCCGGATTGACCTCGTCGGCCATGCGCGAGGCGGCGAATTTCCTCAACGCCCATCTGCGCGGGCAGACGATCTCCGAGGCGCAGGGGGTTATCGCCCAGCATATCGCGGCCTACCGGACCGAGCTTGATGCGCTCGCCGCCGGGCTGGTCGAGCGCGGCATCGCGTTGTGGAGCGAGGGCGGCGCCGGTGCTGTCGAGCGGCTGATCGTGCGCGGTCGCGGCAATCTGCTGGAGGAGGGCGCGGGCACCGAGGAACTTGAGCGCATGCGCCGGTTGTTCGACGATCTTGAATCCAAGCGCGACCTTGCCCAACTGTTGGACCTGGCGGATGAGGCCGAGGGCGTGCGGGTGTTCATCGGTTCCGAGAACAAACTCTTCTCGCTCTCGGGCTCGTCATTGGTTATCTCGCCCTATACGGATTCGCGGCGCCGCATCATCGGCGCCATCGGCGTGATCGGACCGACCCGGTTGAACTACGGCCGCATCGTCCCGATCGTCGACTACACCGCTCGGTTGGTCGGCAGCATGCTAAGCCGCCAAGCCGGCGACCGGGTGGCGAGTGACCCGTTGGGCAAGGATAAACGAGGCGATTGATGGCGGACAAGAAGGCTAACACATTGAACGATGAGGAGGCGGCGCTGGCAGCGGTCCCTGATGGATCTTTCAACATCGAGGATATCATGCCCGGTCTGGCGGAGGAAATCGAGGCTGCCGCTACGGCGGCCGAGGCATCCTTGCAGACGGTCACCCCGGCTGGGGTGATCGCCCAGCTCGAAGCCGATTGTTACGGGCTGAAGGACAAGCTGCTGCGCGCGCTGGCCGAGTCCGAGAATGTCCGCCGCCGGGCTGAACGTGAGCGTAAGGACGCCGAGGCCTACGGCGGCACCAAGCTGGCCCGCGATCTGCTGGGCGTCTACGACAGCCTTGCGCGCACGCTTGAGGCGGCCGACGATACCATGCGTGAGCAGGCGAAGGGCTTCATCGAGGGCGTCGAACTGACCCAGCGTGAGCTGCTGAACGCCTTTTCCAAGCACAAGATCGAGAAGGTTGTCCCGGCGACGGGCGAAAAATTCGACCCGAACCGCCATCAGGCGATGTTCGAGGCGCCGATCCCCGGTGCCGAACCGGGCACGGTAATCGAGGTCATGCAGGCCGGCTTCACCATCGCCGACCGCCTGTTGCGGCCTGCATTGGTTGGCGTTGCCAGAGCGGCGCCAGTGCCCGTGGCGGAGGCGGAATCCGAGGACAACCGCGCCGAGTGACGCCAAAGGTTCAGGGAGCTCCGGCGATGCCGATCACCACCGAGGACCGCCTGCGCGAGATTTATGGCCCGGCGACCGGGCGCGCAGTGTCCAAACAGACCGACCATATCGACCACCACTGCCGCGCCTTCATTGCTGCCAGTCCTTTCCTGCTGATAGCGACGTCGGATGGCACCCACCTTGATGTCTCGCCCAAGGGCGATCTACCCGGCTTTGTCGTGGTCGAGGACGACAAGCACCTTTTGATCCCCGACTGGCCGGGAAATTCGCGCATCGACGGTTTGTGCAACATTCTTGAACATCCCCGGATCGGCCTGATTTTCCTGATCCCGACCGTCCGCGAGACCCTGCGGGTCAACGGCGGCGCCACCATTCACGATGCGCCGGAGTTGCCGGCAAAATGTGCGATCAAGGACCGCTTGCCGCTGACGGTGATTCGGGTCGCCGTCGAGGAGGTGTTCCTGCACTGCGCCAAGTCGCTGCTACGCTCGAAAATGTGGCGACCGGAGACTTGGCCGGACGCCCGCCCAGTCCCCTCAATGGGCGAGATGATCCGCGACCATGCCGGTGGCAACGGGGAAATAGAGAGCGACGACGCGATGATCGCGCGTTACGTCGATGGGCTGGCGGCCGAGGGGCGCAGTTAAGCGGCCCTCACAGGAACAGCCCCAACACCAGCCCGATGGCCGAGCAGGCCAGCACCACATGCCCGCTGTCGATCCACCACAGCGTCTTCGGCCGACCGGCGAAGGCGCAGTTGGTCATGATCCAGGGGGCGACGAAGAACAGGCCAACCCCCAGCCCCCCGACCAGCCCGCCACCGATTCCGCTGACCCCAGCCCCGGCGAAGACGTGCCGCATCAGCCCCGCCGTCAGCACGCTGGCGGCAATGCCGATCACGAAGGGCAACGGCGACTTGTCTGCCTTCATATCGGCCTCGGTCCGGCCCACCGCTGCCATCCAGCGTTTGCCGTTGATCATGTACCAGACCGCGCCCGCGCCAAACCCCGCCGCCGCCGCCAGAAGAACCGCAACCAGTTGCATTTTCCCCTCCTTTGTTTTGCCGCCGCCAATATGCCCGATAATCAGGCGCTCGTCACCACCCGCAACGTCAGATTAATCCGGCCATGTCCAGGCAGCAAATCATCTTCTCCGAACATCACCCGATCGATGCCGTGATAGGCCAGCCGTGCCGCGCCGCCCATCACCACGACATCGCCGGAGTTCAGCACCACGCTCTCGGTCGGGGCTTTCCGGGTCAGGCCGCCGATGCGGAACCGTGCCGGATTGCCCAGCGAAATTGACACCACCGGCGCCGCAAACGCTGCCTCGCCCTCGTCGGCATCGCGGTGCAGGCCCATGCGCGCGCCCTCGCCGTACCAGTTGATCAGGCAGCAGTCCGGATCGCCGGGCCAGCCCGAAACCGTTCGCCACACCGCCAGAACGCAGTCCGGCACCGGCGGCCACGGCGCCCCGGTCTCCGGGTGCCGCGCCGCATAGCGGTACTTGCCGCGCTCGATCACCCAACCCAGCCGTCCAGCCGACGTCATCCGCACGCTCATCGGCTTGCCCCACGGCGTCACCGGCCGCACCAGCGGCGCGGCGCTGACAACGCCACGCAGCGCCGTGATCATGGCTTCCTGAGCCGACCGATCGAGATTCCCCGGCAGTAGCCGGAAGCCGTTGATCTCGCGTTCGTCTATCGGCGTCATGTCGGTTCATCCGTTCATTCGCACGTTGCCCTGCTATGCGCGCCCAGCTATTGTCGTCTGAACGAGCAGAATATGGGGATTTTTCCGCCATGAAACACCGGATTCTTCCGGCACTCGCCATGCTGTTTGCCCTCGGGGCGTGCCTTCCAGGCGGAACCTATGAACTCTCTCCGGTCTTTCTTCCCCTGACGGCGACAACCCAACAGACCGTTGTCGCTGCGGTGATCGATCGGCGACCCTATGTTCTCGATGGCGATGAATCGCCCAGTTTTCTGGGGACCGAGCGTGCCAATTGGGGTGGCGAGAAGAAAATTAAAACCAGTTCGGGGCGCAGTCTCGCCGAGGATCTCAGCGATGCAGTGGTCGAGGCCCTGAGGAACCGAGGTGTCGCCGCCAGCACGCCACAATCCATCAAGGGCGCTGACACGACCGATATGCTGGCCGCTTTTCAGGCTCAAGGCGCCGATCGTTTGCTGATTGTCGAGATCGAGGATTGGCGAACCGATGTCTATACCCGGGTCAAGCTCAGCTGGCGGCTGGAGGCGATCGTCTATGACCGCGCCGGGAACGCCCTGGCTCACAGCAGTTCGCAGGGTGCCAATCCGATCGCCAGCACCAACCTGAAGGCAGATTATTCCGTCATTGCCGTCGAGGAACTATCGAAACAGCTGTCCAACCTGTTGAACGAGCGTGTGATTACTCAGGCTTTGCGCTAGGCAGGCAACAATTTGTTCATCCTCATGGCATCCGGGTGTCGGGTTCTGCCGGGTGGCGCAACTTTGCCGCAAGTTTCGATGTATCTTTCTTGCCCCCACAGTGTTGCAGCCCAGTCCGGCGCTGCCTATATACCCGCCGGGACTACACACTAACTGATATGAAAATGGGATGGCCGCCTGGGGGCCGTTGCGGACCCGGTAGCTGATCGCCAAAGCAAGGAAACAGGCATCATGTCGAAAGTCATCGGAATTGACCTCGGAACCACCAACTCCTGCGTCGCCATCATGGACGGCCCGAAGCCCAAGGTGATCGAGAACTCGGAAGGCGCGCGTACCACGCCGTCGATCGTGGCGTTTACGGCAGATGGCGAGCGTCTGATCGGCCAACCAGCCAAGCGCCAGGCGGTCACCAACCCGGAAAATACCCTGTTCGCCGTCAAGCGCCTGATCGGGCGCCGTCACTCCGATCCGGTGGTGACCAAGGACAAGAAGATGGTCCCGTTCAAGATTGTCGAGGGCAAGAATGGCGACGCCTGGGTCGAGGCTCGCGGCGAAAAACACTCTCCCAGCCAGATCTCAGCCTATATCCTTCAGAAGATGAAGGAAACCGCCGAGAAATATCTCGGCGAAACAGTTACCCAGGCAGTGATTACTGTCCCGGCCTACTTCAACGACAGCCAACGTCAGGCGACCAAGGACGCCGGCAAGATCGCCGGGCTGGAAGTTCTGCGCATCATCAACGAGCCGACCGCGGCGGCGCTCGCCTATGGGCTCGACAAGGAGGGCAGCAGGACCATCGCGGTTTATGACCTTGGTGGCGGCACCTTCGATATTTCGATCCTCGAGATCGATGATGGCCTGTTTGAGGTCAAGTCGACCAATGGCGACACTTTCCTCGGTGGCGAGGATTTCGATATGCGCCTGGTCGAGTATCTGGCCGACGAATTCAAGAAAGAGCAGGGCATGGACCTGCGCACCGACAAGCTGGCCCTGCAGCGGCTGAAGGAAGCCGCCGAGAAGGCCAAGATTGAGCTCTCGACCGGCGCCCAGACCGAGATCAACCTGCCCTACATCACCGCTGATGCCGCAGGACCGAAGCACCTGACGCTGAAGCTGACCCGCGCCAAGCTCGAGAGCCTGGTCGAGGATCTGATCAAGCGCACTATCAAGCCGTGCAAGAGCGCGATCAAGGATGCCGGCGTATCGGTCGCCGACATCGATGAGGTGGTTCTGGTTGGCGGCATGAGCCGGATGCCGAAAGTCATCGAGGCGGTCAAGGCGCTCTTCGGCAAGGAGCCGCATCGCGGCGTCAACCCCGATGAGGTCGTTGCCCTTGGTGCTGCGATCCAAGCCGGTGTGCTGCAGGGCGATGTCAAGGACGTGGTGCTGCTCGACGTGACCCCGCTGTCGCTGGGCATCGAGACGCTGGGTGGCGTCTTCACCCGGCTGATCGACCGCAATACCACCATCCCGACCAAGAAGGCTCAGGTTTTCTCGACCGCCGAGGATAACCAGTCGGCGGTGACGATCCGGGTCTACCAGGGCGAGCGCGAAATGGCGCAGGACAACAAGATGCTGGGTCAGTTCAATCTCGAGGAAATCCCGCCATCGCCGCGTGGTATGCCGCAAATTGAGGTCGCCTTCGACATCGACGCCAACGGCATCGTCAACGTCTCGGCCCGCGACAAAGGCACCAACAAGGAGCAGAAAATCACCATTCAGGCTTCCGGCGGTCTGTCGGATGCCGACATCGAGAGCATGGTCAAGGAAGCCGAGGAGAACGCCGAAACCGACAAGCAGCGCAGGGAACTTGTCGAGGCCCGCAATCAGGCCGAAAGCCTGATCCATGCCACCGAAAAATCAGCCAAGGAACATGGTGACAAGGTTGATGAGGCCACCCGGCAGCTGATCGCCGACGCCGTCACCGACCTGAAATCGGTTATCGACGGCGAGGTCGTGGCGGAGATCAAGGAGAAATCTCAGACTTTGGCCGAAGCGTCGATGAAGCTGGGCGAGGCGATCTACAAGGCCCAGGCCGAGGAAGAAGCCGCCTCGGACCAGGAATCTGACGACGTCAGGCCGACGGACCAGGACGACGATATTGTCGATGCCGAATTCGAGGAAGTCGAGGACGACAAGAGAGCCTGACCTGTGGTCCGACCGGTTGCCATGACCGAAATCTGGGGCGTCGTTCGCGGCGCCCCAAAGCTTGTCCGGCATTCGGTATGCGCGGCGCCAACTCGAAATCCGCTTATGGCGCTGCGGCGCATGACAGGTTATGTCGGGACACAACAAAGCAAACCCGGCGTTCTCCAGGCGCTGCCCGGAGCTGGGCGATGCGGAGACACGACGACCCTTAGACCGATGGATGTGAGCGTTTTTTATGGCGAAGCGTGACTTTTACGAGGTGCTCGGAGTTTCTCGCGGCGCTTCCGCCGAGGAGATCAAGAAGGCCTATCGCCAGAAGGCCAAGGAACTCCATCCAGACCGTAACAAGGACAAGCCCGATACCGAGGCCCAGTTCAAGGAGGTGAACGAGGCCAACGACATTCTAAAGGATCCGGAGAAAAAAGCCGCCTACGATCAGTTCGGCCATGCGGCCTTCGAGGGCGGCCCGCGCAGGCCGGGCGCACAGGGCGGCCCGGATTTCTCCAGCGCCTTCTCCGATGTGTTCGAGGATCTGTTCGGCGATTTCATGGGCGGCACCCGTGGCCAAGGCGGACGTGGCCGCGGTGGTGTCAGCCGGGGCGCCGATTTGCGCTACAATCTGCGCATATCGCTCGAGGACGCCTTTACCGGCAAGCCGGCTGCCATCTCGGTGCCTGGCTCGGTCAAATGCGAACTTTGCTCGGGCACTGGCGCCGAGGGCGGCTCCCGGCCGCAGACCTGTCCGACCTGCGCCGGTCGTGGCAAGGTCCGGGCGCAGCAGGGCTTCTTCACCATCGAGCGAACTTGCCCGACCTGCTCGGGTCGTGGCCAGATTATCAAGAATGTCTGCGCGCTTTGCGGCGGTCAGGGTGCCACGCGCAAGGACCGGGCGCTCAACGTCTCGATCCCACCGGGGGTCGAGACCGGCACTCGCATCCGCCTCGCTGGCGAGGGCGAGGCCGGCGCGCAGGGCGGTCCACCAGGCGATCTCTACATATTCATCGACGTGGCAGCGCACGAGATATTCGAGCGCGAAGGGCTGAACCTGCACTGCCGTATCCCGGTTCCGATGACCACTGCGGCCCTCGGCGGCGAGATCGATGCGCCACTGCTCGACGGCGGGCGGACCAGGGTCAAGGTGCCTGCTGGAATCCAGACCGGCAAGCAACTGCGCCTGCGCGGCAAGGGCATGCCAGCCCTTCAGCGCCCCGGCCAGCAGGGCGACCTTTACATCGAGCTGATGGTCGAGACCCCAGTCAACCTGACCACACGGCAGAAAGAGCTTCTGCGCGAGTTCGAACAGGAGAAGGCCGACAACAGCCCGGAGAGCCAGAACTTCTTCACCAAGGTCAAGAGCTTCTGGGATAGCATGACGGGCTGAGGCCGGCCATTATTTGACCGGCCCGCCGCCGGGCATCTCAGAGTGCGTTCACCTTGATCTTCTTCGCGGTCTGTTTCTCCTCCGCCACCTTCGGCACGGTGATTTTCAGCACACCGTTCGAGAAGTCCGCCGCCACGCCATCGCCCTTGGCATCCACGGGCAGGCGGAAAGTTCGCTGGAAACGGCCATATTCGCGCTCGGAGAAGAAATAGCCCTCGCCTTCCTCCTTGCGCTCGCTGTGTTTCTCGCCCTTTACCGTCAGTACTCCGTCGTGCAGCGAAACGTCGATATCCTTTTCGGTGACGCCGGGCAGTTCCATGGTGATCTCGTACTGGGCGCTCGACGATTTGGCGTCGGCGCGAGGCGCGAACCAGTCGGCAACGCGCTCGCTTATATTTCGGAACGGCTCGTAGAAACCTGGCCACCAAGCCGGCGAGTTGGTTTTCTCGACCATCATCAACCTCCATGTGGATTGTGTTCGTCTATCTGGCAGTTATCTCCCAGACCGACGCGGCGGACATTGACTCCGATCAACTTGCGAAGCCGAAAACCTTCCCTTTTCCCACTCCGCCGGGACTGTTAATCAGAGCGACAGTTAGGGGAGACCGAGCATGACCAACCAAAATCCACTCGCCGTCGCCGTCACCGGTATCTCTGGCCGCATGGGGCAGATGCTGGTGAAAGCCATTGCCGAGCGGCACGATGCCGTTCTGGCCGGCGCCACGGAACGCTCAGGACACCCCTGGGTTGGCCACGATCTGGGCGAGGCTATGGGTGGCGCCGCCAACGGCATCACCGTCTCGGACGACCCGCTGGCGGTTTTTGCCGGGGTTCGCGCGGTGCTTGATTTCACCACGCCAGATGCCACCGTCGCCCATGCCGAGATCGCCGCACAGGCCCGTCTGGTGCATGTCATCGGCACCACCGGTCTCGGCGATGGCGACCTGGCGCGCCTTTCAGCCGCCGCCCGCCATGCGACCGTGATCCGGGCCGGGAACATGTCGCTGGGGGTGAACCTGCTGACCGTTCTGACCCGCAAGGTGGCCGAGGCGCTGGACCCAGATTTCGACATCGAGATCGTCGAGATGCACCACCACCACAAAGTCGATGCCCCCTCCGGCACCGCGCTGATGCTGGGCGAGGCGGCGGCCGAGGGGCGTGGGGTAGCGCTGCGCGACACCGCCGACCGGGGCCGCGACGGCCAAACCGGAGCACGCAAGCGGGGCAACATCGGTTTCGCGGCGCTGCGTGGCGGCGATGTAGTCGGCGAGCACGACGTAATTTTCGCCGGTATGGGCGAGCGCATCGTTCTGCGCCACATCGCCACCGACCGGATGATTTTCGCGCGGGGAGCGGTCAAGGCGGCGCTGTGGGGCCAAAGCCGCAAACCCGGCGAATACAGCATGATCGACGTTCTGGGTCTAAACTGACGCTACCACTCGGCGCGGCACACCCCCTCTTCCCGCTTGGGGGGAGGGTTGGGGAGGGGGC